>Ga0172380_10003405_pt1 | contig 21934 bp, 16 predicted proteins | sample Leawe162metaG_FD_119747 | JGI IMG/M metagenome (GOLD analysis project Ga0172380, IMG submission 119747) | Leachate microbial communities from a municipal landfill in Southern Ontario, Canada - Leachate well 162 metaG | ecosystem: Engineered > Solid waste > Landfill > Unclassified | place...
CCGAAGAAATAACTTCTCCAAATTTAAAATCTTCAAATCTTGTTCTTGCGTATGACTTTGAAATCAGCACATTTACCGGTACTTTATAAAAATCCAAATCCCCCATGTATTCGCTCCTGTCAGCATAAACTCGTTTCATTGCTTCTGAAAGGAGATTGATGTAATCAATGCTTGCCCTGCCTAATGATTTCAGGTTATAGTTTTCGAGTATATTAAGCATGTAAATGACGCAGATACCCCCGCTCGATGGAGGTCCCATCGTAATAATTTCATAATCTTTATACTTCCCTTTTATTACTTTTCTTTCAACGGGTTTGTAATTAGCAAGGTCTTCATGTGTTATTATTCCTTTTCCCCTGAGCATTTCAGCAGCAATCATATCGGCTACGGGACCTTTATAAAATCCATCCCTTCCTTTTAATGATATTTCTTTTAATGTATTCGCAAGGTCGTTTTGAATGAACAATTCATTCTGACGGAATTTCTTCCCGAATATCTTTGACGAGCTTTCGAATTTATCAAAATCTTTTCTGTTGTTGTTTATCGAGTTTGCAAGTTCATGATTAATATTGAATCCTTTTTCAGCAAGATTAATCGCATAAGAAAGAACCTTTTCCCTCGGCATAGTCCCGTATTTTTCAAGTGCATAAAGCAAGCCTGCAACAGAACCGGGTACGCCTGAAGCAAGATGCCCCAGTGTGCTTAAGTCCGCTATTACATTACCCTCATTATCAAGGTACATATTCTTTGAAGATAAACGCGGAGCAGTTTCCCTGAAATCAATTGACGTTTCGTATCCTTCCGCAGAGCGCAGTACCAGAAATCCCCCGCCGCCTATGTTACCTGCCTGAGGATAAACGACAGCAAGCGCAAACGCAACTCCTACAGCCGCATCAATTGCATTTCCTCCCTGCTTAAGAATACTAATGCCGACTTCGGAAGCAATTTCATTCGCTGAGCTTACTACCGCATTTTTATAATATATATTCTGCGAATAAAGACTTGAAAATGTGAAAAGTAATATTATTATGCAGCGGCGAATCATGGCAAATCTACGTCAGTTAGATTTGCAACAACAGGTGACAATCCCTTGAATTCATTTCGTTTTATCATTCTTTGGACTTTTAATATATACTCCATTTCAAAACCCATTTTTTGCAACTCTGCGTCCGACTTCCCTTCATCAATCATAGCTTTCAGTAATTTATCAACCTTTGCATAAGTAATACCCATTTCTTCTTCATCCGTTTGTCCCGCCCATAAATCTGCAGAAGGCTTTTTCTCTAATATTTCTTTTGGAACGTTTAGATGCTTTGCAAGTTCAAAGATCTGCGTTTTATACAATTGCCCGAGCGGATTAATGGCACATGCTGAATCTCCATGTAATGTAGAATAACCAAGAAAAAGCTCGGTCTTGTTCGAGGTCCCTACCACGATTCCATTTTCTTTTGCAGATTCATCATAAAGTACAATCATCCTTATTCGAGCCATTACATTCCCTTTTCTTACAATTGATACATCTCCTTCAAGTGTATCGATATATGCATCAACCATTTTTGAAATGTCAACAATTTTCGACTTTACATTTAGAATCTTAACAACTTTTTGTGCGTCTTCAAGACTGCTTTTGCTGCTTGTCTTATACGGCATCATAACGCAAAGCACGTTTTCAGGACCCAGTGCTTTAACAGTCAAAAAAGCAGATACCGCAGAATCGATACCTCCGGATAAACCTATAACTGCTTTATGCACCCCTATTCTATTAATTTCATTCTTAAGAAAAGCTGTGAGAACCTGTTCAACTTTATTATAATTCATCATGATATTATTTTATTTCAGTAAAATTAAACATTAGGGGGGAATAAAAAAAGCCGATAGATAATCTACCGGCTTATGAAAAACTTAATGACAAGTTTATTTGGATACCTGATATACTATTTTTCTTATAGTATCAAACTGAAGGTACGGAAACATTTCTTGAATTTTATCAATTGCTTCACCTGCACTCATTTCACGTCTCATATCTTTATACATTTGTCTTATTTTATAGTCTCGTATAGCTTTTTCATCAAGCAGTTTATATTTCTTTAAAGTATTGAATACTTCATCATCAATCAATTCACTTAATGGATTGTCATTTTTTGATTTAATTTTTGCTGCTGGTTTCAAATTTTATCTCCTTTGTTATTGTTTATAAATCTCAAAAAGAAGTAAATTTTCATTTACATTATACAAAAATAGCAAAAAATCAAGAGATAATCAATATGTTTAGGATTCTGATGACTTTTCAATTGATTATAACACGTATTCAACATAAGTTTATTGATTATTTAACATTATTCCATACTATGAAAAAGTCATTTCTACTATTTGCATTATTTATTTTTGCGCTAAACATTTATGCTCAGGAATCAGAACATTTATCGTACAAAGTTTACAGCTATAGGAACTCCTACTCCGTAAAAGATACTGTTAAAATAGCACTTAAGGTTAAGATTAATGAGAAGTATCATATAAATTCTTATAATCCATCCGATGATTCGTACATAAAGACAGAGGTACTTTCAAAATCCGAGTACCTTAATAAAATTGCTGTTTTTTTCCCTCAGCATAAAATGTATAAATTCTCGTTTTCTGACACCGAAATACCTGTATATGAAGGCGAATTCCTTGTTGGATTAACATTTTTGCCGAAAGAAAACGCAAAAGATGGCGACCTTGTAATTCCAATAGAAATGACATATCAGGCATGCGATAATAATGCTTGCTATCCTCCCAAAACCATAAAAAGTGAAGTTAAAGTTAATATCTCAAAAACAGGTTCTATATCAAATAAAGAGATTTTCGAAAAGATTGACTTTTCCAAACCTGTTGAAACAGCTAAACAGGAATCGGGTAAAGATTCACAATTAAAAGAAAACGTAAGACAGGAAGGACAGAATCCTGATGAGATGAAAGTTTCTAATTTCATCGAAGAAAGAGGATTGCTTTTAGGAATACTTATTATTTTCATCTGGGGTCTTGCTTTGAATCTGACTCCGTGTATTTATCCGTTGATTCCAATAACAATAAGTTATTTCGGTGCTCAGTCGAGCGGTAACAAACTGCAGAGTATTTTAATGGGTGTATTTTATGCTATTGGAATGGCTGTCACTTATTCATTAATGGGACTCGTTGCTGCTTTAACAGGGAGCATGCTCGGAACAGCTTTGCAGAATCCGATAGTTGTATTATTTATCGCTGCAATATTTCTTGCTCTGGCTACTTCTATGTTTGGGTTGTGGGAAATCAGGATTCCTCAGTCACTTGCTCTTGCAGGAAATAAAAACCGCTCGGGATATTTCGGCTCTCTTATGATGGGTTTACTCGTCGGTTTTATAGCAGCACCGTGCATAGGTCCGATTGTGCTGAGTTTGTTAGTTTATGTCGGTAAACTCGGAAATCCTTTCATGGGTTTCTTCCTTTTCTTCATTTTATCATTAGGCCTCGGAGTTCCTTATATTTTTCTTGCGGCATTCTCAAGCTCAATCAGCAAACTCCCGCGTTCAGGTGAATGGATGCTAAGCGTTAAAATCATTTTCGGACTTGTGCTGATTGTTATGGCGATAAACACTCTTGGTCCGCTTATGCCGGAGAGCATTTATAATGTAGTTTTCCCGCTTTCGATTTTATTGTCGGGTATTTATCTGATATTATTCGATAACAAAGGACTTAATGCTAAAGGGTACACTAAATTTAAGTACATTATTGCAATTGTTGGTATTGCTGCGGGTACATGGTTATTAAAACCCGAATCCCATTCCGCAGAAGTTACATGGACGAATCTGACTTCTCTTGAACAAATCGAGTCATCCGTCAAAAGCGGGAACAAACCCGTCGTAATAGATTTTTATGCCGACTGGTGTGCACAGTGCAAAGAACTCGACAAGTACACTTACACAGGCGGGAAAGTAGTTGAACTTTCCAAAAATTTAAACAATATTAAGATTGATTTAACAAAGGAAAATTCCGATATTACTGCAAAATACGGTATTAAAGGGCTGCCTGTTGTTATATTCATGAGACCAAACGGCGAAGAAATAAAAGAACTTCGTGTAACAGGATTTTTAGAGCCGGAAGAATTTTCTAAACGAATCGAAAAACTATTAGATGAGAAATAAGATAATTTTAATAATGATGATTGTTTTCCTGATTTCAGGAAATCTATCAGCACAATACATAAAGGATAACGATAACAGTTACAAGCTCCTTAATCTTTCAGATGAACTTCTTAAAGATTCATTAAAAGAACAAAAGGAATTAACAAATTCAGTCACAGATAAAAAGTCACCCGGTATTTCAATACTTCTTTCGGCATTGCTGCCGGGTGCGGGACACTTTTACGCTGGTCGCATGGATGTTGGTGCTTATTTTCTTGGAGCTGAAGCCGCAATGTGGCTCGGACTCTTAGGCGTTAATTATTACGGAGGCATCTTAAGAGATGATTCGCGCTCTTTCGCATCCGTGCATGCGGGGCTGAATAAAGACGGCAAAGACGACGATTATTTTGCAAATGTCGGTTCTTTCCTTAACATTTATCAATATAACAACGATAAACTTCAAAGCGGGCAGTACGATAAAATTTACGATATTAATACATACTTCTGGAACTGGGATTCCCCTTCCAATCAGGGAGAATTTGATCAGCAGAGGAAAAAAAGTGAACGCACGTATAATCTTAGCACTGTATTTTTCACAGGACTTATTATAAACAGACTGGTTAGCGGAATCAGCGCATTAGTTTTAACCAATAAAATAAATTCATCGGGAATAAAAATCAGCAGCGGTTTTACTCAATCACCCGAAAACAAAATAGATGGAATTAAACTAAACTTTGTAAAGTCTTTTTAAACAAATCCATTCGTGAACAATTATAAAATCACTGTCGAATATGACGGATGTGGATTTTACGGCTGGCAGAGACAGAAAAAGTTCAGGAATACAATACAGGAGTGCATCGAAGATAATTTAAGTAAACTTTTAAAAGAGAGCATTTCAGTAACTGGCGCAGGTAGAACTGATGCTGGCGTTCATGCCTATAACCAGACAGCAAATTTCAGAACCGAGACATCAATCCCCGATTTCGATAGATTCCTTTATTCTTTGAATTCTATACTCCCTCCAGCCATAACGGTCAAATCAATCAAAAAAGTCAAAGATGATTTTCACGCAAGGTATTCTGCAAAGAAAAGAGAGTATATTTACAGGATTACAACTCGTGAAATATCAATTGGAAGGAATTATTTTTTCAAATTAAATTACAAACTTGACTTTAAAGTTATAGACGAATTTATTAAAATACTTATCGGATATAATTCTTTTAAGTCATTGTGCAAGAATACAGAAGATAAACATGGTTTCTGCTGTAATCTGATGAAGCTTGAATACAGGATTAATAAATCAAGGAATACAATAGTTTTCAGGATTCTTGCTGACAGGTATCTTCACTCTATGGTTAGAGCAATTACAGGGGTGCTGATCGACCTCGGTCGCGGGAAACTGGAATTAAACGAAACGATTTATAAATTTAATAACGGAGAAAAAATTAAGACTACATATCTACCTGCTAATGCATTATTTTTAAACAAAATCTATTATTAATGAATAAAATAATCATCACAGTAATTATTACTGTTCTTTTTGCCGCCGCTGTTGAGACAAGCGCGCAGGACTCATACGGGAATTACGAGAATATCGATAAAAATAATTCCATGCAGATTATAAAAGAGAAGATTCTGGATAAAGAATCTGACGCTGTAAGCACAAAGTCTATACCGTTAAACGTAGATTCGTCAAAATTGAAAAGTCCGATTCTTGGTGCGTCAATGTCAGCTATCATTCCCGGAACAGGTCAGATTTATGCTAAGAGCTTTATCAAATCAGCTATCTTCATTGCTGTTGAAGCAGGTTTGTGGATAACTTATGCCGTATTTCAGGGAAAAGGCAACGACCAGACAACAACTTATGAAAACTACGCTAAACAGAACTGGAATATGAGGAAGTACGCTGAATGGCTGAAAAAAGAGAACTTTCAGCGTGCTGACCAGATAAATATGTCCTCGGATGATTATACTTTAAGACTCCAGATAAATTACTGCGAGGAGATAAATTTCTCCCATCAGCTTCCCCCTCCGGGCGATCAGCAGTATTACGAAGTCATAGGTAAATACCAGAATTATGTTACAGGGTGGTCAACCGCTGACGTTACTGTGATCAATAAAAATAATTACGGTACAACTAAACTTTCTCAGGTAAGTTTTTACATGGATGAAAGACAAAAAGCTAATGATTACTACAACAACGGCACAACAACTTTAATGGTCGTTGTTCTTAATCATCTTGTGTCGGCAGTTGACGGATTTTTATCCGTTAATTCTTACAACAATAAATACGTTCTTAAAGGCAGCGTAAGCTTTCAGCCTGTTTATTCAAGCAAACTCGGTAAGTCGGTTGTAACTCCTTTTGCAAACATTAGTTTTACTTTTTAATCTATGTATGAGGAATTAATAGAAAAAGCTCTTTTTGCAAGAAAGAATTCGCATTCCCCGTATTCTAAATTCAAGGTGGGCGTTGCTCTGCTCACAAAAGACAATAAAGTTTACACGGGTGCAAACGTCGAATGCTCTTCCTATTCGCTTACTATTTGTGCCGAGAGAGTCGCCGCCGTAAAGGCAATTACCGACAAACATAAAGTTTTCAAAGCAGTCGCGATAGCATCAAGCGGTAAAGAGTTGATATTCCCCTGCGGTGCCTGCAGGCAGTTCCTGTCAGAATTTTCTGACAATATGGATGTTATACTCATTAAATCAAAAAATGACTACCAGATTTACAAGTTACAGAATCTATTCCCTCATAAATTTATATTCAAATTACAATAATGAAAGGGTTGCTCTATGGATATGAATGAACATCTCCAGATTAGAACTTTCAAGAAAACAGGACATATTGAAGTAATTTGCGGCAGCATGTTCTCCGGTAAAACGGAAGAATTAATAAGAAGGATTCGCAGAGCTGAAATCGCAAGGCAAAGAGTAAAAGTTTTTAAACCGAAAATCGATAACAGATACAGCGAGTTTTCAATCGTTTCCCACAGCGAACAATCTTACCCTTCAGAAGTAATAGAAAACGCAGAGGAAATGCTGGAGAAAAGTTTCGATACTGAAGTCATCGGTATTGACGAAGCTCAGTTCTTTGAGAACAATCTTGTTCAGATATGCCAGGACCTTGCAGATTCAGGGAAAAGAGTTATCGTCGCCGGACTCGACCAGGACTATAAAGCAATGCCCTTCGAGCCGATTCCCCAGCTGCTTGCTATTGCTGAATACATTACCAAAACTCTCGCTATCTGCGTCGTTTGCGGTGCTCCTGCAAACCGTACTCAGAGAGTTACTAAAAATTCCGAGCGTGTACTCGTGGGCGCTGAAAATCATTATGAAGCAAGATGCAGACTTCATCATAACATTTCCGATTAATTCAATGAAAATTACTTTATACACATGAATAGATTACTCATAATTTCTCTATTGGCATTAGCCGTTACTCTAACCTCCTGCGGCAAAAAAGAGGAACCTCAGCAGGTTACTGATAAATCAAAAATCAAAGTCGGACTTGTGTTCGATGTCGGCGGAAGAGGAGATAAATCCTTTAACGACGCCGCATACAACGGTCTCGTCAGAGCGAAAAAGGATTTCGGAATCGATTTTGAAGTTATTGACCCGGGTGATGGTGCTGACAGGGAATCCGCACTCAGAAAACTTGCGAGCAAAAACGATATAAGCCTTATATTCGGAGTCGGCTTTATTTTTACGGAAGATATCACTAAGATTGCGAATGATTTTCCGAATAAGAAATTCGGATGTATAGATTATTCAGTTAATCCCGATACCAAAATACCGGATAATCTCTCGGCACTCGAATTTAAAGAGGAAGAAGGCTCATTTCTCGTGGGTGCTATTGCTGCATTGAAAAGCAAAACTAATACTATCGGATTTATCGGCGGAATGGAATCTTCTCTTATAAGAAAGTTTGAAAAAGGTTATACTCAGGGAGCAAAGTTTGTAAATCCCGATATTAATGTCATCGTCACTTATATCTCAGTTACGGGCGAAGGTTTTAAGAATCCCGGCAAAGCCGAAGAAATTGCCATTAGCCAGTATTCAAAAGGAGCTGATATTATTTATCATGCCTCCGGCTTATCAGGTATAGGTCTTTTTAAAGCAGCTAAAGAAAACAAGAAACTTGCTATAGGTGTTGACCTGAATCAGTACGAAGAAGCTCCCGGTTTCATTCTTACAAGCATGATGAAAATAGTTGATGAAGTCATCTATCAGACTATCTCAGATTTTAAAAACGGTACTTTCAAAAGCGGCATCAAAACACTTGGACTGAAGGAAAAAGGAGTCGGATACGTTTATGACCAGAACAACAAAGACCTTATTCCCGATGAAATAAAAAATAAAGTTGACGACATAATGAATAAAATTATCTCAGGAGAGATTAAAGTTAGTTCCGAGTAAACAATTTTTTAAGCTGCTGCATACATGAGTCCATCGAGTTCGGCTGTTTTCGTAATTTTTATCTTAAACAACCGGCCTGCATCGTAAGGGTTAGATGTTTTTTTCATAACGTTACTTTTATTTTATAAATATGTTTTTTATCTATTTCAACTTAGTGCCTATAATTAAATAATTCATTCCATTAGACTCATTTTCACAATATACATAATACTTTCCATATCCATATGTTATTTTACCTAAAATGTTTTCAGCGATATTGAAGTCATTAATTATCTCTTCGCTTAAAGCAAAACCATTCCAATGAAATAATGAACTGTACATATTATTTGAATTGATTCCACGTCCAAGAATTATTAAATCGTTCATTGAATCTCCACCAACTGATGTGCATATAACACCCGTAATGTTTTCATCAAATACTTTAATAAATGAACCGTTAGCAAAATCATAGGTTCCAAAAGGACCAGCAACATTTGTTAAAGCAAGAATTCGATTTTTCACTCCAGGGTAGAATATCAGAGATTCGTTTGTTGTTAATTTTTGATATACCAGTTGCCATGCACCTGAAATATATGAGAACACATTGAATCTAGTATATACTGGAAATCCAAGAGAGTCCTTTTCAGTTCTTTGCAATACTACGTTTAAAGTATTGTTTCTATCTTTTGAAATAAACATTACTGCAAATGATGAATCAAATGCAAAAGTATTTATGATTCCGTTATCGTATGAAACTACTTTTCCTTTTGAAGTTCCGCACCAATAAACATTATCGATGAATTTTATATTTCTAAAATAATGATAAAAAGAAGAGACCGTATCTTTATATACTTCAGTTAATGAACCATTGTTAAAATACTTCAGTATCGGGAACATAAAACCGTTTGAAATCTCTAAATTACCACCTAGCATCAAATGATTTTCTTCGTCTCCTTCAATTCTTTGGCAGGAAAAATCGAGGGCATACTGAGTTATTATACCATTATCATTTTTAATAAGTGAATTTGAATACTTTAAGATATAATATGAATTAGAGTCGAATGGCTCCATTTCATATCCAAGCCCTTCTAAAGTATCAACTTTCCAACTATATCTCTGAGGAGCAAAATATGATTTTGAAGTAATCGGGTTATCCTCGTTGCACGATGAAAACAATCCCAAACTTAATAACATTATAACAAACAAAGGTATTACTAATTTATAGTTAATCATTTTTGATCCTTTTGAGAATTTATTAAATATTACAGGATACCGAAATCTCTTCCCTTACTAATTTCTATTCTTTCTTTTATTTGATGTATTCTAAATCCTTCGCTAAAAGCGATTGTTTTGAATAATAAAAGTAAAATGATTTTTTGATCCCAACCTTTTGCTGTCCTTACTGTTTCATTCATAACCTGCATCATTTAAAGTCAAACTCTTTAAATCTTATAAAAAGGGTTAAAATATCAAAAACTGAATCTTTACAGAGTGATTCTATTAAATCAGCTTCTGATTCTCCTTTTTAAAATCACTATAAATCTCTTTAAATTCCTCTTTAATGCATTATTAACTTCCGAAACAGTATGGCTTTTCCTTACGTTTATGGTCCTTTGTTCATTGCAGCCTCCCGTTAATTTTTCTTTATATTTGAGAATAATTAATGTGTGTAAAATAAAGGTGGAAACAATCATGTATGAATAAAGTCGGGCAGTGTTATTGTATCGAACGATATTATTAATGGCTGGAAGAGATATGAAATAGAAATGAAAATCCGTTTTGATATCAACAGATTTAAAAGTATTCCTGCACTCAATAATATATGCTATATTATTTCTTTTGTGCATCAATTTACGTGGATTTAATTCTCCCTAAGCAGGTTTAAAAATAAAATTGATTGCTTTTTAAATCTAAATTATTTTAACCTATGGAAACGTACATATTATTTATAATTAATTCAATACCATTTTAAAATATTCATAATTCAACATACATCAGAAATAATGAAACCATGTTCCGAGATAAGATATAATTAACACTCCGTTGCTTTACATAAAAATGTTGTAATAAGAAAAATCTTTTACAAAAAAAACCGCACTTATAATCTCTCTTCTAACTCGGGCATAATAATTTCTCATGTTCTCAAGTCGAAGATCCGCCGTCTCGTCGCAGATCCGCCGTCTAGCTGGGAGGATTTAGCGGACGTCCTTTGCCTTCGAGTCGCAGATCCGCGTCTTTTCGGGAAGACGACGCTTGCGGTAAAATCTCTTAATCATTTACTTATTCTTATATAATCTCTATGTGCTACATGATTATCTCTGCGTGCTCGGTGATTTTACTCTGTGCTTCTTTACTAAAAAACGTTGTAATAAAAACAACCTTTTTTACTAACTCAATTAATTTTATTAGTGTTAATAAATTTAAAAATTGTTCACTTTTAGTTGCCTTTAAAATTTATTTATTCTCTCTGTGGGCTCTGAGGGCTCTGTGGTGAAAGTTATTCTTTGTTTGTAGCTATTGCTATGCCGTCAACTGTGGTGAAAGTTATTCTTTGTTTGTAGCTATTGCTATGCCGTCAACTTGTCGTAGATTCACCCGCGGCTAATGGTGAAAGTTTTTCCTTGCTTGGAGTTCTGGCGCGTGTCCTTTGCGCTCTTTGCGACTATTTGAACGATGGTGTTTGTATAAGAAGTTATAACTACTTACTGTATCGTAATCCTAACGTTTAATCCGCCTTCATTATTCGTCCTTGGCTGTGTGTTTGCATTTCCCTCTGTAGGCTCGGACTTTGAATATTTGTAAAATATCATAATCTGTACTTTTGAACTTAACGAATATGCTATTGACGGATTAAATGCAGTAACCGTTGAACCCGCACCGAGTATAGTCTGCTTACCCTCATTCGGCTGGAATTTATAATCTGTTGGCTGATTCTTATTCTTCGATATCGTTAATGAAAATGTTATGTCGTTCTTTAATGACAATCCAAACAATGGAATGTCAAATCCCGACTTTGCAAAGTTAGCGTTTAGGCTCCAGTCGCTCGTTTTATTTTCCTGTATCAGACTGCTTGAAGGTGTTAGTATGTTGCTCGTTGATGAGTTGATTCTTAAATTCGCCGTTAGGTTGCCCCCGAATACCTGTTTAAACGTTACGTTCAGCCCTATCAGCGGATTAAATGATTGTGTTACCGATTGCCTTTGTACAACTTCATTGTTGTTCGCATCAACAAACGATGCTTCTGAAAATTCTGATGTGAATGAGTTCTCAAGTGTTACTGTCTGAGCAAATTCCGAGAATAAAGGCAATTTCTCAAGTCCCGTAAATGTTAGGTTCCAGTTCGGAAATGGGAATGAACCTATCTGACTCTTGAACTCCGAAGATATTTTCTGTATGTTTTCATTCACGTCACCCGTCGGTTCGTAATTGAACTTCTCTATACTCCCCGCAAAAAACATGCTGTATCCGTCTGTTCTGTTGCTGCTGCTGTTAATCGGCGTGCCCAATCCTCCAAGACTGTCGGTTATAAACGTTCCTGAATTATTGAAGCCCCAGATTTTCTTGAATGAAAGATTCATCCTTATCGTCTGCGGAAGTATCGGGGATATAGTTGTATTAAAAGTCACATTATTCGATAAATTATATATGTCCTGTATGTTCAGCCCGCTGACTCTTTTTCCGGGATATCTGTTAAATCCTAACTGATACATTCTCGATGGTCCGTATTCTTCTACAGTTTTCAATGCCATCCAGAAATTACCAAATCCGGGTCTTCCTACTACTCCCGGGTTAACAACCGAATTCGTTTGATTGAAATTTACTGTCACAAGGTCTGGAATGAAAGTACCAAATAATTTTAAAATGTCAGAAAACTGTATCTTGTCGTCAACATTGCTCGCCGAACGCAGATTTTTGTCACTACCAAAACCCCTGTACCCGCTTGGATTTTTCTGTACGCCGAATAAATTCAGCATTTCGTTAAACTTGATTGTTGCACCTGTCGTAAAAGTATTCGCAAATCCTACATTATAACCTACATTCGTCACTGTATTCGGGTTCGTCCATGCATATGTAACGTTGTAATTCATGTTAATATCCAGAAACTTATTTATTACGGGTATGTTAAATTTCGGATTGAATGTCGTCGTCTGCTGATAGTCAAGGTCCTTTCCGAAATTAATAAGTCCGTTATTGAAAAATACCTCGTTAAGTATTTCTTTCTCTGATTTCTGTGTTCTTGCTGAGTCAGTGTATGTTTCAAAATCTGCAAGGTCGCTTCCTACCTTGAAATTGTACGTTCCCGTTAAATCTACTATCCAGTTTTCGATAAACTTCCAGTTAAACCCGAATCCCCGGTTTGCCCTGAAAAGTCTGCTTATCGGGTCATCCTGTGCTAAAAGCCTTTGCCGTGATTCGTTTCTTGTACGGTTGTAATCAATTGTAGCATTGAAACCCTGACTGAATGCAGGTATAAATGGCAGCAGCGGAAAGAACATGTATATCTTCGCATCCTTGTACTGCTCGCCAAGATTAATGAGATTATTTAGGTTTATATTCAATATTTCAGACAGCCTGAAATCTGTATTGTAATTCAAACTGCCCGTTACGTTAAAATCATCCTTCCTTTCAAACGTAAAGTCACGCTGCGAGCCGTACGAACCCGTAAAGTTTACCGAGAATGCATTCAGGAATGTTCGCGTTATGTAGCCGCCCCCCGGAAATTTAAAACTCATTCCTGAAATGGATACATCGTTCCTGACTACAAGAGTTTGTGTGGATTTAATAAAATCATCTCTCTGTTTTGAAGCAAAATCTGCGTCGTTCGTCTGTGCGAGTACCTGCTTATACTTCTCGTCTGCTGCTTTTTCAAGCTCTATATCAGAACCGGGATAGTATCTCGGATTAATCATGTTTTCGCTGTGCCGGAACGTAATCGGTATGTTCAGGAAATCTTTCCATTCGGGAGATAAAACCGATGCCAGCATATTATTTATAATAGAATGAGCGTTTACCGATATTCCCAGATCCCAGTTTTCCCCCGTTGTTCGCGACCCCGACCGAGCATCAAGTGCATGAAAGTTCGGGTCAACTTTCGACATGTTGAAACTCACATTCGCAAAATTTGCTATCTTAAGGTTCGTGTTTACGTTGTATGCGTACCCGTTATCATCGTTCACTTTCAACACCCTGATTTCGTTGAACCAGACGCTTCCCGATATCGATGAATTAAGCCCCGTTCGGTTTTTCTCAACTCCTACAGTGAATTCACGAATTGAATTTAATGCTGGAACACCTCTTACCCTGTAATATGAACCCGGCGGTCCGTTTGGAACAGGCATGTCAACAACCTGATTCGCCGAATCCCTCGATATCTTTAAACTCGTTAAATCTGCAAATACAATAGAAACTTCGTTCTGTGCATTCCAAGGCTGTCCGGGACGAACGTCAGGATGTATAGGTGCCCTGTATTCATAAAAATTCGTAGAGTCCGAACCAAACCTTACTACCATCGTTGCATCGTATATTAATTCATTCGTATAGTTAAAAGTCGGGTCTCCGTTTACAAACAGCTTCATCATCTTATAGTTAAACAAATCCAATACCTGGCTTCTGTAGTCTTTAACGGCAATCTTCTGGTTTCCTACGGTTAAGTTATTGAATGAAAGTGCAAGAGACTGCTCGTTCGATTTTGTGTTTACTCCACTCGTGTTTCTTACCGTCTGCCTCAATACATCACCCGGTACAGGACTCTGATATATCTGTGAATTTTCCTCAATGCTTACAACCGAAATATTATACGTTGTGTCAGCCTTGTCCGGTTTGTACCACTGGTTACCGACAAGATTAAAGTCAATAAGTCCTAACCTTACTTTTCCGTTTGCACCCTTTATCCAGACCCTGATGTACTTTACGTTTGATAGCGACGCCGCACTGATTTTCTTCTTAAATTCTGATAATGGAATCCTGTACTGAAACCAGCCGCTTCCGGGAGCTCCGCGTCCTGAAATAAGCTTATTGTTTGTTGTATCAAGACTCACGAAATATTGATAATACTGGTTCGTCGGGTCCATCGTTCCGTTCCTGTCAAGGTCTTCGGCGTCCGGCCTCGTACCCCCTTCCGTAAACCTGTTTCCCTCTGTACCGTTAATAAGATTTAAATCTATCGTCTGTGATTGTGAGTTATTATCGAGTGCGGGGTCTTCATTCCCGTAAATACTGTTGTACTGAGACATCGAGTAATTTGTCCCGTTATATCGGTTAAACTCAGCAAGTTCTTTATCGCTTCGCATGTAGTCAAGACCTATGTCCTCTATTTCCTGAAGTGTTCCGTTCTCAATTGAATCCTCTGTATCCCGGTCGCCGTTCGGTATCGCATCCTCTGAAATTAAACCAAGGTCAATGTACATCCTCGCATTGCTTAAACTTGAATTCCCGTAATTTTCAACCCTCATGTTAAACTCAATGAAATTTATATTTTCATTAATAAGGTCTGAGGATGTCGTGTTCAGATACTTCATTATTCCGTTCCAGTTGTTGCCCTTATTTATCGTATCATAATTAAGCTGATTATAATTATACGTTCCGCGTTTTGCAGGGTCATAATCGAGGTAGAACGGCGAAAGCCTGTCCTGACCTGCTTGAACATCCCTGAGTGGATAAACCGATTTTACCTCAACATCGTTCGGAAGTGTGTACCATTTTAAACTCGCTCTTCTCATTTGCAGTGTATCAAGGGCTGTGTTTATTGAATCCACTGGAATAGATGAAATAGTCCATGTCTGATAACCTGTTCCAAGAGATACAATTTTCTTTGCACCTTCCATATCGTCTATGTATGCAATAGCTTCATTATTATCAGAGGGTATCTGACTCTTCTTAGTGTTTGGGTCAGGCGTAAGGTATGCAAACTCACCCCTCAATGAAAGTATTGATTCTTCCTTCGTATTAAATCCTGGAAGCATGTTCAATGCCTTCGTAAGAAAATTTGGTTTTATCTCTGTCGTTAAGTCCATACCAAACATTGAGTTGTTCGTTGGCTCTTCACCAATCCTTACCTTGTCGTTCAATGTTTCCTGTATAAGGTTCACGAACGTAAAACCAAGATTTGTTTTATCGTTTATCTTATAATCGCCGCGCAATCCTATAAACGTCTTTGAAGCAAGTGTGAATAAGTCGTTTGACTCGTACGTAATTCTTAAATCCTTCGATGTTAATGCCGCTGCATTCCTGATTACAACTATGCCTGTCGTATAATCAACTGAATAATCAACGTTTTCTGTTAATTTTGTCTGTCCAAGAAAAACCGCAACACTTCCCAGCACAGTATTTAATCCAAGGTTGAAATTACTGCTGAGTCCTGATTCGCCTTTTGCACTTCCCTTGATTGTGTATAGATTTGCTTTTAATGAAAGCTGTGAATTTGTTTTCCTTTGTGTGTAGATTTCTTCATAAACCAGTGATGTATCCCCGCCCGCATTCCTTATATTGTCCGCAAATGGGCGAAGATTCGGAAATATAACATCACCCGATTCCGTCAGTATTGTTTTTCCTACCCTGAAATCGAACACACCGTCAGGCGGCGGAAGCGATGTCTTTCCCGTGTACCTGTCAATGTTTAAGATATTCGAAAGAGACCTGTTACTTATACCCGGCTTATCAATGTTTTTCTGCCAGACGTTGTTGTTGTTGTATAATGCGTCAAGTACAAACCCGTCTTCTATTATCCTCGAAACGGGCAGCCTGTATATGTTCTTCAGCTTCAGCTCCCATGCAAGAGGTGTCAGGTCAGGGCTCTGATTATCTACTTTTACGAGTTTAAGAATAAGTGTGTCGTCCGAAAAAGATCTGTATTGACCTTTGCCGTATGTCTGATTTGAATAGTTGTCGTAAACAACTCCGACATGAAAGTTTTCAGGAACACTTATTCTTAAACTTATAAATCCGGCAAACTGATCAAGGTAAAACTCAGTTTCATTAAGCCTTCTGAAATAACCTGCAAATTTATCACCAACAATAATTTCAGGTCTTGTTATTGATGTATCGTATCCTGTAAGAGGAAGTTCTCCAAGCATTACCTTTCCTACTGAAAATCTCTTCGTCGGTTCCGTTACGTCGCATTGTACCCATACTTCAAATGTATTGGTCAGAGTATTTATTCTTTGCTGATTGACAAACGCCGAATACTGATTGCCAAGCGAGTCGTTAAATACTTCCGTGAACGACCTCTTATATAATGTATCTAAAAAGAAATGATTGTCAGAATAGTCCCAAACCCTTATCTCAAAATTTTGATCCTGTACACCCTGCGTAAATGTCTTTTCTTCCTGCTTGCTCTTTTTCTGTGAAACAACTGTAGATAAAGTCAAAGGTCCTAGCTTAAACTCGCCGCGAATACCGAACAATGCCTGAGTTGATTGTATTAAAGATGATTTCGTGTCAAGCGAAACGTTTCCCGCCTCAATCTTCTGTATAACCTCATCCGCATATCCCGTGTACTTTATTTTCAACTGATTCTCAAAATCAAATACACGCTGCGTATTCCAGTCTGCATCTATAGTTAGCTTATCCCCTATCGAACCTTTAGCCGTAACCTGTACTTCCTGTTTGAAGTTAATATTGTTCTGGTTATTACTAATAAATGATAATGAAGATGCATCGCTCTGCGAATTCTGGTATGATGCCGTTATGTCAACCGCTCCGTTAATTCTTAAATTAAAAGTTGGAGGTCCGAATATTGTTTCTGTCTTGAATGGCAATGGTATCGTAATATCCGTAAACTTCTCGAATAGCCGCGATAAATCGTCAGTAGTTATACCTTTAAATTTTTCATCATAGAGTTCGTTGAAGATTCTGTCCTGTGTCTGACCCTGCTTCCTGTTAAGATATTCGTTTATATCCATAACAAGCGGAGCTTTTATGTCCTCGCCGTTAATTGTTTGTTTTATGATAACCTTGTTGTTCTCGCCAAAGATAGTCTCTGTCTTTATTAAAGATGAGTTCTCAAGTAATAGAGGATGAGTCTTTTCCTTTAATTTTATACCGAATGCATATTCAGGTTTATACTGGAAATATTTAATTCTTGAAGTTGAATCTACAGGTTGTAGGAGGGTTGAATCTATTGCTATACCAAGTGAATCCGCTAATTTCTTTCTTATTGAATCGTTTAGTTCGTATTTATAATTACTAAATACTCCAAGGTCTCTTCTTCCTTGAGAGAAAGTAACATTGTTTATGGTTAAAATAATTACTATTATTGTCAGGGAAAATAAAAACTTCCTGAATAGGAACTTGTCAACCTTATATTTTGTATTTATATTATTAAAACTCAACAATAATGATTAATCGTAAACTCTGTGTCTTTAACAATCCTTTTTTAATTAATGAAATAAGTTATATTTTGCAAATCAAATCAAATTACCCTGACAAATTACTACTATTTTAATCAAAAACAAACAATAATAAACAGTTAAAAATATATTTTCAATGATTAATAACAGAGAAAAATTTTCTTTCTTTTACATTACTTTAGCAATATTTTTATTTATTACCGGTTCAGCTAATTCTCAGTTTGATTCCCATCCTGAAGAAGACTGGTACACAATCGAAACTAAGCACTTTACCGTCACCTACCATACTGGTGCCGAAAGAACTGCTCAGGTTATTGCAAAAATTGCAGAAGAAGTTTACGGTCCAATTACAGATTTATACCAGTTCCCGCTTAAAGATAAAGTTAATTTTGTCGTTAACGACCTTTCTGACGTTGCTAACGGAGCAACCGATTACTACGGTAACAGGATAGAAATATTCGCATCCGCCCTCGATTTTGAACTTAGAGGTACGCATAACTGGCTCAGAAATGTTATCACACATGAATTCACTCACATGGTTCAGCTTCAGGCGTCTTTGAAATTCTCAAAGAATGTGCCCGCCATTTATCTGCAGTGGATAAATTATGAAAAAGAAAGAAGACCTGACGTATTGTACGGTTATCCAAATGCTATCGTTTCTTATCCTATCTCAGGTGTAGGCGTTCCTGCTTGGTTCGCTGAAGGCACAGCTCAGTATCAAAGACAGCAATTGGGCTACGATTATTGGGATGCTAACAGGGATATGATTTTAAGAAGCTACGCCCTCGATGATAATTTGCTGACCTGGAACGAAATGGGACAGTTTTCTTCCATCACAAGCTTAAAAGCTGAATCAATCTATAACTCTGGTTTTGCACTTACTCAATACATTGCAAGAGTTTACGGTGAAGATAAACTTAAAAAGATTACAAATAGCCTCGGCGACCTTACAAACTTCAGTGTTGATAAAGCTATTAGAGAACATCTCGGTAAAGACGGCTCCGACCTTTATAATGAATGGAAAGCTTTTCTGCAAAAAGATTATGCCGAAAGAATTGCAGATGTTAAACGTACACAGATGGACGGACAAATTATCCATCTCGAAGGTTTTGCAAATTTTTATCCGAAAATTTCTCCGGACGGCAAAAAGATTGCTTATCTTACAAACGGCACTTACGATTACGCCACAACCTTGCTTATCGTTCTCGACCTTAAATCACAGGTGAAAGAAATTGTTGACGCACCCGTCGCTTCCAATTTTGCCTGGTCGAATGACGGTAAGAAACTCATATACGCGAAAAGAAACTCTCCGCCTTCTATCGGAGACGCAGTGCTTTTTGATATTTATGAATACGATTTTAGCGCAAAGAAAGAAAAAAGACTCTCTGAAAATTTAAGAGCATTCTCTCCTTCTTATTCGCCCGACGGCTCTAAGATTCTCTACATCAGCGGCAGCGACGGTACTCTTAATCTGTTTGTAACGGATAAAAACCTCAACAACAAGAAACAGATTACCTTCTTCAAAAACGGTGAGCAGATATATAATCCCGTTTTCCATTCTGACGGTAAAACTGCATTTTTTGATTTCTCACAAACCGAGGCAAGGAAAATTGCTAAGGTTGACGTAGAATCAGGCAGCATGGAATTTATCTTTAATGATGACGTGATTGATTTCAGAACGCCGGTAATTTCGGCAGACGGTACGAAAATGTTCTTCTCTTCAAATGAAACAGGTATCTTTAATATATATTCCTACGATTTCGCTGCTAAAAGTATAAAACAAATTACAAATGTCGTCGGTGGTGCTTTCATGCCGACTATAGATAATAAAGGTAGTATAGCATTCACTACTTATAAATCAGACGGTTTCAAGATTGCTTACCTGAAGGACTTTCTGGAAAAAGAAAAGACCGAGTACGGTCACTATAAAGCCCCCAATAAACTCGTTCCTCAGTATTCATCACTCGATACAACCGGTGGCAAAGAGAATAAGCACGACTGGAAAAGCCTCCGTAATTTTAACGATGATAACATAAATAAACTCGAAAGCAAAAACTATAAAAGTATATTTAATCAACTTTCAATATTTCCTGTTCTTAGATTCGATAACTATACAAAGGATAACAATATTCTCGACGCTATAAAGCCGGGTATTTATCTTTACTCTGACGAATTAATGACAAGGTTCTCTATCTTCGGAGGATTTGCTATAAACAGAAAAGCTGAACGGGATATATTCCTTGAATTTACTTTTAATAACGGTTCCCCTATCGCTCAGAAGTTTCTTGCTAAAAACCTTAGCTTCGAACCTAAATTCACTCTCGCAGGTTATAACGTTACAAGAAAAACCGACGCATTGCTTTATGCAGGTGTTGATACTCTAAGCGTTGGCGTTGCCTACGACTTGCTCGAATTCGAACTCGCTATGGATTTTAAGCTCATTAATTATAATCACGATTTCAGAATAACGTACGGCATTTCCAAATACGCTTCAAGCATTAACAATTTTTTTCTGCCGAGCAGTGGTATTGCCGTCAGTGCGTCTTCACAAGATTATTTCAGAGCACAGCGTATTTCGCTCGATTATAAATATGAAAAGAGTTTTCATAACAAAAATTCTGATATCAATCCCGCAGGTAGAAAAATCAACCTTAGATACGAATACGAAGCCAGCGATATTAACCCCGAACTTCTCGTCGACGACCAGGGTAATGTATCAACTGTCTTTGCAAGTAATAAACTCCACAAAGTGGAAGGAGTGTGGTCTGAAGGAATATACCTTTTCAGAAATCATTCTTTGAACTTGAAACTTCGCGGTGCCGCAGTACTCGGCAAACCCGTTGACAGTTTTTATGATTACTATGCAGGCGGATTGATTGGTATGAGAGGATATCCGTATTTCTCTCTTGGCGGAGGCAGAGTCGCTCATGCAAACCTTACGTATAGATTCCCTCTGATTTCAAAAATAGATACCAGAATTTCTCCGCTGTACTTTGATAAACTCTATCTATCGCTATTTGCCGACTACGGCGATGCATGGTACGGAACAGCTCCACAGTTTAATGAATTCAAAAAAGATATCGGATTCGAATTGAGACTGCAGGCGTTTTCATCGTACGTATTCCCGACAAGTATTTTCTTCAGCATGGCTTACGGACTGGACAGCTTCACAAAACGCTTTCAGGGCACCGACGTAACCTACGGCAAAGAAGCCATATACTATTTCGGAATGCTCTTCGGTTTCGACATATAAACATATGACATGCAAACATATGACATATAAACATATGACATGTAAACATATGACATGTAAACATATGATATGTAAACATATGATATGTAAACATATCGTAATTTTCTTTTTTAATCTTGTCATCCCCGCTCGCTCTTGGCGGGGATCTAATCCTTTGAATATAAATTAAAATCCCAAGCACTCTCTACGTATCTAAGACCCGCCATTCTGCTGAGAGGATTGGGCATACTGAAAAAGTTCTGCTTTATAATTAAATAATCTTCTTTTGGTGTTTTGGTGCTTTGGTGGTTAAAATTTATTCTCTTCTCTGCGATCCCTGCGGTTAAAGACTTATGATTTTTACAATAGTAATATTAGTTTTTAATCTTTAGGTTTTTGCAATCTTCTTTTGGTGTTTTTGTGCTTTGGTGGTAAAAAATTCCATCCCTCTCTAATCCCAAGTTTGTGACAAATTATTCACTATTTTGCCAAAATCGTCACTCCTAAACAGCGCAAAAATATACCCGTAGCATCCCGATACTCTTTTAGTAGTCTCCCCACAGCTAAATACTGCGGACAAAGTGCGGTGGATTTGCGGTTGAAGTGCGGTGGATTTGCGGTTGAAGTGCGGTGATAATGCGGTTGTATTGCGGTCTAATTTTATTTCTTTTTTACAATCTTCATTTACCCATGAATTCCCGGGTTCAAAATGATTCGTACCGCCATATTCAACATTCATTATTTCAAAAATGTTCCCTGACTCGATTCTCTTTTCCGAATCAGGGAACATTTTAATTTATTCTTAAAATTGCCTTATTCTA
>Ga0172380_10003406_pt1 | contig 21921 bp, 21 predicted proteins | sample Leawe162metaG_FD_119747 | JGI IMG/M metagenome (GOLD analysis project Ga0172380, IMG submission 119747) | Leachate microbial communities from a municipal landfill in Southern Ontario, Canada - Leachate well 162 metaG | ecosystem: Engineered > Solid waste > Landfill > Unclassified | place...
ATGTCTGGCGATAGTGATTTTGCGGCTGTTTTGGATGTTGTAAAAAAACGAGGAAAGAGAGTTATCGTTATGTCCACAAAAGGCCACATTTCTAAAGAGTTACTGAATAGGGCTAAATATGTGAACATTAAGAAACTAGAGACGGTGATTAAAAAGTAAATTCCCCCCTTGCGGGAGGAAGGTTTGACATTCGTAAGTATATACTAGGTGCATATTTATAGTCAAGAGGATATAATGAATATATGAAAATATACATCGGATCTGATCACGCAGGGTTTGAAATGAAGCGAGAAATCGTAGCATTCTTACGTGCGAAAAAAATTCCCCATGAAGATGTCGGTCCAATATATTTTGACCCGGAAGATGATTATCCTGATTATGTCGGTAAGGTCGCTGAAGCTGTATCAAAAGATCCTGTTGAGGCAAGAGGTGTTGTAATCGGCGGCTCGGGACAGGGTGAGGCAATGGTCGCAAACAAGTTCCCACACGTCAGAGCTGTCGTTTTCAATGGACAATACAAGCCAGAAGACGGAAGGTTCGTGCCAGAGGAGATTATGCTTACAAGACAGCATAATGACTCGAATATCCTTGCTCTAGGAGCAAGATTCCTTTCTATTAAGGAGGCAGTAAGAGCTATTGAGTTATGGATTAATACTCCTTTTTCGGGTGAAGAAAGACACATAAGAAGAGTTGAAAAGATAAACAAAATAGAATCAATATGGATGAAATAGAAATTATTCCAGCGATAATGCCGGAGAGCTTTGCTGATGTTAGAGATGGAGTTGAAGACGTTTTATCATGCGCCCCGTGGGTGCAGATTGATGTTATGGATGGCCATTTTACCAAGCGCGCCACATGGCCACTAGACGGAGAAGACGAGAGACAATTTGAGAATCTTATACAAGAAAAGGAGGGTTTGCCACACTGGGAAGATATTAATTATGAGTTTGACTTAATGGTCTCAAATCCCCTCGAGGTTGCTCGTAGTTGTGTCAGGATGGGTGCTGAAAGAGTTATATTCCACTACGCATCATCTCCTAATATAGAAGACGAAATTAAAAAGTTTGTCGATGAATACAAAAATGACGAAACAGGTTTGCCGATAGAAATCGGACTTGCTATTACCATCAAAGATGATTTTGAAAAAGCCAGCGCACTTTTCCCGTATGTTGATGTCGTTCAGGTCATGGGTATATATCCAGTCGGTGTGCAGGGGGCAGAGTTTAGAGACGATGTGTGTGATATAATCGAAAGAGTAAGAGAGATATACGATGGACCGATTGCGGTTGACGGTGGTGTGAATGATGAGCGAGCGTATGCTCTTGTGTCTGCTGGTGCTACGAGGCTTGTTTCTGGATCGTTTGTTTACAAACACGAAGATGGAGCCTGTATGGCAATGGATATTCTTAAAGACTCATCGCATGATTAGTGAATCAGAAGTTATACAAATAGAGAAAAAAGCTAACGATATTCGCATTTCGATAATAGAGATGCTGGTCAAGGCTAAGTCGGGGCATACGGCAGGCCCTTTGGGTATGGCGGATATTTTTGCCACCCTATACTTCAATGTATTGAATCATAATCCTCAGAAGCCATCACTGCCCGCAAGAGATAGACTCATACTTTCAAACGGACATATTTGTCCTGTACTCTACGCTACTATGGCGCATGCAGGATATTTCCCGGTGCAGGATTTGATGACACTTAGACAGTTCGGTTCGTCGCTCCAAGGGCACCCACACAGAGAGTGGTTACCAGCACTTGAGACAAGTTCGGGTCCGCTCGGTTCAGGGCTATCTCAAGCGGTTGGAATGGCTCTTGCTATGAGAATGGATGCAGGCAAGGAGAAGCCGAATCGTTTTGTGTATTGTTTGATGTCAGACGGGGAACTAGATGAAGGTAACACTTGGGAAGCCATCATGCTTGCTGGTAAGGAAAGGCTTTGGAACCTTATTGCAATAATCGACCGCAACAACATTCAGATAGATGGTTATACGGAAGACATAATGCCTTTAGAGCCACTCCGCGCAAAATGGGAGGCTTTCAATTGGCATGTGCTAGAGATTGATGGACACAATATAGAAGAAATTGTTTCAGCAATTGATCAGGGTAAAGCAATATTTGATAAGCCAACAGTACTCATTGCTCACACAATACCAGGCAAGGGTGTTGAAGATTTTGAGCGCAAATATGAATGGCACGGCAAACCACCAACAAAAGAAGAAGGCGACAAGGCTATTGCTGAATTAAAAACACATTACGCACAATGAAAGACCTCAATCTAAACCCAAAACTTTTTGATCGTGATATAGAAATGGAGCCCATACGAAAAGGCTTTGGACTTGGTTTGCTTGAGGCTGGTAAATCAAACAAACAAGTAGTTGGGTTATGTGCAGATCTCACGGAGTCGACTTACATGTTTCTTTTCAAAAAAGAATTTCCCGAGAGATTCGTTGAGATGGGTGTGGCCGAACAAAATCTCGTCACGGTTGCATCCGGTATGGCATCCATGGGCAAAATACCTTTTGTGACATCTTATGCGATGTTTTCACCTGGTAGGAACTGGGAGCAAATTCGTACTACTATTTGTTACAATGACGTGCCCGTAAAAATCGCTGGCTCACATGCGGGTATATCAGTCGGTCCAGACGGTGGAACACATCAGGCACTTGAGGATATTGCCCTAATGAGAGTGATTCCGCGTATGATAGTAATATCTCCTTGCGATATGGAGGAGGCACGCAAAGCCACGATAGAATCAGCGAAGACAAAGACTCCTGTCTATATTCGTCTTGCTCGAGAGAAAACACCAGTAATTACCACAAACAAGACACCGTTTGAAATTGGTAAGGCGCAGATTTTTTTTGGTGAACCTGACAAGTCCGATGTTGCACTTATCGCAACAGGTTCTCTGGTCTTTCGTGCTCTTAGTGTTGCCAAAATGCTTTCAGAACAGGGGATTAATGTCTGTGTGGTCAATCTTTCAACTATCAAACCGCTCGACGAGGAAACAATCATTCGTGTTGCAAAAGGTGCTCGCGCTGTTGTGACTGTAGAGGAACATCAAATTGCTGGAGGTATGGGTTCGGCCGTCGCAGAACTCTTGTCACAAAACTTTCCTGTACCGCAGGAATACGTCGGTGTTCGCGATATGTTTGGACAGTCTGGAACACCCGAGGAACTCATTGCTCATTACGGAATGGATGAACGTGGAATACGAAAGGCGATAGAGAAAGTACTAAAAAGAAAATAGTTTTGTTACCATAGGTATTATTCCGTCTTTGGAGGGTGCAAGTAATCCTGTGTCATGTTGTTGCTTCTGGCTGTCATTCCCGTGCATCCGCCAGCTGGCGGAGGGAATCCAGAGGAACTTACAAAACTATCTGGATCCCCGCATCCGCGAGGATGACAAGTGGCATGGATTGCCTGCCCGCCTTGGGAGGGCTTCACTTCGCACCACAATGACACTTCTTATTTGATAAATCAAACAGTGTCGTTAATAAAGACGCTCAAAAACACAATTTATTCCCGCACTTTTTTGATACGATAACTTATCGGAGCTTGACTGAGTAGTTCCTGAAGTTTTTTGAGTGTCAGAAGTCCCTTTTGGGCTCCAATATCTTGTACTACTGACATTGAATTGACCGGACCCCACAACATTGCTTCTTGCATATTCATGCCATGTAGGAATGCCGAAGAAACTGTTGAGGAGAAGGCGTCTCCTGCACCGGTGCGTTCGAGTACAGGTTTTGGATCAGGATAAATCGGTACGAAATAAATTGCACTATTGATATCACGTCCATAAGCGCCTCTTGGTCCGTCAGTAATAATCACTCTCTTTGGACCAAGTGCGTGAAGTCTATCTAATAAATCAGTAATGTCTTTTGATTCGGTCTTGAGTATTCTCCCAGCCTCTTCTTTGTTGCAAAAGAGAATATCCGCTCTCTTGTAGAATGGAATCATTCGATCAGTCCCTGCCTTCATCTGGTATGTCCCAGGCTGGAATACAAACATTACCTCGCGATGGGATTTTAGATACTTTGCAATATCATTGTGATATTCTTCGGTATGTTCGCCAAGTGAGCTCAAATAAATTAGACGTGGTTCCTCAAAATTTGGGAGTTTGTATTGATACTGATTATGCTTTACTAGAATTGTGCGTTCTGATTGATACCAAAGGACATAATGGTAATTGGTTGGAGAATCTTTGTGCTGTGTAACATGCGAAATATCAATCCCGTCTTTCTTAAGGCTCTGAACACAATCATCGCCGTTCCTGTCATTGCCCAGGTTGGTAATTAGTCCTGCAGATAAGCCAAGTCTCGATGCTGATACTGATGCGTTTGGGCTATTGCCGACAGCATTCACTACATAGACATTCTCGTATGGAATCTTATCCGCAAAGCGCATAGAAAGCATGCACGTATCATGATTGAGGTCGCAATGAACCTCCGCTTCCTTGAGTCGGATGAAAGCGTCAATGGTGATGTCACCTATGGAGAGAAAATCAATTTTCTTGTTCATATGTTTTCTCTATTGTAACACAATATTCTAAGTAAACGTTATTCACAAAACATGATAGAATGTGCATATGACATTACGAGAAACAATCATGGACGCTTTTGTCCACAAGAAGGCTATTGGCCATTTCAATATTTCTAATTCAGAAATGCTTGACGGTGTGTGGGAAGCTGCAAAAGAGTTAAATGTGCCGGTCATTATCGGTGTTTCAGAAGGGGAGCGCGATTTTATTGGTATCGAGAGAGTTGTCGCAATGGTCAAGTCACTTCGCGAAACATACAAATACCCAATTTTCTTAAACGCCGATCACACATACTCAGTCGAAAGAGTAAAAGAGGCAATAGACGCAGGGTTTGACTCTGTTATTTTTGACGGCGTCAAAATGAGTACCGAAGAAAACATCGAAAAAACCAAAGAATGCGTTCAATATGCCAGGAGCTCTGGTAGAGATGTTGTGGTTGAGGCCGAACTCGGATTCATCGGACAGTCTTCAAAAATTCTAGACGCTATACCAGATGGTGCGGCTGTCACACCCGAACTCATGACTACTCCGGAAGAAGCTGCGCGGTTTGTAACACTCACAAATGTCGATATGTTGGCTCCTGCTGTAGGCAATGTGCACGGTATGGTAAGAAGCGGTCTCGAACCAGCCCTCAATACTGCTCTCGTAAAAGAAATTCAAAAAGCGACGGGTGTCCCGCTAGTCTTGCATGGTGGCTCAGGCAATAATGAATCAGAAGTGAAGAAGGCAATTGAGAATGGTGTAGCGGTTGTGCATATCAGTACAGAGCTGCGCGTGGCCTTCCGCAAAGGATTAGAAAATGATACGTCACAAAAGCCCGACGAGGTAGCTCCTTACAAATACGAGAGTGGGGCAGTCGAGGGTGTTAAAGATATTGTACTCAGTCATCTCAAAAGGTTTTCTTAATTTTCTTTTCTGTAATTTCCACACCGTCTTTTGTTACTCCTGCTCTGTTTTGTGTCATTCCCGTCCCTCCAAGGGCGGGCAGGGAAAAACGGGAATCTAGAACTACTCAAATCATCCTGGATTCCCGTTTTCACGGGAATGACAATCGGGGCTGATGAACTTAATTATCCATATCTCGTATGGACAATAAATTAGTTTTATGTATAATGATTCCCATGTTTATTTTGAAGGCTGAAAAAAGAAATAAGAACGATAACGATGTTATCCGAGCAAAAGGGATGATTCCTGCTGTGTTTTACGGCAAAAAAACCGAATCAACTCCAATTGCAATATCTCAGGTAGATTTTCAAAAAGTTTACAAGAACGCTGGAGAAACTTCCGTTATTTCAATCGAAATTGGAAGTGAAAAGGTTGACGCCTTTGTCCATGATGTGCAGTACGATGCTATAAAAGATTTACCTACTCACGTTGACTTCTATGTATTCGATAAGGATGCAAAGGTTGAGATTGCTGTACCTCTTGTCTACATTGGAATATCACCTGCCGTTAAGGATCGTGGTGCTGTGCTTGTGAAGGTTATACACGAACTTAATGTTGAAGCTTTGCCACATAATATTCCTCGTGAAATAAAAGTTGATATCTCAGCACTTGCGGACCTCAATACCTCAATATTCGTGAAGGATCTTGTTATACCAGAAGGAGTTAGACTGCTCGACAAGCTTGAAGATGTTGTTGTGTCAGCTACTGAGGCCAAGGTTGTAGTAGAGGAAGCCGTTACGACAGCTCCAGATCTCTCGACTATCGAAGTTGAAAAGAAAGGAAAGAAAGAAGAGGAGGCTCCTGTGGCAGACGCAAAGAAATAAAAGAAATACAAATACCCCCGATGCAAAACGCATATGGGGGTGTTTGTTATTCTAGGAGTTGACAAAACTTAATAAGAAACGGGTTTATAGTACCGGACTCTTATGTATCTGGTATAATACAGAGCATGTTCGGATTAAAACAAATTACATGTGCTATCCTAGCTGTTGCAATTCTGATTCCAATAGCATCTTTTGCTCAAACTGTTGATGAAAAGGAACAACAACTTCGAAACGAACTTGCTCAGGTTGAAAAAGAGATCGCAGAACAGCAGGCTATCCTAAATACCAAAAAGGGCGAGACGGCCTCCATCGAACGAGATATTGCGATTCTTACTGCTCGTATCAAGGAAGCCACCTTGACCATCAAGGCCAAAAATTTGACTATAAGTCAGTTAGGGAAGGACATCACAACCAAAACTACTGAAATAGCCGATCTTGATAGACGTCTAGATCGTGGTAGACAATCACTCGAAGTGCTTGTACGGAGAACGTATCAGTATGATCAATTTTCTCTACCTGAAGTATTGCTCAGTTCAGCTAACCTGTCAGAATTTTTTAAGAGCGCGGACCAGTACAATCAAGTCCGAGATGCGCTCGAAGTGGCATATACAGAACTCCAAAGTGTTAGAGAAAAAACGGACACTGCCAAGCAGACTCTTACTGATAGGCAGAACAGGGAAATGGACGCAAAGAAAGTCATTGAGGCCGAACAGCGAAATATTCAAAAGAGCGAAGCCGACAAGAAGGTTTTGTTATCAATCTCAAAATCTCAGGAGGGCGCATATCAGAAGATTATAAATGAACGCAACAAAAGAGCTGCCCAGATTCGCGCAGCACTCTTCGCCCTGAGAGATTCAGAAGGTATACCGTTCGGCGATGCTCTCAAATACGCCAACGAAGCCTCTCTTCGCACCGGAGTAAGGCCTGCTCTCATCCTTGCTATTTTGACGCAGGAGTCTGACCTTGGTAAAAACGTCGGAGCCTGCCTTATAACCAATCTTTCAAACGGTGATGGAATAGGTAAGAAAAGCGGTGTTGCTTACGAACAAGTCATGAAGGCTCCTCGTGATACAAGTCCTTTTGCTTCAATAACCAGTAGACTTGGTCTCGATTGGAAAATGACACCTATCTCGTGCCCGCCTGGGACAAAGTGGACGTCTTCGAGAGGTTATGGAGGTGCTATGGGTCCTTCGCAGTTCATTCCGTCAACATGGGAGCTATTTAAGGCACGCATTGGCTCTGCAGCTGGCGTCTCGGCTGATCAAGCTGATCCTTGGAATCCTGAACACGCCTTCATAGCAACAGCCCTTTATATGGGTGATTTGGGTGCGAAGTCTGGAAGCTATACATCCGAATGGAATGCTGCATGTAAGTATTACTCTGGTTCAGCTTGTAAGTATGGTAGGAAGCCAGCCAATGTGCCATATGGTGATCAAGTTATGCAAAAGGCACAGAATATACAGGAGAACATGATTGATTTGTTGTAGCCCCGTTAGAGACCAAGATTTTTGAGTTACGGACAAATTAGATCTATATAAACTTTTTGTGCTTATCGGGTCAAAACGTTTGGTCGGCTGTGCCTGTGAGTACAAGGCACAGCCTGTCTCTAACGGGGTTTTACATTGATTATTTTATATAACCGAGTACACTTGTTTCAGAATCTTAAAAACAAGACGGAGGTACCAGATGGCTAGTATAAACAGAGATTATGCCAGAAGTTCGGTTTGTCATCACGTCTCGCACTTTCTGATGATTAATCGATTTCGACTTTCTCTTTCTGTGGGCATGAGTGCCCCTTCGGGACAGAATCATATATTGTTCCTTGAACAGCTTGTTGCTGATATGGAAAAAGAGCTCGTTCGAGGACATGAGGCCGTCCGTCTTCTGCTCGTACAGATGAATGAGGTCAAGGAAATAGACCGAGAAAAACTAGATCGAATAGAGCGCTTAATGCAGGAAGTCATGGACAAAATCGGCCATGATTAAGCTTTCTAAACCCACCAGATTGGATATCTCGGTGGGTTTTATAATACATATTGCAAATAAAGTGTCTTTCTGCTATAGTTTTGCGATGAAAAAGGACATACATCCAAAATATTTTGATAAGGCTGATATAACCTGCACCTGCGGGGCTGCTTTTGATGCTGGTTCAACAAAAGACAAGATTCACGTTGAAATCTGCAGTAAGTGTCACCCATTCTATACAGGTAACGACAAGACTATTGACAGCGCCGGTCGCGTTGAACGCTTCAAAGCTCGTCAAGCAAAAGCTGGAGCAAAGAAGAAATAGCTCCCTTGTATGGACGCAGAACTTCTCGCCGAACTTAAAAAAGATCCACGTACTGCATATCTCGTAGATACGTATACCAAATTACTCACTGAACAAAGTGAAGTTTTGGCTATGCAAGAAAAAGATGCAAGTATGGCAGATCTTACTCGCGACGAGCTGGTGTCCATAAGAGAGAACATAGCCGTACTCGAAAAACAAATCGCTGATATAAGAAAAGCCGAAAAGGAGGAAGAAGAGCACCCTAACGAAATAGTACTTGAGGTCCGTGCTGGAGCTGGAGGCGATGAGGCTTCACTTTTTGCTGAAGAGTTGGCATTAATGTATAGCAAATACGCCGAGTCAAAAGGTTGGTCTGTGCATATTTTGAGTGAATCGCGTAATGATGTTGGTGGATACAAGGAAGCATCATTTGAAATGCATGGGCAGGGAGTATATAAGGAACTTCGTTTTGAGACCGGAGTGCACCGTGTTCAACGTATTCCTGCTACCGAAAAAGCTGGGCGTGTTCATACTTCAACAGCGTCGGTTGCTATACTTCCTTTGCGCAAGAAGTCTACTATCGAAATCAATCCAACTGATATTGAAATGGAATTTTCGAGATCAGGTGGTGCTGGCGGGCAGAACGTAAACAAGGTGGAGACGGCTGTAAGACTTATACACAGACCGACAGGAATCGATGTTAGATGTACTTCGGAGAGAAGCCAACAGAAGAACCGTGACAAAGCCATGGCCGTGTTGATTGCAAAACTTGAGGCTGCAAAAATGGAGGAGGATGCACGTAAATATTCACAAGACAGAAAAAACCAAATCGGTACTGGCGATAGATCAGAAAAGATTCGCACTTACAATATCCTTCAGGATAGAATAACCGATCATAGGATCAAGGAGTCGTGGCACAATATTGAGCGCATAATGGCTGGAGATATGGGTGATATCGTTGAAGCTCTGCTTACAAGATCTGAGGGCGATAGTGCGCCAGATGAGACTCAGAATCTTGCATAAAGGCGGTATTTCTGGTAGACTCGGATACGTGTTTTTAATCTAATAACACAAGCTTATTTACGTAATAATTGTTTGAAATATCAGTATGAGTACCATTGTTGAAAAGATGTTTTCGATCGGAGCACAATATGCTTCATCAAAATCACGCCGTCACCCGACAGCAAAGAAGTTTATCTATGGCACCAAGAGCGGTACCGAGATTTTTGATTTGGAAGAGACAGCAAAACTTCTTGAATCTGCTAAGGAATACGTAAAGAGCTTGGCTAAGGATGGTGCGACCGTTTTGTTTGTTGGTGGAAAAAGTGAGTCTATAGAAATAGTAAGAAAGGCAGCAGAATCAATCAATATGCCATATGTTGCTGGACGTTGGATTGGTGGCACCTTCACAAACTTTGGCGAAATCCGTCATCGCGTTGAGAAACTCATCAAAATGAAGTCCGAAGAAGCAAAGGGAGATTTTGCAAAATACACCAAATGGGAGCGCAATAAACTTCTCGAAGAAATGCGTAAGCTCACTGAATTCTTTGGTGGAATTGAGGGTATGGAGAAACTTCCTCGTGCAATATTCGTTATTGATACAGATCGTGAGGAGATTGCTGTCGCAGAAGCTCGCAAAGCAAAAATCAAAGTCGTTGGTCTTATGAATGCTGACTGCGACGCCTCAGTTGTTGATTTCCCAATGTTTGGTAATGATTCAGCTCGCAAATCAATTGAGTTTTTCGTTCAAGAAATTGTATCAGCCTACAAGGAGGGGCAAGCTCTAAAGGGCAAGTAATCTCCAATTACTAACTTAAGTTCTTTTGTATGAATATAACAACGGACCAGATAAAAACTCTTCGCGATGCGACGGGTATTTCGATCATGCAGTGTAGAAAGGCTCTTGAAGAAGCGGGTGGAGATATGGACAAGGCCAAAATAATCCTTGAGAAGAAGAGCAAGGCTGCTGCCGAGAAAAAGGTTGATAGAGAGTTGAAGGCTGGAACAATCGGTTCTTATATTCATGCTACTGGTACAGCTGGCAGTCTTGTTGAGCTAGCTTGCGAAACCGACTTTGTAGGAAAGAATGAAGACTTCAGACATCTTGCACGAGAAATTGCCATGCATGTGACTGCTATGTCGCCTAAGTACGTTTCGACTGACGAAATCACAGCTGAAGAGAAGGCCAAAGTCGCAGAAGTCTTTGAGAAGGACATTGACGCAAGCAAAACACCCGAAATGAAGGCAAAAATTCTTGAAGGAAAGCTCGGCGCATATTTTGCCGAAAAAACTCTCCTTGCTCAGCCTTATATTAAGAATGGAGATAAGACAATTCAGAACCTAATTGAAGAAGCCACGCAGAAGTACGGCGAGAAGATTGCTGTTTCTAAATTCGTCCGATTTGTGATATAATAGGGAGATATGGAGTATGTTTTTACCATATCGGCGCTTTTGATAATGGTCTTTGTAGTACAAAGGCTATATGAGGTCAAGAAAGGCGCTTTGACATCATTTTCGCGTTTGCTTAGATCGTGTGATGGGGTTGTGGCAACTAGTATTGCCACATACCAACATAAGTACTCTGACAGCAAGAAAATTGCCTGGCACTTCGTCTCTTCTGTTGTTGTTCCTGGAATTTATAGATTTCTGCACAATACACTTGTAGATATGGAGTTTTTCTTCTCATATTTGCGTAGAAGGATATTCCATAGAATCGAAGAGAAGAAGAGGCCGGTGTCCTTATATTTGAAGTCACTTGAGGATCATAAGAATGAAATTCACAAAAACGATTTGCCAGAAGGGATGAAATAAGGTTAGAATAGCTGGGTGTTGTCATTCCCGTGTAAACGGGAATCCAGCCCGTGTTATTTGCCACTTTCCACCTTCGCAATGAGTACATTGCTACGGCGGACGAAGTAGCTCTGAGCAGTTGGAAACCAACTTCGCTTGCAGTAAGGTATTTGTGTGATGGCAACTGTTCAGAACATTGATAAGCGTTGATAATTTATTGCCACTTTAGCTCCCGCCCCGTGATGAGTACATCACTTTGGCGGGCAGGCAGTTGGAAACCAACTTCGCATGTAGTAAGATGTCAGAGGTTGGTGATTGTTCATGGTTAGGTAAGGTATGAGAGTTATATGCCACTTTAGCTCAGTTGGTAGAGCAGCCGTTTTGTAAACGGCAGGTCGTCAGTTCAAACCTGACAAGTGGCTCACTATATTTTGTACAAAAAACTGCTTCGTGCAGTTTTTTGTTTACAAAATAAGTGAGCCACTTGAGCGAGCCAACTGCTTGGCTCGCGTTCAGGTTTGAAGACCGTAGTCATGTTTTTTCAGCAGAAAAAACAGACGAGGGGCGGGCTGCGAGTTTTCCGAGCGACGGCGAGGAAAAACTTGTAGCCAAACCTGACAAGTTCATTCAAACTTGGGAACATAAGATGTCCCCAAGACTAATTTCTTATTGTAAAACATGCGTTTTTGTGCCATTATATGTTCCATATGAATTCAGGTTCAGAACGTTTGCCGTTCACCGAAACGCCTTACTATCATACTGGTAGAGCTGGAGACTTAAAGGGTTTTGATCGGTTTCTTTATAGATGTTTTGAAATCTTCCCTGGGCTTTTGTCTTGGGGAACTTTGATACTTGTTGTCGTTCTCTCTATTTTCTTACCATTATATGCCGCAATTTTTATTATTGCTTTTGACGTATATTGGTTACTCAAGACCTTCTACCTATCGATGCATTTGCGTCATAACTGGCGCAGACTTAAGCACAATATGCAGGTCGATTGGCTGGATCGCATGAAGAATATCAAACACGACCATATATTCCATCTAGTCATACTTCCGTTCTACAAGGAGCCGTTTGAGGTCGTTGAGGGCAGTATTCGTGCTCTTATTGATAACAGGTATGACAAGAGCAAGTTTATTGTTGTACTTGCTGGCGAAGAACGAGCAGGGGAAGAAGCTCGCAAAACAGCAATTCGTGCTGAAGCAGAATTCAAAAAACATTTTGGTGCTTTTATTACGACTATTCATCCTTCCGATTTGCCAAATGAAATGCCTGGTAAAGGATCAAATATTTCATTTGCTGCTGAGGAAACACGCAAGATGGTACTGGACCCTCGAGGTATTTCTTACGATCGAGTTATTGTCTCTGCTTTTGATATTGACACCGTTGCTCATAGTGATTATTTCAATTGTTTAACTTGGTATTACCTCAATCATCCGCGCAGAAATCATGCTTCTTTTCAACCTGTTCCGCTTTATAACAACAATATATGGCAAGCGCCGGCAATTGCCCGTGTCATTGCGACGTCGAGTACTTTTTGGCAGATGATACAACAAGAGAGGCCTGAGAAACTCGCGACTTTTTCTTCGCATGCGGTAAGTTTTGAAGCATTATACAAAGGCAAGTATTGGCAGAGGAATATGGTATCAGAAGATTCTCGTATTTTTTGGAACCTGTTTTTGGCGCACGATGGGGATTATGAGGTGGTGCCAATGGCTTACCCAGTCTCTATGGACATAAACGTGGCGCCAACATTTTTGGGAACTTGCATAAACAATTACAAACAACTTAGACGCTGGGCTTGGGGTGTAGAAAATGTGCCTTACATACTAATGGGTTTTATCAAAAATCCTCGTATATCGATTTTCAAAAAGATACGCATGTCATTTATCCAAATAGAAGGTTTTTGGTCTTTGGCAACCAACCCTCTTCTTATATTCCTTCTCGGGTGGCTCCCGCTCTTGCTTGGAGGGTCGGACTTCCATACTACGGTGCTTGCCTACAATCTTCCGTTCATTACAAAGAATCTTATGAATGTAGCGATGCTCGGCCTTGTGCTTTCAGCTATCATTTCGTTTAGTTTGCTTCCGCCGGCGCCTGCATCAATTTCAAAAAAGAAGTATACTTTGTACATGTTGGGTCAGTGGATACTTATTCCAATTACTATAATATTATTCGGCGCAATTCCAGGTCTGGATGCGCAGACCAGACTTATGCTCGGCAAATATATGGGCTTCTGGGTAACACCAAAGTCACGCACACAATAAACATGCAGCCACTTTCTGTATTAAAAAGAAAAATCTATCTCATATCGTTTGTTGTTATTTTTATTGTCTTTACTCCGCTCGTAGTTCTTTATGCTATGGGTTATCGGTATGGCCACGTAAAGCCCACGGGAGGTGTGTACGTGGTTATTAATGAGCCGTATGCTGAAGTGTATGTTGATCGAATAAATACCAAGCAAAACGGCCTTCTAGACAGAAGCGTTCTAATTCAAAATGTGAGTCCCGGCAAACATCTTGTTTTTGTTGGTAAGCAGGGCTATCGATCGTGGGCAAAAGAGATAGAAGTCTTTTCAGAGCGAGTAACCGAAATACATGCAAACATATTTCCTATACAAGTGGATCTCATCCCTATAGATAATGATGATGTTTTTTCCGATGATGAGAAGAAGGGCATCAGGTTGTTATTTGCCACATCAACTCTTGCTATTGCCGAGAAGGATTACAGGGACACTCATCTTTCGTACTCGACTTCTACTCTGGCTGTTTCTTGGGTAGGCACGAGGAATAGCCGACCGTTTTTCTTCTGCAATGTACATCTGTGCGACAATCAGTTTCTTATTAGCGTTCCTCGCATTAGATCTTTTGATTTCTACCCAAGCAAGGACGATACTATTGTCTTAAGTCGGGAGGATGGAGTGTATGTGGCCGAACTCGATAGCCGTTCCAATCAAAACCAGTTCCCGCTCATTATGGCTCCAAAGACAGACGTGGCTGTTTATGATAGGGAATACGTTTTTATAAGAAAATCAGACGGATCAATATACAGAGCTAATATCTAGCATATTTAAGTTTTTTGCGTAAAATACATACTATGGAAAAACAAACAGGGCATTTGCATATAATTACTCAAGCCATAAGAGACATATCAGGAATTTTTGACAAAATGGGTTTTTCTGTCGAGGCAGGTCCAGAACTCGAAACGGAGTTTAATAATTTTGACGCCCTTGGGATGAAGGAAGATCATCCGGCAAGAGACATGCAGGATACTTTTTGGGTTAAGACAAAACAAGGTGAAGAGAAGAAAGTTTTGAGAACTCAAACTTCATCAGTCCAGATACGATATCTTCAGAGTGTAAAAACCGATCCGCATCCTTTCAAAATAATTGTGCCGGGAAAGGTTTTTCGTAATGAGGCAACAGATATGACTCACGAAGCTCAGTTCTTTCAGTTTGAAGGACTTTATGTAAATGAAAAAGTTTCCGTCACAGAATTAAAGGGAACTCTAGAAAAATTCTGTTTGGACTTTATCGGGCCCGATGCAAAAATCAGATTTAGACCAAGTTTCTTCTCATTCGTCGAGCCTGGTTTTGAAGTTGATGTTTGGTGGAAAAACAGATGGCTCGAAGTATTCGGAGCGGGAATGGTTCACCCAGATGTCTTTCGATCAGTTGGAATAGATCCGAAAAAATGGAAGGGCTTTGCGTTTGGTGGAGGGGTAGACCGACTTATAATGCTTAAGTATGGTATTGATGATATTAGACATTTGTACACTGGAGACCTGCGCTTAATCAATCAATTTTAATTTATGAAAGTTTCCTATAATTGGCTAAAGTCGTATTTTGAGTCAGACATACCAAGTCCAAAGGAATTGGAATCAATTTTTACCAACCATCTTTTTGAGGTGGAAGGTTTAGAAGAAAAAAACGGCGACATGATTATTGAGGGCAAGGTCTTGCCTGATCGAGCGCACTACCTGCTTTCTCACCGTGGGGTTGCAAGGGAAATTGGTGTCCTAACAGGGGCCAAAATGAAAGCTTTGGTTTTTCCTCAAATTGTCATTTGTGATACAAAACCAAAAATCAAAATTGATATTAAAAATGAAAATCTCTGTCGCAGATATGTAGCAAGGGAAGTCTATGATATTTCAAGGATTGATAGCCCTGCTTGGATAGTTTCTAATCTCGAATCAATAGGTCAAAGAAGTATAAACTTCTTGGTAGATATTGCGAACTTTGTAATGTTTGATGTTGGACAGCCAATGCATATTTTTGATGCTGATAAAATATCTGGGAAAATAGATATCAGAAATGCAAAAGCGGGTGAAAAAATAACATTGCTAACAGGGGAGGAGATTCAATTGAGCAAAAACAATCTTGTTATTGCAGATGATGTTGGACCTTTGGCGATAGCTGGTGTAAAGGGTGGCAAAAGAGCCGAAGTAACAGAATCAACAAAAAACATTTTGATTGAATCAGCTAACTTCGATCCAGCAACAGTCAGAAGGACATCAACAAGACTTAATCTGCGCAATGATTCGTCAAAGCGTTTCGAAAATGAGATAACGCAAGATTTGGCAATGGAAGCGATGATAGAAATATCAGCTCTTATCGCAGAATCAATTCCAAAAGCAAAATTTGGAGAAATAGTAGATCTTTATCCAAAGAAAATAGAAAAATGGCAGGTAATTGTAGAGGAGCAAAATATCGAATCAATTTTGGGTATAGAAGTAACACAAGAACAGATAGTGGACATTCTTAAAAGAATGGACTGTGAGGTAAAAACAGAAGGACAAAAAATTATCGTCACTCCACCGACAAACAGACTCGACCTAAAGATTGAGGAAGATATTGCTGATGAGGTCGGTAGAATTATTGGCTTCGACAAAATACCTTCGAGGTTGACACCAGAGCTCTCTAACAAAACACCAATAAATAAAGTCTTTTATACTGCAGAAAAAATAAAGAACGCATTGATTGAACAAGGGTTCAGCGAGACGTTATTGTATTCGTTGGTGGATAAGGGTCACTTTGAAATTGCATACCCTTTGGCAAGTGACAAATCAGCTTTGAGGGAGAATCTTCAAAAGAAGCTTTCGGAGTCTCTCACGCTGAATGGACGTAATGCTGACTTACTACAACTTGAGACAATCAAATTATTTGAAATAGGTGAAGTATTCAAAAAGGAAGGTGAAGAAACGCATCTTGCAATGGGTGTACTGCAAGTCAAAAAGAAAAAAGGAATCACATCAGAAAGTGTCCTAAGAGAAGCCGTTTCAGAATTGCAAAAAACCTTTGGCGATCTTTCTTCTGGAACATACTCAAACGGAGAATATGGCGCAATATTTGAGATTGATTTAGGTGTAATAGTAAAAAACAATAGTACATTAGGAGATTTCAAGTCCTTAGCATTCAAAGCGCTTCCTAGCGATAAGAAGTTTCAAAAATTCTCTGTTTATCCGTTCACCTCAAGAGATATTGCCTTGTTCGTGCCAAGCGAAGTTAGTGAGAATGAAGTCCTCTCTATTCTAGAAAAGGAGGCAGGACCCTTGTGCGTCAAAAAATATCTGTTTGATGTTTTCGAAAAAGAAATTGATGGTGTAAAGAAAAAGTCTCTGGCCTTTAGATTGATATTCCAATCATTTGAAAAAACCCTTACTGACACAGAAGTGAATGTAATTATGGACAAGATCTATTCCGAAATAAAAAACAACCCAAGTTGGGTTATTAGATAGTCTGTACTAAGTCTCGTTATATAAAAAATTAGAGAGGAGTCGGTGTTTGAACACCAACTCCTCTCAGAAGCACTTTGCGGCTACACCGTCGCCGTGATGACCGGCTTGGGGATGCGGCGCGTGACTTCGTGCGCCATGATGCCGTGAACCCTTCGCAAAAGCGCGATGGCCTCGTTGACCATCTGTCGGACCCTGCCGGCCGCCAAGGTGTCGAGGAGGGTGTCGCCTTCGCGCGTGAGCTGCTCGTTAGTCTTCAGTACCTTCGGCTCGACATTGGCGCCATGCAGACGCGCGCGGAGTTCATCGAGCTTCATCGTCATCGATAGACCGAGTCCCTCGAGAAACTCATTGACCTTCTGCGTCCACGAGGTGACCGGCTCCGGAACGAAGTCCTTCACCACCACCGGCTTCGCGCTACGCTTTTTCGGTTGATCTGGCATGACCTGGGCCTTCCTGTTGGCCTTGTTGCTACCTTGCGTTTCCTGAAAACGCTCGGCTTTTTCTGTTGGGGCTCCCATGAGCTCCACTTGAATTAAAAGTGTAATGTGTCTGTGTCTATTTGTCAAGGGCAAAAGCCGATGTTTTCCACATAATATTGGTCAATCGGAGTAATTTTTCGTGGTGCTTTTTGTTACGAAATATGCTATAATTACCAACACAAAACATATTTATGTCCGAAGCAGAAAAGAAGAAAAAATCATCATATAGTGCTGACGATATTACAGTCCTTGAGGGGCTTGAGCCTGTCCGCAAGCGCCCTGGTATGTATATCGGTACGACCGGCCCTGACGGATTGCATCACCTCATCTGGGAAATATTCGACAACTCACGCGACGAAGCGATGGGTGGTTATGCTAATGAGATTGAGGTTGCTCTACTTCCTCACAATCGAATTCGCGTAACAGATAATGGTCGTGGTATTCCAGTCGGCATACACAAGAAAACAAAAGTTTCAGCTCTTGAGACTATTATGACCACTCTCCATGCTGGAGGTAAGTTCGGTGGCGAGGGCTATAAGGTATCTGGTGGATTGCACGGTGTCGGCGCATCTGTCGTTAATGCTCTGTCTATCTTTTGTCGTGTAGACGTTCATACTGAAGGCGGTATACATATGCAGGAATACAGTAAGGGTATCAAGAAAGCAGCTGTAAAGAAAATCGGCAAGACCGATCGTACAGGTACTATCGTCACCTTTGAGCCAGACATTGAGATTTTTAAAGAGATATCTTTTGAATGGGAAAAAATAGTCAAACACTTACGTCAGCAAGCGTATCTCGTCAAAGGACTTCGCATTACAATCATTGACGCCAGGGGCGCTGATGAAAAGACTGATTTTACAGATACTTTTTATGTTCGCGACATGATGCTTGATGTTCCGTCAATGACTTTCTACTTTGACGGAGGACTTATGTCACTGGTTAAGTTTTACAACCATATATTCAAACCAGTACACGACAATATCTTTTATGTTGAAAGGAAGGTCAATGAATACGAGTCTGTTGAAGTCGCGCTACAATACGTAGATGATATATCTTCTCGTGTGCTACCGTTTGCAAATAATATCTATAACGCAGAAGGAGGAACTCACGTTACTGGTTTTAAGACGGCACTCACCAGATCTCTCAATGCTTATGGTCGCAGTGCCAATCTGATCAAAGAGAAGGACGAGAACTTCACAGGTGAAGATGTTCTTGAGGGTTTGACCGCTGTTATCTCGGTGAAGATTCGCGAGATTCAATTTGAAGGTCAGACTAAGGCCAAGCTCGGTACTGTTGAAGCGCAAGGCATGGTTTCGAACGTATTCAATGAAGCCTTTGCACAGTTCATGGAGGAACACCCAGAGGACGCAAGGGCAATCATCAATAAGTCGCTCTTGGCCCTCAAAGCACGTAAGGCTGCCAAGGCTGCCAAGGATTCAGTGCTCCGAAAGGGCGCCTTAGATGGAATGACGCTTCCTGGCAAGCTTGCAGACTGTCAGAGCAAGAGTGCTGTGGATTCGGAGATCTTCATCGTTGAGGGAGATTCGGCAGGAGGTACCGCCAAGATGGGTCGTGACAGGAAGATTCAAGCCATTCTGCCTTTGCGTGGAAAAATCCTAAACATCGAACGTGCCAGACTTGATCGTATGCTGGCTTCAGAACAAATCAAGAATCTTGTTATTGCTCTCGGTACTGCTATCGGTGATACGTTCGATATTGGTAGTCTTCGTTATCACAAGATAATCATTGCCACCGATGCTGATGTCGACGGTGCTCATATCCGAACACTCCTCCTCACTCTTTTCTATAGATATTTCAGACCTCTTATTGATGCCGGACATATCTATATTGCACAGCCTCCACTATACAAGCTCAAGAAGGGCAAAGACATTCGTTATGCTTACACTGACCAAGAAAAGGCTAAGGTAATTAAAGATATGGGAGGTGATGCTACAGAAGATGTGGATGATGAACCAGAATCAGAGGAGAATCCAGAAGAAGATGAAGTAAAGGCCAAAACATCAAAGATCGGCGTACAAAGATATAAGGGTTTGGGAGAAATGAACTCCGATGAACTTTGGGAGACAACCATGAATCCGGCTGCTCGTGTACTGAAGCAGGTCACTGTCGAAGATGGTGTTGAAGCTGATAAGATATTCGACATATTGATGGGAACTGATGTGCCGTCACGTAAGACATTCATTCAATCAAACGCCAAAGCAGCGAATCTGGATATTTAGAAAAATAGGAAGAAAAATCGGGACAGTTTATGTCCCGATTTTTTGACCATATTTTTCTTAACCCCGTACCAATTTTTTGATTAGTCACAGCCAGCATGGCAAAATAGTACTTACCAAAGTTTTTAAGATCACCTTTCTCGTCTTAAAAATTGGTACGGGGTAGGTATGGTAACCACGAATTGCGTTATTTACGGAAGCTTAGCTTACGGAAATGGGAAATGCGACTTACAAAAAAGACGAGAGAATCTCTCGTCTTTTTTGTATTAGATATTATTTGTATTCTTCGTTCTCCTTAATCAACTTGTCTATTATCTCACTTTCTTTAAGAGAACCAATTTTGCCAGCGTCTCTGCTTTCGAGAGTGATTGTTCCTGCTTCTATATCTTTGTCTCCAATAATTGCAAAGTACGGAACTCTCTCGGTTTTGGCACTGCGAACTTTTTTGCCGAATGAATCATTGTTCGAGTCTATGTCAGCCCTGATACCTTTGTTGATGAGAGACATTGCAAACTTTTGAGCAACTTCGACATGAGCTTCGCCAATTGGTATTACCTTTATTTGTACTGGTGAAAGCCAAAGAGGGAAATTGCCACCATAGTGTTCGATAAGGAAGCCAATTAGTCTTTCGTGCGTGGATAATGGTGCGCGATGAATACATAGAGGAGTCTTTTCCTTGCCGTCCTTATCCATGTAGGTTAGCCCAAATCTAGCAGGGACTGCGAAGTCGACTTGGTTCGTTGCTAGTGTGAATTCCTTACCGATGACACTCCAGACCTGTACGTCAATTTTTGGACCGTAGAACGCAGCCTCGTCTTCCGCCTCAAAGAATGGGACATTGAGATCAACGAGACATTTCCTAACCATGTCCTCAGTCTTTATCCATAACTCTGGTTCATTGATGTATTTTTGGCCAAGCTTTTCTTTTGAGTGCTTTGACAGGCGCATCATGTATTTGTCTATGCCGAATATCTTGAAGTATTTTAGGTACAATTCGATAACCGCTTTGAATTCATTGAAGAATTGCTCCTCGGTGCAATATATGTGTGCGTCATTCATCTGCATTGAACGCACTCGCATAAGGCCAAAAAGCTCTCCGGATTTCTCGTGTCTATAACAAGTACCATACTCAGCTAAGCGCAAAGGTAGATCTTTGTAACTCTTTTTCTCCGCAGCGTATATTTTGTGGTGATGCGGACAATTCATGGCCTTGAGGTAGTACTTTCCACCTTCGTATTCCATTGGTGGATACATACTGTCCTCATAGTATGGAAGATGACCACTAGTAAGATACAAGTTGTCCTTCGCAAGGTGAGGAGTCTTAACTCTCTTGTAACCACCCCTAAACTCCATATCCTTTGCGAGTTTCTCAAGAGCTTCAATCATGGCGCCACCATTAGGAAGCCAAAGAGGTAGTCCCGCACCCACTTCATCATCATACGCAAATATGCTCAATTCCTTGCCGAGTTTGCGATGATCTCTCTTCGCTGCCTCCTCTCTGTTTTTGATAAACAAATCTAACTCGTCTTTTGACTCAAAGGCGAGTCCGTAAATGCGAGTAAGCATTTTGTTCTTCTCATCACCTCGCCAATATGCTCCTGCGATCTTGTCCAGTTTGAAAGAGTCGCATGGTATTGCTGATGGATTGTCGATATGATTACCGGCACACAAATCTGTGTAATCACCAGAAGTATAGAATGTGATTTTGTCACCTTTCTTTGCGATGCCGTCTATGAGTTCCAGTTTGTATGGATTATCTGCAAAAAATGCACGCGCTTCACTATCGCTTACTTCTTTACCTGTTACACCTTTCCATGTCTTTAGTGTCTTTTTCATTTCAATCTCAATTGCCTTGAGATCGTCCTCTGTCACCGGAATTTCAAAATCAAAATCGTAATAAAAACCGTTATCTATGACTGGCCCGATTGCATGCTTTGTATTCGGATACAGTTTTAATACTGCCGAAGCTAATGCATGGGCTAAAGTGTGCCTGATCTGTTCTAATTGTTCTTTTTTCATGTATGAGAGTATATACCTTGATAATTAAGGGGGCAAATAAAGAAGCCCAGCCCTGTTCAGCGCCTTAGGCGCCCAGGAC
>Ga0172380_10003407_pt1 | contig 21904 bp, 18 predicted proteins | sample Leawe162metaG_FD_119747 | JGI IMG/M metagenome (GOLD analysis project Ga0172380, IMG submission 119747) | Leachate microbial communities from a municipal landfill in Southern Ontario, Canada - Leachate well 162 metaG | ecosystem: Engineered > Solid waste > Landfill > Unclassified | place...
ATGCAAAAACCGTAATGGATTTCTTATACTGTCCGTCTGAAGAACAGACAGTGATTGAGTATGAGAAAGAGGGCAGTACAGGTGAGCCTGTTGTTATGGTAGATGCAGTGAATCATGCTCTTCACGAAGAGATGGAAAAGAATCCTAATATGATAATTTATGGTGAAGATATTGCAGACGGCAAAGGGGGAGTGTTTACGGCAACAAAAGGTTTGTCCACGAAGTTTGGGGTAGAAAGAGTATTCAATTCACCTCTTGCTGAAGCATCAATAATTGGAACAGCAATCGGAGCAGCTATTACGGGGGTGAAGCCGGTCGTAGAAATACAGTTTGCGGATTATATATTTCCTGCAATGATGCAAATCAGGGAAGAGCTTGTGATGTACAGATACAGGTCAAACAATACTTTTTCATGTCCTGTGGTTATAAGGGCTGCATGCGGAGGGTATATAGGAGGAGGGCATTATCATTCACAGAATATTGAAGCTCTGTTTGCAAAATGCCATGGAATGTATATTGCTTATCCTTCGAACGCAATGGATGCAAAAGGACTTCTGAAAACTGCTTGTCAACTCAATGATCCGGTGCTATTCCTTGAGAACAAGTATTTATACAGACAGGGATTTGCAAAGTCACCCGAGCCTGATTCGGACTATTATCTGCCATTTGGTAAAGCATCAGTGAAGAGGGAAGGCAATGATATTACAATTATAACTTATGGTGCGATGGTTGAGAAAGCAATACGTGCATCAAAAGAGATGGAAAAGAAAGGAGTAGGTGTAGAAGTTGTGGATTTAAGGACGATAGTACCTCTTGATACGGAGGCTATATTTAATTCAGTAAAGAAAACCGGCAAGGTAATAGTATTTCATGAAGATTCAAAATCCATGGGTTTCGGAGCAGAGATTGCTTCTTTGATATCTGAAAACTGTTTTGAGTTTCTTGATGCACCTGTAAAGAGGGTAGCAGGGCTAGACGTTCATGTACCTTTCCATCCCGTTTTGGAAAAAGAGGCACTGCCACAGGATAGCTGGATACTCAAGGCTTGCGAGGAGATGGCAGCTTTTTAAACAATTATTTAAGTTCAGATATTAGTTTTTGCATTTCAGCTATTTGTTTGCTATCTCCCAGCGCAATTAGCTTTGTATTTTTATTCAGTTTCGTTTCAGGCAGCGGATTTATTATAAATTCTCCATCCGGCAGACGAAGCCCGATAATATTTGCACCTGTTTTATTTCTGATATCAAGATCTCTAATAGTTCCTTCGACATATTCCGAAGAAATATCGTTAAGCGAAAGTTCTTCGAAAGTAAGTGAAATATCAGAACTTTGTCCTGTCAGTTCGGCAATAAACTCCATAATATCAGGTTTCATAACGAGGGCAGCCATGTGAGCTCAGCCAATCTTTTCCGGCATTATAACATTGTTTGCACCTGCCCGCTTAAGCTTATTAACCGACGATTCATTTGAGGCACGGCTAATGATTGTGATTGATGGATTCAATTCTCTTGCTGTAAGTACAACATAAACATTATCAGGATCTTCCGGGAGGGTAGTGATTATTGCTTTGGCATTTTTAATACCGGCGGCAATAAGTACTTCTTCTTCGGTTGCATCTCCATCTATAAAGAGATTATTTTCATCTGTTTTCAATTCTTCAATAATGTTTTCCCGTTTTTCTATAATCATGTAGGGATGTTTATCGTCTTTTAGCTCAAGGCAAACCTGCTTGCCGTTTCTGCCGTAACCGCAGATAATTACATGGTCTTTAAGTTCTGAAATCTTCTTTTTCACGTTATAATTCTTATAAAAATTTTTAAATTCACCTTCAATTACGAGCCCTACAATAGTTGTAGCTCCATAAAAGAAAATACCTATATTAGTTACAAGATAAAGCGATGTAAAAATCCTGCCTGCATCGGATAACGGATGTACTTCAAGATATCCTGCGGTAGTAATAGTTATCATAGTCATATAAAATGCCTCAACAAAAGTATAATTTTCAAGTAAAATATAACCAGCGACACCGATTACAACGGAAATTAGCAACATTAAAAGTATTCTCAGGACTTTTCGGAACTGACCTAACGAATCCTTTATGTAATAAATGAGGTTCAAGATTTAATTTATTTTGTCCAAAATTATTGTTATTTTAAATTAACATTTAAGAGAAATTATTTCAATTGCTAAATTTGTATTACAGTGTAATCAGGAAAAGAAATAAATAGTCTATTTTAATAAATTCTTGAGGATAAAAATTTTAGAATTATTGCAACAATACGGAATCTGCATCGTAAATTAGGAAAAGGTAGAATTTAGAAAATTAAATATATCGGTCATGAAACAAAAAGACAGATTAGTATCATCGTTAATAATAGCACTTGTAGCAGGGTTTATATACTATGCTTTTGGGGAATCGGAAACAATCAGAAAGATACCTCAGCTTGCGTATGAAACAGTAAAAAGTGTTATAATGCCGGAAGAAGCTGATTCAGTTATTACACCTGAAATCGAGAAACCTCGTACATTAGCCGTGACGGAAGTTAATGACAATATGGAATTAGCAGAGAATAATCCTTTAATATTCGAAGAGGCTGAATATGCACAACTTCCTGATATATCTCTGTTAATGAGGTTGAGGAGCGATGGAGATATAGCCTACTTTACGAACAATCACTTAAAAGAGCTTGAAAAACTTAACGAATTGGGAAATATTGCAGCATTACCTACCGATTACATGCGATACGTTAATTACATTCCAGATTTAGAACCATTAGATTCGGGAAGGATTAAAATTAGAGTAAAGATTGCGAATATGGATTCGTTGAACCTTTATATTGATAAATCTATGATGAAACTAAATGAATCATTGAGCAAGTTAAATGAACAGTTATTGAGCGAGGATTTTTTGAAAAATATACCGGAAATTGACAATGAAGATATCGATGTTGAGGTCGATGTTGATGAAATTAAAGAAACTGTAAAAGAGTCCATGAAGGAATTTGAAGAAAACATGAAAGAATTTAATTTTGATATGAAAGAATTCAAGGATTCGATGAAGCAATACGAGGAAAGCATGAAGGAGCTAAAGAAAAATATGAAGGAATTGGATTCCATTAAAATGGAAAAAATGGAAAATAAGATTGAAATAATAGAAAGCTAAGAGATCAATAAAAGAAAAACTAACACCAAAGCCCTTCTAAAGGGCTTTTTTGCTTTTTGTTAGGTTGGATTTATGATATTTCAAGAATAAATTTAAAAACATAAAATTTTGCAGGCCTGCTTTAAGACTAATTCAACCGAAATATGAGTGCAAGATAACTTATAGTATCCTGATATAGTTTCCTAACAAATATAACTGTAGGTATGATATTTATTTTTCAGAATTCACAAAACATATTACAATATAAAAATGTTTAATTAGAAACAATTCGAGTATAATTGAATTGTTACCGATAGAATACTATTATTAGCAGAAAGTTGTATCTGATTTTTAATTTAATAAAAAACCTTAAGTCGTATTAAGATGTGTGGTTTCTGGAGCTCGCAGATGGACCTGAACCTATCCGCCTCGGCGGACTGTTTGAATAAAGTGGAATTGAAGTTTTTATTATCGGGACAATATTAAAAGAACCGGAGAATTAATTCTCCGGTTCTTTTATCAAAACTATATCTAATAGTATAATGTTATTTCACAATTTTCATTACACTGTTGAATAAGTCTTTATTCTCGTTAAGTGTATTTTCATTTCCATAAACACAATAATTATTTTGTTTCAGAATTGCATCAATCATAGAAATATACCCGACAATATCCTGCTGCGATACTGACAATACATCATCCCTTTCTTTCTGGACTTCATCAGGTTTTGTTTTTGAATAATAATACCTCAACGCCGTATTGCCTTCCTGAAACGGGCTCATCGGCCTGTCCAGCCTTGCGATAGAACCGATTATATAACGCTTCATTTCAGTTTCACCGGGATTAAAATTCCTGAGATACTCAACCGTGCCCGAATAATTTTCAAATGTCTTTTTGAGATTTGGATCACGGTATGAGCCGAATATCACATCACCGTTCGCACTTATCGATAACCGGCCTCCGTAAGCACCGCCAATAATTCTTACTGTATTGTACAGATAATCTCTCATCAGAATCTGACTTAAAACGTGCATTTTCCCGTCCCACTCAAATCCAAGTTTTTTAAAATTGAAACCCTGCAAAACATACTGCACTTTTGAAGCAGTCAGAAAACCTTCATTTTTCTTTTCCAGTTTGAAATTCCATTTCTGATATTCATTTTTCTTTTCACCAGCAATATTCAGTTTGTTCAGTTTCCCGTAGAAATTATTGTAATCGGTATCAGAGCACAAAACGAATAATTCGAGATTGCCTTTATTGAATAGCAACGACATTGTTTTCTCAAGGTTCGCAATTATATTATCGGCATTCGCGTCAAAATTCTTTACTAGATCTGTTACGAACCAATAATATTCTACACCCGCCATTAATTCTGTAAACATTCCTTCATTGCTGAAATATGATTTCATTCGGGTATATGCAAAATCATATCCTTCGCCTTTTATTCTGGCTTCAAGGTTGGACTGATATCTTACGAACAAAGACTTCATTCTGTCTTTGTCATCAAACTTTGTATTGTTGACTATTTCACCTGCAAGTTCAATCATCTTATCTGATTTAGTATTCATCGATTTCGTATTGATGACAAGCTTTGGAATCATTCTGGAATCGTCATTATTTTCGAAGAAATTATACATATTCATACTGAATCCGCCTGTATATAAATTCAGATTTTTCTCCAGTTCTCCGTAATTGTATTTCCCGGTGCTCATATTACCAAGCAATTCAGATAGCAGGGCTGCATACGGGATCAGTTCCTGCGGAAGAACTCTCATATCGTATATCTGCCTTAAATAGATGACATTATTCGTGAAAAGGTTATATTTTAACACAGGCACATCAGCCGTTTGCTCCATCTTTATATCATAGAATTTTGCTTTTGAATCTATGTCTTTTAAATCAAGAAGAGGAATTGAAGCAAGCGCTTCGGGAGAATCTTCCTGCTTTTGATATTTTATAAGTTCATCCGTCTCTTTTACAAGAGCATCAATTTCAGTTCCTGAAAGTTTATCTTTATATTCTTCAAGTTTCTTTTCCATCTCTGCTGTCTTTTGTTTTTCCAGCCCGGGTTCGGGATTAAGTATAAGAAACAGACAGTGGTTGTTGTTCAGAAAATATTCTTTAATCACTTTTTCCAGATAACCATTAGTGATATCGTTCCTCAGTTCCATGAATACATTTTCATATTCAAGTGTAAGAAACGGATTATCGCCGTAATTCCATCCCGAAATAGCTCTATAACCATATATTAAGCCCAGCTGTGCATTATTTAATTCTTTTGTACGGAACTCAATTCTGTTAAAGGCACCTTCAACAGATTCCTTATCAAGGCCTTTTTCCGAGACGTCCTTTAACTTATCCAAAATTATTTTCCTGAATTTATCTTTGTCTTTTTGGTTCGCATTCTGCGATACAAATGAAAATACATTCTGATTAAGATTCGAAAAATCAGCTGATATGTCCTTGCCTATTCCTGCGGATTCGATTGCTTTCCTTACCGGGGCTGTTTCCTGATTTACCAGAACCTCGGAAAGTATATCCAGCGCATACACAAGTTTCTGGTCTTTTCCCAGACCCGTTACAAAATTCAAAGAAAGGTATGTCTGGTTATCTGTATTGCTACCTTCGGTAACGGAATACGAACCTGTTACTTCCTTAATGGCGTCAAATGATGGCTGAATCGGATAAAAAATTTCTTCTCCCCGCGTAGCATAATTTTTTAAATAATTTTCATTAATGAATCTTAGTTCCTCGTTTAAGTCTGCATCGCCGTACAATACTATTTTGCTGTTTGAAGGATGATAATATTTTTTATGAAACGCCATAAACTTTTCATGAGTGAGTTCGGGAATTGAAGACGGATATCCTCCTGAAGAATATCTGTAAAATGTTTCAGGAAAAAGATACTTCATTGTCTGATAATCAAGTTCTCTTGTCGGGCTTGAATATGCACCCTTCATTTCATTATAAACAATTCCCCTGTACACCAGAGGAGAGTCTTTATCCTTTAATTCATAATGCCAGCCTTCCTGTGCAAGGATTTTCTTATCATCGTACAATAAAGGATTAAAAACCGCGTCAAGATAAATATTCATCAGATTGAAATAGTCCTTGTTGTTCATGCTTGCAACAGGATACATCGTCCTGTCGTTGCCCGTCATTGCATTAATAAACGTATTCAGTGAACCTTTCACGAGAATGTCAAATGGGCTTTTAACAGGAAAACTCTTTGAGCCGTTTAACACACTGTGTTCCATAATATGCGGCGAGCCATCATCCGACTCGGGAGTGGTCTTAAATGCAATATTAAATGTTTTGTTCGCGTCGGAATTGGCGATTTTAATCAATTTGGCCCCGCTTGTAATATGTTCAAACACATAGCATTCACTGTTTACTTCTTTGACGAACTTTTTTTCGTTGAGTTTAAATCCATGATAGGTTTTACCGACTTCAAATGTCTGCGTAAAACCCTCTGAAACACTGTATGCTAATATCATTATGACTGTAAAAAATTGGAATAAGGTTTTCATAATATTTTATATTTAATTTGTGCAAACATAATAATTATATACATTTAATACGTTATGTTGATATATATGTTACGGTTTTTCATTTTTGATCACGAATAAAAAATTGTGTTGGTTTAACTTCTTTGGAAATTAAACGCACAAATACTTATTTAAACAGGGTAAGCCTTTATGAGATAAGGATCTTGTTAGGACAGGAGCTAGGTAGGGACTGGATCGCTACTTGTTTCGATGTTATATTCCCTATGAACAAAAAACCCCTGCAAACGTACTGTTTACAGGGGTTTTATTTGGAGCTGGCAGAGGGACTTGAACCCCCGACCTGCTGATTACAAATCAGCTGCTCTACCAGCTGAGCTATGCCAGCGTTTTCAATTAATATGCAATTTAATGATTTAAATGATTTCTTTCAATATGAATAAATCCCCCCTATGGATTTTTCTTCTTTCTGTCTTTAGTTTTCTTTGTGGTCGAATTATCCTTTGTTTTAATATCGTTGGTTTGACTATTACTGTAAAGTTTTAATTCCTGTCCAGTGTATATTGTTCCATCGCTATCTAAACTGTTCCATTTTTTCAGGTTTGAAATTGATATATTGAATTCTTCTGAGATTGATGCAAGAGTATCACCTTTTTTAACTTTGTAAGTTTTGGACTTTGAAGTTTCTTTCTTGTTGTTATCTGATGGTTTTGATACTTTAAGTTCCTGTCCCGGAATTATGATGTCGTCTTCAATATCATTCCAGTCCTTTATATTTTGAACGCTTACGTTGTACTTTCCTGCAATTCCGGATAAGTTTTCACCTTCTTTCACAGTATGCGTTTTTGATTTAACCGTTGTTTTCTTATCAGAAGTTTTCGGTTCCGATATTAAAAGTTTTTGTCCAACCAGTATTTTATCGTCTTCAAGACTATTCCATTCTTTTAAATCACTTACAGTTACACCGTATTCATTTGCGATTTCTGAAAGGAATTCTCCCTCAGCAACGATGTGATGAGTGCTTTTTGAGTATGTATTATCAGATTTTTCTGTGATTTTTTTGTTTGAATAAATCTTTAATTTCTGACCTACAAGAATTTTATCACCTTCAAGGTTATTCCATTCACGAATATCAGAAACTTTAACGCCGTATTTCTCAGCAATTTCACCTAAATACTCTCCTTCTTTAACTGTATAAGTCTGGAGCTTCTCTGAAGTTGCTTTCTTTTCTTTTTTCTCTGAAACATTTTCCTTTTGTTCTGAATTGCCATTGTTGTTCGTGTATATTTTCTTACCGTAGTTTACACTGCCGTTGTTGTTCACTGTATTATTATTTTCAATACTTCCGGATTCTGGTTCAGTTTCTATTTTATAAAGTGTATTGTACTGTTGTTTTGTCAGGTATATAGAAAGAGTCTGATTAGGTTTTGGATTTACAGGATATGACAGATAATTCCAGCGTCTAATATCGGATTCCCTTACTTTAAAAGAGTCGGCAACAAATTTAAGCCCTTCATTTCCTTTATATAAGTAAATTAAACGAGTTTTATCAGTTATACTTCCAAGGTTTAGCTGATCGCCCGGGTTATAATTTACTACATCGTAAGTAACTATTGATATCTCTGAAGAGTAGTACGAAGATTGTTCATTTCCGGCAAATTCAGGCTCGGTTTGACTACTGTTATAGTCAGGTGACTTCTTAAAGTTAGATAAGAAAGTATTATACGTATCATGCGGAATTCTAAGCTGGTATGGAACGTCATAATCAGGGACGTTATCAGAAGTGAGTTCTGAGTTAAGTTCCCTTATGGTTTCTATGTCTGTTTTTGAATACTCCGCAATCTTATCGAGTGTAATGCTTTCGTCAAAATTAATTCTGTCAAAAGAAATCGGCTTACCATGTTCAAGGTCTTTGAATCCATAATTTTCCGGATCTCTATAGATAAATGAAAGTGCCAGAATTGAAGGTACATAATTCTTAGTTTCACCGGGGAGATAGCTCCTTAAAGTCCAGTAATCTTTTGAACCGCTTTTATTTATAGCACTGTTAACTCTGCCGGGTCCTGCATTGTATGCCGCCCAAGCAAGATACCAGTCGCCGAAGGATCTGTACAAATCTTTTAAATGCCTTGCGGCGGCATCGGTTGATTTTTCGAAGTCTCGCCTGTCATCCCTGTAACCGTCCTGATATAGTCCATAAGCCCTGCCGGTTGCAGGCATAAACTGCCAGAGACCTACAGCCCCTGCTTTTGAAACAATTGTAGGGTTTAGTCCGGATTCCTGAACAGAAAGATAAATCATTTCTTCTGGTGTATTATGATATCTGAGTATTTTTCTCATTAACGGAAAATATTTTCCCGAGCGGTACGTAGTTTTATCAATAAAACTTTTACCCCTGTCTGTTTTTGAGAAGAAATCAATATACTCTTCGACCGCGCTGTTATTAACAAGAGGGACATCGCTTCCGTCCGGTAATGGTTCAGTATCGGAGCTTAACTCTGAGTTTAATGAAATCTTATCGTATTTAACTCCGTACTTCTTCGCGAGTTTAAATACAGGGCTTTTATCCGGAATATCTTTTTGTGTATATAAATAGTCCTGAATAATACTGACCATAAGATTATTATAATCGTTTTTCCAAGCTGACCTTGTTGAATCTTCAATCAATTTCGAATTTATTTCCTGAAGGGAACTCAAAGCCTCTTCAAATGACTCTTTTGCTTTTTTATTATTTTCTTCTTTATTGTAATCAAGAGAAGTTTTGTAATCCGTGAAAGCAAGTGCAATATGGGTATAAACATTTACAGAATCCCTTGCTCTCAAGACGGCTGTGTCTTCTACATCAGAGCCGGTACAACCGGAGATATACAAAAATCCCGTGAAATATACAGCAAACGAGAAATAATAAAAAAACTTCTTGCACGATTTATTTAAAAAAGTTTTTTCCATATTAAATAATTTATTTGCATGAAATATAGAACAAAATTATTATAAATTCAAGTTAAAATTTAACTAAACGTTATAACTATTATAAAAATATGCAAGATAAAGAAAAACTAACAGGGCTTACAAATACTATAAGAAATAATATTTTACAGGTACAGATGAATAAAAACACCGGCATTACTTATTTTGCCGGTGTTTCTCTTATTCGAAGGGAATTAATGGAAATTAAATTATTATTTTGAAACCACTTTAAAGTTAAAGCTCTGATCAGCAAAATTTGTAGCTGTCCATATGTTAAGAGAGTTGAATTTGTGAGTAATCATGTTGTTTAAGACCTGATTCTCGCCATTAACAGATTTTAGTACTATTTTACCTGAGCGGCTGACAAAAATCGCTACTTCAGTTTCGCCTTTCAGATTTTTATTCTGAAAATTAAGCCATACAGGCGATTTGAGTATATCAACTAATTCCTTGTATATATGGATTCTTAGATCAGAAGTGTTAGCAGCACTTATATTATCGGCTTTTAATAAAGAAGCCGAAAAGATTACAGCCATTACTGTAAATATGAATAAATAAGATTTTAATGTTTTCATTATATTTTCTCCTTGTTTTGTTGTTTTCAAATTGAACTACTTGTTTAATATTCGTATTTTCAATCCGGAAAGTTTCAATCTATTTTAACTATATTACACTATTTACAATTTTTTAACATACAGTGGAAAAAAGCTACAAATTATCCGTTCCTAATATTAAAGAAAAGCAGAGATTAGACAAATATATTACAGTTTTTGTTGAGAATGCAACCCGTACAAAGGTTCAAAAGGCAATAAACCGTGGGAATGTTCTAGTTAATGGTAATTTTGTAAAATCAAATTATATACTTAAACCATACGATGAAATAGAAATAGAACTTCCGGTACCAGAAAAACAGGATATACTTCCCGAAAATATATCTCTTGATATAGTCTTTGAAGACCAATATTTAATGATCGTTAATAAACCCGCAGGAATGGTTACTCATCCAGCATATAAAAATTATTCAGGGACACTGGTAAATGCAATTATGTATTATGCTGACAGCAAGAAAGAAAACCTTTCGAGAATGAACGGATTTGAGAGGGCGGGGATAGTGCATCGTCTTGATAAGGATACATCCGGGCTGCTTGTCATTGCCAAAGATGAAGTAACGCATAGCAAGCTTTCAGACTTATTCATGAAGCATGATATTGAAAGAGAATATCAGGCTATTATTTGGGGGAATCTCAAAAAGAAGAAGGGGATTATTGAATCAAGGCTGGCAAGGGATAAACGTGACAGGAAAAAAGTTGCAGTCCTGAAAGACGAGGAAGAAGGAGGTAAAATAGCAATTACAATGTATGAAGTTTTGAAGGAATATGAATTTCTATCTTTGATAAAGCTGAATCTAAAAACCGGAAGGACTCATCAGATAAGAGTACATTTAGCCAATGACGGGCACCCTGTATTCGGCGATGAAACTTACGGAGGCAGGGTTCCGCATTCTGTTAACTTAAATGCTAATATCCGTGCGCAGATAAAGAACCTGCTTGAAGATATGCCCAGACAAGCATTACACGCAAAAGTATTAGGATTTATACATCCACGCACAAAAGATAATCTGCACTTTGAAGCCGAACTTCCCGCAGATATGATGAAAATTCTTAATCAGTTAAATGTCAGAAGTTAGTCATAATGTGACTATGAGATATCTTACCCCCAAGATGTCCTGTGTATATCATCATAATGTTGACGGCAAGAAGAAGTCCAAATAAAATAATACCATACCATTTAGGAACAGCTTTTTCTTTCCTGAATAAAATTAATCCTATAAGAGACACAAATGCAGTAAATTGCATTGCAATCATACTTATTTTTGCAAACTCTTCATGAGGTTCAATATTTTCCTCAACAACACCATCATTTCCTTTTACAAATCCTTCGGCTTTATTCCCGGTTGTAAATACAAAGATTGTAATCAATCCAATCAGAACAATAAGAAACATTCCGAGTTGTTTAATCCTGTCATTGTTTATCACTATACCATATCCAAGAACTATCACTACAATTGCTGCACCGATTATAGGGAAGTGATTAAGTATTAAATGCAAATGAGCTGCGTTCGGCATAATTTTATTATTATTTAATTTATTTATTAAACATCGGAAGAATCATGAAAATTCCGATACCTAAAGGTAAAATCAGTAAAGAAAAGGAATAAGCTTTTTTGTTGTTTTCTTGTACTCCGAGTATTCGGGAAATTTTGAAATTAATATCTTCTCTTCATAATCAAGTTTAAATAGGAAATTAACAAGTAAAATAGTAAAGATAATGATCCTGAAATAATTGATATCATTCATAATTAAATAAAACGATATTCCAAGTACTGAAGTGTACATTGGATGTCTTATAAATTTATACGGACCTTTTACGATAAGCTTAGAATTTGATGAAATATCTGGGGCGATGTTAAATCTGAAGTTCATTGTATAAACAGCCCATATACCAAGAATTAGAAAAAATGCTAATCCTATTAATATGAATATATTACTTGGAATTAAATTAATTTTATAAAATATTATAAACAGGCATGTGATCTGAATAACAACATAAACTGCTGATTTGAATGAAGCTGGTACCAGCCGAATCAATTTATTCTAATAACATCCTCTACATCGCGTCTTGGAGTTGACTGAACTTCTTTCCCGTACCCCATCCTTAGCAGCAGCTGGGGGTAGTTTGGAGTATTTACTGTCTCTTTAAGTTTATCAAAGAGATCAGGTACTTCAAGCGGTTGATTTAAATACGATGCAGCTATTCCAATCGATGCAGCTTTAAGTAAAATTCTTTCAAGAGCCATACCTGCTCTCAGCCAATCGAAAGGTTTATCATTCTTTGTTTCCATAAATCCCAGAACAGGAGAGCCCTTTACGAGATTTCTGTCTCGACCTGCCTGAATGTCGCCCCAGTTAAGGTTTCCTATGAAGAATGGACTTCCGTATGAAATTAAGTCTCCCATACCGAATGCATATCCGGGGATTCCATCTTTACTGTTCGAACGGTTTGGATGAACCCATTGTGCAAGTTCCCTGCAGAAACTTTTATCCTGAGACTGAATTTTATCGCCTTGCTCTATTAGTTTAATAATTTCTTCTCTTTGATTGATGTCTTCAACTATTGCAAATCGTACATCAGGGTCTTCTTTAGTAATTGTCATTAATTTCAGCCTCGTTATGCCGTCAATTACATCTTCAGCAAATGGTAGCCTGTTTGTTCTTCTTTTCAGAATTGCTTTAAAAAGAATTTTCTCTTCATCTGTCGGTTCATAATCTCTGGTCTTTATTGTAATTGTTGCAAGAAGGTCATTATCGTGCTCAATGGGGAAATGCTTTATTTCAGGTTCAAAGCCGAAATACTTCATTGCATAAATAAGATTTGTCAAAGCAGCGCCGCAACTTATTATTAATTCTTTATCATCCGGGTCTATAACAGGCAATGCCCTTGTCCTGTCTGCGTAAAGATTCAGCGATTCTTCATGAACTTCAAACAACCAGGGCTGTGTATTGTGTCCTGACGGGGCAAGTATTGCATACCTTATAAAAAACTTGAATTTTTCCTTGATACTTCCGAATGATGGAAAATGATCTTCAGAAACTGTCCATGCAACTAAATTATTGCGCATCTTTTAAATCTCCTAATTATTGATTTATGATTAAAACAATATAATTAATTCTTATTATAAATTTAATAGTTAAAATTAGTTCTGTTTTTGAAAGTTTGCTTTGATTTATTATCGTCGGTCTTAGATTATTACTTTATTTTAAGATAATTACCGTCAGATTCTAATATCACTGCTCCATGCTCATCGGTTCTATATATCTCAGATTTATGCTTTTCCAATCGCCTTAGTACTTCATAAGCCGGCAGGTTTCTTTCTTCGATACCTGAAGAAGAAATAACAGAAATAAATGGATTTACATATTGTAGAAACTCATCAGATGTAGATTTTACACTTCCGTATTTTGCAACTTTAAGAACGTCAGATTTTAGTTCATTACCTAATACTCTAACCGCGATTATTTCATTTTCAGTCTCAGCTTTTCCGGGAAACAGAAAGCTCTTATTCCCGAAATATATTTTTAGCATGGCGTTGCCGGATACCGAATCAGTTTTAAAACATTTAATCCTCAATCCGCCGTATCCGTTAATTTCATTAATGCTATTCAGTTCATCAACCTGTATCTTATTGTCGATTATAAGTTTTTCAGTATTTCCACTAATTTCACTTTTATCATTAAACAGTATTTTCTTAACATTAAAGTTTTCTATAATTGACCTTAATGATTTGTAATTTTTTCCTATAGGCGATGTGAGAATAACAAGGTCTAAATCACGCACAGATTTCCTCTTTAAGTAAGGAATTATTCTTCTTGAGGTGGAAGCATTATATTGATTCTCAACACCAATATCAATTAGTATGTTACTGCCGTCGGGAGTTTCCAGATGAGTGCAATCAGAATTTCCTAATGACAGGTATGTTATTTTGAGGTTGTTATCTTTGAATCCCGTAATAATAAAATAAGCAGCAATTACTAAAACTGATAAAGCAATATTATACTTGAAATTTGATTTATTCATTAAAAGTAGGAGTAAAAGAATTACATAAAACGTGATAAGCATGGCGAGAGTTATTCCGTAGAAATCAAAACTTGAATACGGAAGATTCGCCGCCCATTTTATAAATGCAAGTTCATAATGGAGAAGCAAATAATTAACTTCTGCGATAAGTCCGCCGAGGAAATCTGAAAAAACACCAAAGATAATCTGTATGAATCCTAATGCCAGGGATAAGTTTGAGAGTGGAATAGCAATTATGTTAGTAAAAATGCCTACGATGGATATTTTTCCGAAATAACTCAATGTAATCGGCAAAACTCCTATTTGTGCCGCAACTGTAGTTAGTAAAGTAATGTAAATATAATAAAATACTTTGCGCCAGTCTTTGTTCCAATGTTTAATTTTCTTACCAATAATCAGATTAACTCTGTTAAATATAATTACTATTGAAATTACAGCGCTAAATGAAAGTATGAAACCTGAATTAAAAAGTTGTTTTGAATCAAACAGCAGAATTATCAAAGCTGAAATTCCGATTACGTTGTAAAAATTTATTTTCCGTTGAACCTTATAATTAATCAGCATCACAGAACCCATTAAAACCGCCCGCACTATAGATGCAGCGGCTCCGGTGAAGAACATGTAGAATACAAGAGCTGCAATCATTAAGTATATCTTAATATCGAAAGGAACCCTTAGAAGTGAAAAAGCTACAGTCAGAAAAATTATTATATAAGCAACGTTTAGTCCTGAGACTGCTATCAAATGCATGACACCCGCTTTTATGAAATCCTCTTTCAGTTCTTTTGAAAAATCCGCCCTGTATCCCGTAACAAGTCCGTTCAGAAAAGCAGCCTCTTCTCCTCCGATATTTCTATTAATGTTTTCGATTGCATATTTTCTTGAGGGGTAAATAATATTTTGTTCAAAGAAGTTTAAGTTGTTCTTCGACAGAACTTCGGCATCGTTCCAGAAACTTACTTTGAAAGTTTTATGTATATCATTGAGCGCGAGATATTCCCTGTAATTGAATTCACCCGGGTTAGTATCATCGGGAGCATCTCTCAGTGAACCAAATAGTATTACTTTATCTCCTGCTTCAAACCTTGGGAAAGAGTCATAAAGGCTTAATATTTTGGTCTGTTTTAATAATACAAGAATTCTGCCGTCAACTTTCAAAGTGTCATTTCTTGAGATTAATTCAGAAGCATCAACCGTAAATCTGACCCTGTTTTCAGAATATTCAGGCAAGTTATCAATCGTTCCAACCAAGAATATTCCTGAAATATTTCTATCTAATAGATTAATAGATTTATCTGATGAAGTTCTAAAATCAATATTTGATTTTATTAATCCGGTTAATATTATTATTACTAAAAGAATAATAAACTTTAATACCTGATATTTCTTTTTGAATAAAAAGTAAGATACGATTAGAATCAGAAGTGCAGGAATTGTTATATAATACTCAAGGGAGAAGTATTTTCCTGCGAGTATTCCGATGGAAAATACTACTGCCAGTTTAAAAGCAGGTGCTGTATATAATTTCTTCATTGACTAAATGAGATATGTAAAGATTGTATTTTTTTAAGTTGATATCAAGTCAGTTTGCATATATAACTTTTAACTGTCCCAGTTCAATTTGAAAGCTGACAGTAAACAAATATTCTTAGTCTGCATTGACCTGATTCTGTTATCATTTTATATGGAGTTAAAACTCATGATATGTTCATATTTTTTATTCCTCCAAATCATTTTTGTCTTTACTTTTGTTTCCATTTTTTGTATATTATTACAAGTGTTTATTAGTAATATATAACTTAGATTTATGTTATTTGTGTTCTTTACAAAAAATAAACACGATATAACATACTGCAATAACAATTCTTTATTTTAACATCCCATAAACATACCATGAACATCCCATAAACATACCATGAACATACCATATTCTCATAGTGCAAGCAGGGTGCCGGCATAGTGGCTGCAGCCTGAAAGCTCGCTTCAAGCCGGCTAAAACTTCAATTCTACTATGGTAAATCATATTATTAAGTTTATTTTGCGATTTCCTTATTTCTATATTTGAAAAAGAAATATAGCAAGGATACTTAATAATAACTTTAATTTTATGTTTATTTTGAATAGTTTTGTAGTACAATATCTTTTCCCTAAATACAATAAATTTAAATAACTTGATATGAGTGATAATAAAACACAAGAGAAAAAACCTCGTAAAGTTAAAGGCAAAACTGTAGTAGATATACAAAAATGTAAAGGCTGCGAACTCTGTACAGTTGCGTGTAAAGAAGGCGGAATAAGTCTTTCAAAAGAAATCAACAATCTTGGATACAGATATGCCGTAATAATTGATGATCTTTGCACGGGTTGCACTAACTGTGCAATGGTATGTCCGGACGGAGTAATAAAAGTTTACAGAACAACAGGCAAAAAGAAAGAGCAAATTGCAACTATTGCCAACGTCAAAGAATCAATCAGTGTAACTTTAGATAATCCTTCGGTTGACGACCTTAAAAAAATGGATTACTTATAATCAATATTTCATTAACAAGTTTTTATTAAGAGGAATAATATTATTATATGGAACAAAAAGAAGATATCAGATTAATGAAGGGTAACGAAGCAATGGCAGAGGCAGCAATTCAAGCGGGTATGGATGCTTACTTCGGTTATCCTATTACACCACAATCAGAAGTTTTAGAATACTTAACAAGAGAAGTACCACACCGAACCGGATTAGCTCTACAGGCAGAAAGTGAAGTAGCAGCCATTAATATGGTTTATGGTGCTGCCGGTGCAGGTGCAAGAGTATGGACATCATCGTCATCACCGGGCTGGTCACTTATGCAGGAAGGTGTTTCTTATATAGCTTCAGCACAGCTTCCGTGTCTGCTTGTGAATGTTAACAGAGGAGGTCCCGGTCTCGGAACCATACAGCCTTCACAGGGTGACTATTTTCAGGCTACAAAAGGTGGGGGGCACGGTGATTACAGATTATTAGTGCTTGCTCCTAACTCGGTTCAGGAAATGGCAGACTTTGTGTTTTTGGGATTTGAACTTGCTGATAAATACAGAACACCTGTACTTATGCTTTCAGACGGTGCAATTGGACAGATGATGGAAAGAGTTATTTTTCACAAACGCGAAATAAAGAAAATACCTAAGCCATGGGCTGCTACAGGTAAGACTAAAGACAGGGAAAGAAACATAATTACATCACTATTCATTCAGCCGGAAAAGATGGAGCAGGTAAATCTTACGCTCATGAAGAAATATGCCGAAATTGAAAAGAATGAAGTTAGGTTTGAAGAGATAATGACGCAAGACTCTGAATACTTAATAGTTGCTTACGGTTTATCCGCAAGAATAAGTCATAAGGTTGTTCAGCTTGCGAGAGAAAAGGGATTAAAAATTGGACTTCTCAGACCGATAACTCTCTGGCCTTTCCCGAAAGATGTACTTTTCAACTTAGCTGATAAAGTTAAGGCAATGATGACAGTTGAACTCAATGCAGGACAAATGGTAGAAGATGTTAGACTGGCTGTAAATGGAAAAGTAAAGGTAGGTCATTATGGTAGAATGGGAGGAATAATTCCAAGTCCTGAAGAGGTTTTAGAAAACCTTGAAATATTTATTCAATCAATTTAATTAAGAATATTAACGTATACTAATATGGAAAATTTCGAAATAATTAATCCGCAATGCATAGTTGATGGTGAGGATACTTACGAACTCGTATATGAGAAGACAACTATTATGACCGATACTCGCCTTCACTACTGTCCGGGATGCGGTCACAGCACAGCTCATAAGATACTCGCAGAAGTTATACAAGAACTCGGCATTCAGGAAGATGTACTTGGAGTTGCGCCAGTGGGATGTTCTGTTTTTGCTTATGATTATGTTAACATCGACTGGCAGGAAGCTGCTCACGGAAGAGCAACAGCAGCAGCAACAGGCATCAAAAGATGCTTTCCTGACAAGTATGTTTTTACTTATCAGGGTGACGGTGATTTAGCTGCAATCGGTACAGCTGAAACTATACACTGCATAAACCGCGGCGAAAACATAATGATTATTTTCATAAACAATGGTGTCTATGGAATGACGAGCGGACAAATGGCGCCGACTTCACTGGAAGGTATGAAGACTACAACATCGCCATACGGTAGGGATGTTCATAAAATGGGTTATCCAATTAAGGTCTCAGAATTAATTGCTCCTTTACCGGGTGCATTTTATGTAACGAGGCAGGCTGTTCATACAGCTGCTGCAGTCAGGAAGACGAAGAAGGCAATTATGAACGGATTCAAGTATCAGAAACTCGGGAAGGGAACCAGTTTCATTGAAATCGTTTCTAACTGCCCTTCAAACTGGAAAATGACACCACTACAATCAAATGACTACATAGAAAATGAAATGATTAAATTCTATCCGTTAGGCGACATCAAAGTGCCGTCAAAAGAAGATTTAGTAAATCTATAATTAAGCAAACGAATAATAATTAAAGAGGAATAAAATCGAATATGTTAAACGAAGAAATTATAATCGCGGGATTTGGAGGACAAGGAGTTCTCTCGATGGGACAAACACTCGGCTATGCTGCTATGGTTGAGGGTAAGAATGTATCTTGGATGCCTTCATACGGACCTGAAATGAGGGGTGGAACGGCAAATTGTATTACGATAGTTTCGGATGCAACTATTAGTTCTCCGATTGTTTCAAAATATGATACTGGTATTTTGCTGAATCAACCATCTATGGATAAGTTTGGTAGCAGAATAAAACCGGGCGGAATAATTGTTTATGAATCAACAAATATACTCCATGCTTCAGATCGCAAGGATATTGGTATTTATGCAATTCCGGCTGCTGATGAAGCGAATAAATTAAACAATGTAAGAATTGCCAATATGATACTTCTTGGTGCTTATCTTCAAAGGAAACCAATAGTTTCACAGGATGGAATTATGGAAGCACTTAAAAAAGTATTACCGGAAAGATATCATAATCTGCTTCCAATTAACAGACAAGCTCTCGAAGTCGGAGCAGATATAATGAGTAAAATGTAATCTACAAATTAAACTTTAAAGGAGATGCGTATGAGTATCAAAGTAAAAAATAACCCTGCAACACGGATCAATAATATTGACTGGAATAATCTTAAATTCGGAGTCTATTTTTCAGACCATGTTTTTATCTCTGTGTATAAAAACGGCAAATGGGATGACGGAGCAATAGAACCATACGGATTTATGCCATTTGAGCCGGGGCTGTGCACTTTACATTACGGGCAAACAATTTTTGAAGGTTTAAAAGCTTTCAAAGCAGTTAACGGCGGAGCGAATATTTTTAGACCTGATATGAATGCAAAAAGGTTAAACCGCTCAGCTGAAATTGTGTGCATTCCCACATACGATGAAGAAAGACTCCTTGAAGGTTTTAGGGAACTTGTTAAAGTTGACTCGAAGTTTATACCAAAGGAAAGAGGTCAGTCTTTATATCTCAGACCTATTGTCTTCGGTAGCGGTCATTTCCTTGGAGTAACTGCATCAAGTGAATATCATTTAATCGTAATGACCTCACCCGTTGCTTCTTATTACGCTGCAGGTTTAAATCCCATAAAAATAATGGTAAGCACTGATTACGTCAGAGCTGTGCAGGGCGGTGTTGGTGCGGCAAAAACTGCAGCTAATTATGCAGCTTCATTATATGCAGGTATGGATGCACATAAGAAAGGTTTTTCTCAAGTACTCTGGCTCGATGGTGTTAACAGAAAAGATATTGATGAAGTCGGAGCTATGAATATTATGTTTGTTATTGACGGTGAACTTATAACTCCATCCTTGCAAAAAAAGACAGTACTTGCAGGAATTACAAGGGACACTGTACTTGCTCTTGCAAAGGAATGGGGTATGAAAGTAAGTGAAAGAAATATTTCTATTAACGAAGTTGCAGATGCTCATGCAAAAGGTAAAGTTCAGGAAGTCTTTGGTACAGGAACTGCTGCTGTAATTTCGCCTGTAGGTTTGTTGCATTACAAAGGAAAAGATATGGTATTTAATGACATGAAGATAGGACCTGTTGCCCAGAAATTCTATGATACCATAACCGGTATTCAGTACGGTGAGATTGAAGACAAGCACAACTGGATACAGCACGTTGATTTTTAAGTAGAAGTATAAATTTATTATGATTATTTTTAACCCGTGATATAGTCACGGGTTTTTTATTTATTCAAAATCATGAAAAAATTACTATTAATTTTACTGTTGTTCTCAATCGCTGGATGCAGTAAGGATGTTACCGAAATTGAAAAGAAATCAGTTGTTAATGATACTTCGATTAATAAGGAGAATGTTGACATTTATACGTCAGACGGATTAAAGCTTTCGGCAAATTACATATACAAAACAGATAAAACAAAACAGCTTCTTGTTATACTCATTCATCAGTACCGATCTAACAAGGAGGAATGGTCATCAAGTTTTGTTGATTCACTTATTAATAAAGGTTACAAAGTCATTGCTTATGATATTAGAAGCCATGGCAAATCGGACAAAGCAAATGTTGAACTATCTGAATTGCTTTCAAATCCTGAACAGGCACCAAAGGATATTGATGCTGTGATAAAATGGGCAAAGATGCAGACCTCAATAGATTCAAACAGAATAGCAGTTGTGGGTACATCAATCGGAGGTTCTCTCGGGATTTATGCACGGATAAATAGCGGTGTTAAATCTATAGTTTCTGTATCAAGCGGGAAAAGTACTTTTGAAGCATTTACAGGTTATGATGAACGAAAAATGTCAATGGCTCGTCCGATACCAAGGATAAAAAATGTAATGTTTATTAGCGGAAATAAGGACAAGAACATCGCTGAAGAGGAAAGAAGTATTTACGAGAATTATCTTGATGAACCAAAAGAGCTTCAGATTTATGAATCTGATAAACACGGCAAGTATTTAATTGAAGAATTCCCGCAAATAAACGATTTAATTATAAACTGGCTAAATAAAACATTATAAGTATGGATGATTCAGGTATCTGGACAATGGTAATAATATTGTCAGTAGTAATTTTAATTATAACATTTCTTACATCTGTAACTGTTCTTCATAAGAAATTTGTCGAAAAGCCGATAGAAAACATGGAAGATGAAAAGAATAAAGAAAAGAACAATACAGCAAAATAATTATCTTTAATAATTACGAACAGAATTCTTCAATTTTAATCTACAGATTCTTTGATGCATTTTTTTGTCTGAAAATTTCATACAAAAATACAGCAGTCGATACTGATGCATTCAGAGAGTTAAACCCGCCTGCCATTGGTATTCTAACAAGCTCGTCACAATTATTCTTTAACGACATCCTTATTCCTTTACCTTCACTGCCGACAATAAGGCAGATAGCCTTATTAAGTTTTGCTTCAAATGTTGTTGTTTCCGCCTGTACATCAGTTCCAATTATCGTAAATGCATTCTGCTTCAATACTTTTATTACATTGTTTAAATTTGTTTCCATACCAATAGGAATATAATTCACCGCTCCTGACGAAGTCTTAATTACAGTGTGATTCACCTCCGCCGAATTGTGACGTGGTATAATTATACCATCTGCACCTAAGCATACTGCTGAACGAATAATCGCTCCGA
>Ga0172380_10003408_pt1 | contig 21904 bp, 20 predicted proteins | sample Leawe162metaG_FD_119747 | JGI IMG/M metagenome (GOLD analysis project Ga0172380, IMG submission 119747) | Leachate microbial communities from a municipal landfill in Southern Ontario, Canada - Leachate well 162 metaG | ecosystem: Engineered > Solid waste > Landfill > Unclassified | place...
GCAACATTGATGAAGAACTGGGCAGTCGCCGAATGCGGATCGGAAGTACGCGCCATGGCGAGGGTGTACCGTTCGTTCTTGAGGCCGTTGTCGGCCTCGTTCTTGATCGGCGGCTTGCAGGGCTTCTGCTTCATGCCCGGCTCGAAGCCGCCGCCCTGGATCATGAAACCATCGATCACGCGGTGAAAAATCGTATTGTCATAGTGGCCGGCCTCGGCATAGGCCAGAAAATTCTTCGCCGATTCGGGTGCCTTTTCGGTCTCGAGTTCAATGCCGATGACGCCATGATTGGTGTGGAGCTTGATCATTTGAGAGTCCTTGGATTGGGTGACAGTCTATTTTTCAGTGAGCAGCTTGACCGACTCGATCACGATCGGGGTGGTCGGCACATTCTGATGCATGCCCGCATTGCCGGTCTTGACCTTGGCAATTTTCTGGACCACATCGAGGCCTTGCGTGACTTTGCCGAAGACGGCATAGCCCCAGCCGTCCCGGCTGGGGTAGTCGAGCGGTGCATTGTCTACCAGGTTGATGAAGAACTGAGCCGTGGCCGAATGCGGATCACCGGTGCGTGCCATGGCCAGGGTGCCAACATTGTTCTTGAGGCCGTTCTTGGCCTCGTTCTCGATCGGCGCCCGGGTGGTCTTCTGCTGCATGTCGGGCGTGAAGCCGCCGCCCTGGATCATGAAGCCGTCGATCACGCGATGAAACACGGTACCGTTGTAGAAACCATCCTTGACGTACTGGAGAAAATTGGCAGCACTCTTGGGCGCCTTGTCGGCATACACTTCAACGATCAGGGTACCCTGGCTGGTCTTCACTTCCACCGTTGGATTGGCAGCGAAGACAGACAGATTAAGCAACAGGCCGATGGCCAGCAGAACGAGATGTTTCATGAAGCACTCCGATTAGGAAAAGAGAAAAGCCGGGGGAGGAATGCCAGCGAGCTAGCCCGTACCCTCATACATGATCTTCCACTGTCCGTCTTCCTTTTGCCAGTACTGGCGTTTTTTCATGACATTGGAAAGATTGTTGCTGCGATAGTCCTGGTCAAAGGTCACCACGACCATGTCTTCCTTGCCCGGGTTGCGCAGCATGCTGATGTTGCTGGTCGCCAGCTTGATCCAGCTCTTGCCGCTGCTCACTTGTTGCTTGCGCGCGCGCCATTGCTCGAAATTCTGTCCGTCACTGTAGAACTTCTTTGAATAATGACTGAGGTAGCGATCTACGTTGAGGCCTTCCCAGTCGCTGCGCCACTGCTCTATCTGCTTGTTGAGCGCTGTGCGCTCAGCCTGCCAGTCATCGAGCGACAACCATTCAATGCTGTTGCTGATGATGACCGGTGTCAGGCCGATCTGCAGATTCTTCGAAATTGCGTCCAGGTCCTGGTTGGCCAGCACCACGCAACCATCGGAGGCCTTGGGCGGGCGTGAAAAAGTGTCGGAAGGCGTACCGTGCAGCCAGATGCCGTGCCCATTGCGCCCGTTGCGCTTGTCCCACTCGTTCGGATAACTGATCGGGAAGGCACCGCTGCCATAGAAATCGCCCAGCTTTTGGCGCGGCAGGCTGGCTGTTACATGGTAGACACCAATCGGCGTCTTCTTGTCGCCCTCGCGCGCCTTGTCGGTACCGAGCTTGCCGTGGGAAATGTAATAGTCGGCGACGAAGCGCGGCGTACCTTTCTCGTTCTGGTAGAGGTAGAGCCGCGACTTTTGCGTATCCACGACAATGGCAAAGTTCTGATCGGCGCGCATCTGCAACAGGTAGCGCGGCACGTAATCTGCCGGCGGTTTTTCGCGGTAGGCCTTGAGGCGGGCAATCGCCTCTTCGCGCAGGTCGGCAAGCTTGTCCTTGGGCGCATTGGCGATGTTGCCGAAGGCCTGGATCGGGCGGCTGCGTGCCAGCAGCAAATCGCCCTTGATGAGATTGGCGAGATGGAAATTGGGATAGGCCTTGACCAGTGCCTCGACTTCCTTCAGGGCGATATCCAGGCGGTTTTGCTCGATCTGCTCGAAAACCCGCGCCAGAATCGGCTCAGGACCGCTGTCCGAGTAGCGTGCGGCGTTGGAATCAACAGCTGCAGCCGCAACACCGACCAGCAAGCCGGCAGCCAGGGCGACCGCAAGGTGCAAGCGCTTGGTCATGCGCATTGTTGTAACTGACGCCTCACTTGCCGACTCGTTCCTGCTGAATCAGCCACCTGCCATCCTGCCGGGCCATGACCAAAACCTTGGAACTGCTGGTCTTGAGTGAAGCGGAACGGTAGTGCTGGCGAAACCTGACCGTGGCACGATCGGCGCTCTCCGGAGTCACATGCAGACCCTCGATAGAGACCAGAATGTTACCCGGCTTGGTAAGACGCTTGCTGCGCTCGCTCTCCCAGGCTGCCCTGGCCTCCCCACCCGGTGTTTGGAAATCCCGGGCGTAATAGCTCAGATAACCCTTGACGTTTTTCTTTGACCAGGCCGTCGCCCAGGCATCGAGGGTCTTGCCGATTTCGCTGGTGACATTGCCTGCGGGTGCTTTGCTTTCGGCTGTCGCAGCTGGTGCAACCGGCGCAGGGCTTGTCACTGCCGGTTTGGCCGGCGGTTCGGGTTTCGCTTCGACTGGCTTCGCCTCGGGCTGTGCCGGTACCGCTGCTACGGGCTTGGTGGCAACGGCGGCATTGGTGGCATTGGCAGCGTTAGTGGCATTGGCAACGGGCCGCGATGACGCGGACATGAGGTCGCGGATCATCGCCAGCTTGGTTTGTGCGCTGGCATTCGATGAATCGATTTGCAAGGCCTTGTCGTAGGCCTGGCTGGCCATGCGGGCGTAAATATCGCCGAGATTTTCGTGCGCGGTCGCGTAGGAGGGATGGGTACGTATCGCCATCTCCAGCGCCTGCTTGGCCTTGTCGTATTGCTTCTGCTGGGCGTAAATAACCGCGAGATTATTGTAGGGCTCGGGCAGTTCCGGATAATCCTCGGTGAGCTTGGTAAACACCGAGATGGCATCGGCGGTATGGTTCATTTCCGTCAGGATCAGCCCCTTGAGGAAACGTCCCTGCGCGTCCTTGGGTTTGCCAGCCAGGTATTTCTCGGTTTTTTCAAGTGCCTGGGCGTGTTGTCCCTGCTTCAGCAGCTTGCTGATGTCCTGGAGCGTTTCGGCAAATGCCTGCGGAGTCAGCGCACACAACGCAAATGCAGTGACAACGCTGAGGGCAATCCGAATCAGGGAGCGGCTTTCGGTCATGTTATAATGTGTTTGGTTGGAAGCGAGTCAAGACCCGCCATTCTAGCAAAGAAGCAGGCGCTCTTCACAATCTCCGCCATGCCCGCCGTGACATGCGCGCACGGCCTGAAATGCCCGCCATACGTCCCCTTCGAGCCATGCTGAAAATCTATAACTCCCTGACCCGCGACAAGCAGGCCTTCATTCCGATCGAACCCGGCAAGGTACGCATGTATGTCTGCGGTATGACCGTCTATGACGACTGCCATCTCGGCCACGCCAGAATGCTGCTGTCGTTCGACATGGTGTATCGGTGGTTGCAGGCGAGTGGCTATGATGTCACCTATGTCCGAAACATCACCGATGTCGATGACAAGATCATCGCCCGGGCGGCCGAGAACAACGAGTCTATCGGTGAATTAACCAAGCGCATGATCACCCATCTGCACCGGGATACCGGGCGTTTGTTGATGTTGCCGCCCACCTTCGAGCCTCGTGCCACCGAGCATGTGCCTGGCATGGTTTCCCTGATCGAAAAACTCATCGTCAACGGTCTGGCCTATCCAGCGGCGAACGGCGACGTTTATTATGCCGTCGCGAAGTTTGTCGGATACGGCAAGCTCTCGGGGAAATCCCTGTCTGATCTGCGCGCTGGCGAGCGGATCGAGATCGATCCGCACAAGCGCGATCCGCTCGACTTCGTCCTCTGGAAAGCCGCAAAGCCGGGCGAGCCGTCATGGCCTTCCCCATGGGGCGCCGGTCGGCCGGGCTGGCACATCGAGTGCTCGGTGATGAGCGAACATCATCTCGGCCAGCATTTCGACATCCACGGCGGTGGCCACGACCTGCAGTTCCCCCACCATGAGAACGAAATTGCCCAGTCGGAAGGGGCGCATGGCCACGAATTCGTGAATTACTGGATGCACAATGGCTTCTTGCGCTTCAACGACGAGAAAATGTCGAAGTCGCTCGGCAATTTCTTCAAGATCGACGACGTGCTCAAGACTTATGACGCCGAAGTGGTACGCTTTTTCATCCTGCGCGCCCACTACCGCAGCCCGCTCAACTACACCGAGTCAACCCTGGCCGACGCCAAGAACGCCCTCGACCGGCTCTACACCTCGCTCAAGGGAAACGATGCAACGGCGGAGGCCATCGACTGGGACGAGCCCAACGCACGACGTTTCCGCGCTGCCATGGACGATGATTTCAATACGCCGGAAGCGGTTGCAGTGCTGTTTGAGCTGGCCAACGAAATCAACCGCAGTGGCTCGGCAAGCGCAGCGGCATCACTCAAGGCACTCGCTGCCACTTTGGGTCTGCTGCAGCGCGATCCGCAGGCCTATCTGCAGGCGACGCCACAAAATGAAGCCGCACCGGCATCGGAACAGATCGAAGTGCAGATCGCAGCCCGCACTGCCGCCAAGAAAGCCAAAAACTTTGCCGAAGCCGATCGCATCCGTGCCGAACTGCTGGCCGCCGGCATCGTCCTGGAAGACTCGGCGCAAGGCACGACCTGGCGGCGCAACTGAACGAATCCGAGCACATGAATTTCAGCGAACGCCTCGACCAAGCCAGTCACCAGGCTAATTCCCTGCTGTGCGTCGGGCTTGACCCCGACCCAGCACGCTTCCCCGCTCATCTTGCAGGGCGCAGCGACGGCATTTTTGAATTCTGTCGTGCCATTGTCGATGCCACTGCCGACCTGGTGTGCAGCTTCAAGCCGCAGATTGCCTACTTCGCTGCACGCCGCGCCGAGGATCAGCTTGAAGCGCTGATCACCCACATCCATGCGCATCACCCCGGGCTGCCGGTGATCCTCGACGCCAAGCGCGGAGACATCGGCAGCACCGCGGAACTTTACGCCATCGAAGCCTTTGAGCGCTATGGCGCCGATGCGGTCACGGTCAATCCCTACCTGGGGCGCGATTCGATCGAGCCGTTCCTGGCCTATCGCGACAAGGGCGTGATCCTGCTGTGCCGAACCTCCAATCCGGGCGGCAACGACTTGCAGTTTCTGGAAGTCGGCACGGACAACGAAAAGGAATTCCTCTACGAACGCGTCGCCCGCCTGGTCGCCGGCAAATGGAACCAGAATGGACAGTGTGCTCTGGTCGTTGGTGCCACCTATCCCAACGAAATCCGCCGCGTGCGTGAACTGGTCGGCGAGATGTCGCTGCTGGTACCCGGCATCGGCGCCCAGGGCGGCGACATCGAAGCCACCGTCAAGGCTGGCCGCAATTCCATTGGCATGGGATTGGTCATCAACTCTTCGCGCGCGATCCTGTATGCCGGGACACAAGCCGAAGGCGGCAGGAACTTTGCTGCGGCTGCACGGCAGGTGGCACTGGAGACACGCGACGAGATCAATCGGTATCGGGGTGGGTGAACCAGGGTATTCGGGTTACACCGCCATATAAGTTATGGCGTGCAAGTGGCCGGGGCTCGCCCCGGCAAACTCACTCAGCCGCTGAAGAAATCCTTGACCTTGTCCATCCAGGACTTCGCTCGGGGATTGTGCTTGCCGGTATCCTGGTCGTTGATCGCCTCGAATTCGAGCAGCAATTCCTTTTGGCGATCGGTGAGGCGAATCGGGGTTTCCACCACCACGTGACACAGCAGGTCGCCGTGACCGATGCTGCGCACACCCTTGATGCCTTTGCCGCGCAAGCGGAATACCTTGCCGGTCTGGGTTTCGGCGGGGATCTTCAGACGCGCCACGCCGTCCAGGGTGGGGATTTCGATTTCGCCGCCCAGCGCCGCCGCTGCAAAACTGACCGGCATCTCGCAATGCAGGTCGTCGTGGTCGCGTTGAAACACCGCATGCGGCTTGAGATGAATCTGCACATACAGGTCGCCCGGCGGCCCACCATTGACGCCATGTTCGCCTTCGCCGGAAAGGCGTATCCGATCGCCTTCGTCGATCCCTGAAGGAATTTTCACCGAGAGGGTCTTGTGCTGCTTGACGCGCCCTGCGCCGTGGCAGGTGGTGCAGGGTTCGGCGATGAAACGGCCGGTGCCGTGGCATTTCGGGCAGGTCTGCTGGATCGAGAAAAATCCCTGCTGCATGCGCACCTGGCCATGACCGCCGCAGGTGGGACAGGTCTTCGGTTCGGTGCCTTTCTTGGCGCCGCTGCCTTTGCAGGGCTCGCATTCCTCCATGGTCGGGATGCGGATGCGTGTCTCCGATCCGCGCGCTGCATCTTCCAGGGAAATTTCCAGGTTGTAGCGCAAGTCTGCGCCACGGTAGACATTCGATCGCCCGCCACCGCCTCTGCCGCCACCGAAAATGTCGCCGAAAATGTCGGAGAAGGCATCGCCGAAACCGCCCATGCCCGCTCCACCCGCGCCTCCGGCCTGCGGGTCCACTCCGGCATGGCCGAACTGGTCATAGGCTGCACGTTTTTTCACATCGGAAAGAATCTCGTAGGCCGCCTTGGCCTCCTTGAATTGTTCCTCTGCCTTGGGATTGTCCGGATTGCGATCCGGATGAAATTTCATGGCCAGCTTGCGGTAGGCCTTCTTGATCTCGTCCTCAGACGCGTCGCGGTTGATGCCGAGAGTTTCGTAATAGTCGCGTTTAGCCATAATAATTCGCAAATTGTCCAGGTAGTACGAAGGCCGAGCCAAGAGGGCGAAATGGCACCCACTTCAACTCGGCCAGGTCAGACCCCGCCTCAGAAAGCAGGCAGAAGCAGCCTGCTGAGGTGCTGCTTATCCTTTCTTGTCCTTCACTTCCGTAAATTCAGCATCAACGACATCGCTATCGTCTTTCTTGGCTTCGCCACCCGGCGCCGCATCGGCCTCACCGGCCGCCCCTTCGGCGGCCTTTTGCTGGGCATACACCGCTTCGCCGAGCTTCTGCGATGCTGTCATCAAGGTTTCGGTCCTGGCTTCGATTGCGGCCTTGTCATTGCCGTCCTTGATCGCAGTCTCGGCGGCCTTGATGGCTTCCTCGATCTTGGCCTTCTCGTCCGCACCGATCTTGTCGCCGTGCTCGGCCAGGGCCTTCTTCACCGAGTGCACCATGGCATCGCAGTGGTTACGGGCTTCGACCAATTCGTGCGCCTGCTTGTCTTCTTCCGCATGCACTTCGGCATCCTTGACCATGGCCTGGATTTCCGCCTCGCTCAAACCGGAGTTGGCCTTGATGGTGATGCGGTTTTCCTTGCCGGTGGCCTTGTCCTTGGCGGAAACGTGCAGTATCCCGTTGGCATCGATGTCGAAGGTCACTTCGATCTGCGGCATGCCGCGCGGCGAAGGCGGTATGTCGGTCAGGTTGAACTGGCCGAGGCTCTTGTTGCCAGCGGAGATCTCGCGCTCGCCCTGCAGCACATGAATGGTCACCGCCGACTGATTGTCGTCGGCTGTCGAAAAGACCTGGCTCTGCTTGGTCGGAATGGTGGTGTTCTTGGGAATCAGCTTGGTCATCACGCCACCCAGGGTCTCGATACCCAGGGACAACGGAGTCACATCGAGCAGCAGCACGTCCTTGACTTCGCCCTGCAGCACGCCGCCCTGAATCGATGCGCCGATCGCCACGGCCTCATCCGGATTGACGTCCTTGCGCGGCTCCCTGCCGAAGAATTCCTTGACCTTGTCCTGAACCTTGGGCATGCGTGTCATGCCACCGACCAGGATCACGTCGGCGATGTCGCTGACCTTGACCCCGGCATCCTTGATGGCGATGCGACACGGGGCGATGGTGCGCTCAATCAGTTCATCCACCAGCGATTCAAACTTGGCACGGGTAATCTTCAGCGTCAGGTGCTTCGGTCCCGAAGCGTCCGCCGTGATGTAGGGCAGGTTGATTTCAGTTTGCTGCGTAGAAGACAGCTCGATCTTGGCCTTTTCGGCGGCATCCTTGAGGCGTTGCAGCGCCAGGATGTCGTTCTTCAGATCGACGCCCTGCTCCTTCTTGAACTCGGTCACGATGTGGTCGATCAGGCGCTGGTCGAAATCCTCACCGCCAAGGAAGGTGTCACCGTTGGTCGACAACACTTCGAACTGGTGCTCGCCGTCGATCTCGGCAATGTCGATGATGGAAATATCGAAAGTGCCGCCGCCCAGGTCATACACCGCGATCTTGCGGTCGCCTTCCTGCTTGTCCAGGCCGAAAGAAATCGCCGCCGCAGTCGGTTCGTTGATGATGCGCTTGACTTCCAGCCCGGCGATGCGGCCGGCATCCTTGGTCGCCTGGCGCTGGCTGTCGTTGAAATACGCCGGCACGGTGATGACGGCTTCGGTGACTTCCTCGCCAAGATAATCCTCAGCAGTTTTCTTCATCTTGCGCAGCACTTCGGCGGAAACTTGCGGCGGCGCCATTTTCTTGCCGCGCACCTCCACCCAGGCGTCGTTGTTGTCAGCCTTCACAATCTTGAAAGGCATCAGGTCGATGTCCTTCTGCACTTCCTTTTCCTCGAAACGGCGGCCGATCAGGCGCTTGACGGCATACAGGGTGTTTTTCGGATTGGTCACGGCCTGGCGCTTGGCTGATGCGCCGCAGAGGATTTCACCGTCATCGGCGTAGGCGACGATGGACGGCGTGGTGCGCGCGCCTTCGGAGTTTTCGATGACCTTGGGCTTGCCGCCCTCCATGATGGCGACGCAGCTATTGGTGGTGCCGAGGTCGATGCCAATGATCTTGCCCATGTTGATGTCCTTTTCCTAAATTAATCTGTCGCCCAGGCTGGGCAATATTCAAAGCTGAAACGAATATGGGGTTGCTCCCCGGCTCTTCAAGCGCTCAAAGCCCGTTTTATGCGTTTTTTGCCTTGGCAACCACGACCATCGCGGGTCTCAGGACGCGTTCGCTGAGCAAGTAGCCTTTTTGCAGCACGTTGAGAACATGGTTGGGTTCGATCGGGCTGCCTTCCGGCGCTTCTATCTGGCTGATCGCCTGGTGCTTGTGTGGGTCGAATTTTTCGCCGAGCGGATTAACGACCTGCAAATTGGCCTTCTCGAAAGCGCTGTTGAGTTGCCGCAGGGTCAGCTCTACCCCGGCGCGCAGGCTTTCGGCGGTCTGATTGTCGCTGGCCAGCGCCGCCTCGAGGCTGTCGATCACCGCCAACAACTCGCCGGCGAACTTTTCGCTGGCAAACTTGTAGGCTTTCGCGACATCTTCCTGGGCACGCCGACGCACATTTTCCGTTTCGGCCTTGGCGCGCAACCAGGCATCATGATGCTCGGACGCCTTGAGTTCGGCGGCACGCAACACTTCCTCCGGGCTGGGCATGGTCTCAGCCTGGCCCTGAACGGGACTGGCCGGTGTATTGGCAGCGCCGGCTTCGGATCCCGGGACGTTGGGGTTGGGGTTGCTTTCCTGCATGGGGAATCTCTTTCTCTTGGAAACCTTTCGCTAACTGGGGCCAATCGCGCAGGTTTCAAGAGCCACAGAAAAATTCTGCGGTTTCCCCGGAAAGTCCTTGGGCGGACCCGGGGGATAAGCGTCTTATACGCTCAGGTCGATCTGCTGGAGAGTCCCGGCGGCGCCCTGTTGGTCGAGATAAATGCCGCTTCCGCGCACCGTCCCAAGCGACAGGTTATTGCTGTCCCTGAGTTCAAAGGGGGTCGCCTGCTTACCCAGGAACAGTGCGCCAACGTTTTTCTGCTGCAGGCTGGACACGCTGCCCGCCCCTTCTCCGTCCGGCGACCATACCTGAAGCTTGGCAAAAACCGGATCGTTCTCGTCGATCCAGCCATTGCCATCGTCGTCATGCCGCGCCAGGTCCGCAAAACCATTGCCGCTGGCCGCGCCAAACAATTCCTTGCCCGAGTCGATCTGGCTGTTGCCGTTCAGGTCCAGCGCAAGAAATCCGCTGCCCGCAGCCAGCAGGGGAATATTTTCCTTTTGCCCATTGCCGGCAAGATCGAAAAGGAAACGCCGATTTTGCAATTGCGCCGAAGTACCGCCGAAATTGATCACCAGCGGGTCAACCTGGCGGGCAGCACCGGCGGACCAGCTCAGATTGGTTTCCTGGCGGAAACTGCGCTGCATGCTCAGGTCAAGCTGAAACTGGATATCCATTCCATCCGCCGTGCGAATGCTGCCGATTGCCTGGAAATCGGTCCGTTCCGTCTCGGAAATCACCTCGTGACGCTGGTATTCGATACCGGAACGGGAGCGGTTCTGGCCACCACTCGGAAGTGACGCGGATTGTGGATCAGCCAAATCGGGCGAAGACCGGACTGCCTGCATGTCGCTTGGAGAGAACACCTTGAAAATCTGCCCGCTGATCAATTCGAGCATGGTCCTGATCAACTGCAGAATCGGATCGTTATCCGTCTGGTCCATCGCGTCGAAGATCGTTTGCGTCTCGAACTGGCGTTGCGCCTGGGCACTGTAGGCGGCAGACGAGATGTTCGGCAGCGGTATGGCCTGGGCAAGCGAATTGCTCACTGCATCATTGCGCGGGGCGCCATTCCAGGCGCGCAGGGTTTCCCGCAGCTCGTGGCTGGCGGTGGCGGTGTGGCGGGCAGACAAAGACAGGCTTGCGGTGGCGATCTTCACGAAGGCCTCCTTAAAGGAATCGACGCTGGATTAAGGGATTCAGAGTGGTGGGTACATTAACGACCGCAGCGCCCGATACTTGAAGCCACCCGATTCCAGCCACCATTCCAACCAAGTAGCGGGAAGGCGCATTTCGAGCTAGGATTCCCCCATGACACCGGCCGGAGAAACCTAATGCAGACCATACGTCCACTGCAATTGCTGATCATTGTGGCAACGCTTATTGCGGTTGCGGCACAAGACGCCGAGGCGAAGCGCCTGGGGTCGCGTTCATCGTCTTCTGCCTCATCTGCTGCGGTGGCAAGCAAGGCGGAATCTGGCGGTTCGGGGGCGGGCGCGGCGTTGCGTTATGGCGCCGCTGCCGCCGTCGGTGCGGGCGCCGGAAGGGCAATCGCCAATGCCGTGTCGGAATCCGAGATGGAAGATTCAGGCCAAGGCAAAACAGCCGCAGATCTCGCTGCTGCTGCCGAGCAACAACGCCTGGAAAAGCTCAGCGAACAGGAGCGCAAGGCACGCGCCGAAGAACTCGCCAAAAAGAGCGAACAGATCATCAAGGCTGCCGAAGCCGACAGGAATGCCCACTTGACAACCAAGCAGGCAGAGGAAAAACGCCGCCAGGATGAAGCCAATGCCAGGCGCGCCGCAGAGGAAGCACGGCAGGCCGAGATGAAGCGGCTGGCGCTCGAGCGGGAATTGTCCTGCGCCATCAAGCCCACCATGACCGATGCCGAAATCAGCCAGTGCAAGTGGGCCTGGAGCGCTCCCCGGCCGAACCCCAACCGGGATTGATTACTCGCCAGGGGAACGCGGGCGCGGTTTGCCGATGGTGCTCAAGGGCGGGGTCTTGCCGCCCGACTGGGACTGGAACACGATGATGTCGTTGGCGCTGTTCAGTCTTTCGGCGAGTGCCTTGGCGATGTTGCGAAACAGATGGGTAGCCGCATCCGGCGCTTCCATCAGGCGCTCGTAGCATATTCGCAACGCCAGGGTGTCTTCCACCGCCATGGCGCCTGCACTGCGCTTGCCATCGTCGACGAGGCCCATTTCGCCAAAGCTTTCCCCCACCGAGAGACTCGCCAGCGCCAGGTCGTGGCCCGCGTTCTCGCGCCAGATTTTGACTTTGCCGGCACAGATGATGAACATGTCGCGACCGGAATCGCCCTCGATGAAAATATCCTGGCCTTTTTTCCAGGAAGCTTTGGTGGTAATGGCCAGAAGCTGTTTCAAATCTTCCATGCCAAAGCCTTTGAAGCACTTGGACATGGATAGCGCTTTCAAGTGAATATCCATCGCGTTCTTCCTTCGCCAGAGCAGACCCGAATCCCGATTCTACTGGTGACTATGATTGTGACAAGTCCGGCCGATGTCAGACGCCGGTCCACACGCCGCGCAGCATCTCGCGCTTGTTCCCGAAACCGGGCGCCCTGGTCACGGCGAAGCCGGCCGCCGCAAGCCCTTGCCGAACCGCTCCAGCCACCGTCCAGGTCGCCAGGGTCGCACCGGACGCCGCCAATCCGGCCAATAATTTGAACAAGCGCAGGGTCCACAGCGCCGGGTTCTTGGCCGGGGAAAACCCGTCGAGGAAAAAGGCATCGGCGTTGATGCCGGATGCGCACTGCGACAGATGGTCTTCGGCATCGCCGCAGTACAGGGTTAATGTCAGCTGCCCGTTGTCGAAGTCGATGCGATGTTCTCCGGCGATCGCCTGGCCCGGCCATCTCTCCTGCAACAAACCGGCCAGTTCTGCCAACTCCGGCCAGCGCTTGTGCGCGGTGGCGAGATCGGCTCCGCTCAGGAGATGCTTCTCGAAGGAGATGAAATGCAAGCAGCCGCTGCGCTGCGGATCCTCGCGCCAGGCCTGCCAGGTGGCAAGAAAATTCAGGCCGAGGCCGAAGCCGGTCTCGAGGACGACGAAGCGTTCCAGACCTCGCCAGCGCTGTGGCAGGTCGTTGCCACCGAGAAACACGTGGCGTGCCTGCGCCAGGCCGCCGGCAGAAGAGTGATAGATATCGCCATATTCGGCCGAGTAAGGCGTGCCATCGGCGGTGTAGGCAAGTCGAGCGGGCGTAATCGGCAGCTTCGCTACTCGGGGCGCATTTGCGGGAACAAAATCACATCGCGGATGTTGGCGCTGTCGGTCAGCAACATCACCAGCCGGTCGATGCCGATGCCGCAGCCGCCAGTCGGCGGCAAACCGTATTCGAGGGCACGGATGAAATCCGCGTCATAGAACATCGCTTCTTCGTCGCCGGCTTCCTTGGCCTTGGCCTGCTCCAGGAAGCGCGCCGCCTGATCTTCGGCATCATTCAGTTCGGAGAAACCATTGGCGATTTCACGGCCGACGATGAACAGCTCGAAGCGTTCGGTGATCTCCGGGTTGGCGTCGTTGCGCCGTGCCAGGGGCGAGACTTCGGCCGGGTAGTCGATGATGAAAGTCGGTTCCCACAATTGCGCCTCGGCACAGGCCTCAAACAGCTGCAATTGCAGTGAGCCGAGACCGCCGGGCTTGATCGGCTCGCCGAAATCCCTGATCTTCTGCTTGAGCCAGGCGGTATCACTGAGCTGGGCGTCGGTGAAACCGGGATGGTATTTGCGGATCGCCTCGGTGATGGTCAGGCGCGCAAAGGGTTTCGAGAGATCGAGCGTGCGTCCCTGATATTCAAAGACTTCGGTGCCCAGCGCTTCGCGCGCCGAATGCCGCAGCAGTCCCTCGGTGAAATCCATCAGCATGCGGTAGTCGGCATAGGCCTCGTAAAACTCCATCATGGTGAATTCAGGGTTGTGGCGCGGCGAGATGCCCTCGTTGCGGAAATTGCGATTGACCTCAAAGACCTTCTCGAAGCCGCCGACCACCAGCCGCTTCAGATACAGCTCGGGCGCGATGCGCAAGAACAGCTCCATGTCGAGTGCGTTGTGGTGGGTCTTGAAGGGCTTGGCCGCCGCTCCGCCGGGGATCGGATGCATCATCGGTGTCTCGACCTCGAGGAAGCCGTGATGGATCATGTAATCGCGGATCGACTGGATCATGCGGCTGCGCGCAACGAAGGTGAAGCGCGACTGTTCATTGGTGATCAGGTCGACATAGCGGTTGCGATATTTCTGTTCGACATCGGTGAGCCCGTGAAATTTCTCCGGGAGCGGCCGCAGCGATTTGCTGAGCAGGCGCAATTCATTCGCCTGCACCGTCAATTCATTGGTCTTGGTGCGGAACATGACACCGACCACGCCGATGATGTCGCCGACATCCCAGCGCTTGAATTCGGCATGGGCTTCCGCCCCGGTTTTGTCGGTGCTGATGAAAATCTGGATGCGCCCGGACAAGTCCTGCAGGGTGGCGAAGCTGACCTTGCCCATCACGCGCTTGAGCATGATGCGGCCGGCGATCCTGACCTGGACCGGCGTGGCTTCAAGTTCCTCGCGCGATTTCTCGCCATACAGCTCGTCGAGCCGGGCCGCCAGGTTCTCGCGGCGGAAATCGTTCGGGAACGCGTTGCCGGTGGCGCGCCATTCGGCAAGCTTGGCACGGCGTTCGGCAATGATATGGTTTTCGTCTGGCGCCGCAGGGACGCTGGGGGTTGGTTCGTTCATGGGAAACACTCGGGCAATCAAGACTTGGAAACCATGAATTGTCGCCTATCCGGTGGCAATTGACCAAGAATTATCCGCCAGGACATTTATCTGCGCTTGTATAATCGCGCCCTTTCCTGAACTGCGTCTGACCGCACAATCCCGCCGTGAGCATCGATTCGGAAATAAAGCGTCGCCGCACTTTCGCCATCATCTCCCATCCGGACGCGGGCAAGACCACCCTGACCGAAAAACTGCTCTGGTATGGCGGCGCCATCCTCATGGCAGGCGCGGTGCGGGCCCGCAAAAATGGCCGCCATGCGACCTCGGACTGGATGGAGCTGGAAAAACAGCGCGGCATTTCCATCACCTCCTCGGTAATGCAGTTCCCCTACCGAGACTGCATGATCAATCTGCTCGACACACCGGGCCACGAGGACTTTTCCGAAGACACCTATCGCACCCTGACCGCGGTCGACTCGGCCGTGATGGTGCTCGACTCGGTCAAAGGTGTTGAAGCACAGACCATCAAGTTGATCAATGTCTGCCGCCTGCGCGACACGCCCATCATCAGCTTCATCAACAAGCTCGACCGGGACGGGCGCCCGCCGATCGAACTGCTCGACGAGATCGAGGACATCCTCGCGATCCAGTGCGCACCTATTACCTGGCCGATCGGCATGGGCGAGCGCTTCCGCGGCGTCTACCACCTCTACAACGACAGCATCGCATTCTTCAATCCACTTGCCGAAAAAGGCACCGCGGAAATCATCGAGGGTCTCGACAACCCGCGCCTGGACGAACTGATCGGCGCGCAAGCCGACGAGTTGCGCGTCGACATCGAACTGGTGCGCGGCGCTTCGCATACTTTCGACTCGGCCGCCTACCTGGCCGGCAAGCAGTCGCCGGTGTTCTTCGGCTCGGCTGCCAACAATTTCGGCGTCCAGTCCCTGCTCGATGCCGTGGTCGACATGTCGCCCGGGCCCTTGTCGCGTTCGGCCGAGACGCGCACAGTCGATCCGTTTGAGGACAAGTTTTCCGGTTTCATCTTCAAGATCCAGGCCAACATGGACCCCAAGCACCGCGACCGCATCGCCTTCCTGCGCGTCTGTTCCGGACGCTTCGAGCGCGGCATGAAGATCAAGCAGGTAGCCGGTGGCAAGTCGATCGCGGTAAATAACGCGATTACCTTCATGGCGCGCGACCGCAACACCACCGATGAGGCCTATGCCGGCGACATCATCGGCATCCCCAACCACGGCACCGTGCGGCTCGGTGAAACCTTCAGCGAAGGCGAGGATCTGCGCTTCACCGGCATCCCTTCATTTGCCCCGGAGTTCTTTCAGCGTGCCGTCTTGCGCAATCCGCTCAAGCTCAAGCAATTACAGAAGGGACTGCAACAACTGGCCGAAGAAGGCGCAACGCAATTATTTCGGCCGCTGGTTTCCAATGACATGATCCTCGGCGCCGTCGGAACCTTGCAGTTCGATGTGGTGGCGCACCGCCTGGAACACGAGTACGGCGTCGACGCCATTTTTGAACCCTATCCGGTGGCGACTGCGCGTTGGCTCAGGGGCAGTGAAGAGGCGCTCAAATCACTGACCGAAAAACACACCGGCAATATCGCCCTGGATGGTGCGGGTGACTACGTCTATCTGGCGCCAAACTCGGTGAACCTCCGGCTGACCCAGGAACGCTTTCCCGATATTCGTTTTCTCGAAACCCGCGAAGTGCATTAGGCTTCATCGAGGCACGCCCAGGTGGCCCGCCCGCAACGCGCATCGAGCAATTGCGTGCAGCTTCTTCAGTAAGTTGACTTGATCAGCGTCCGAGTGACGGGTTGGTGGTGCTGCAGGCGGTCTCGGAGAACGTTAAAACCGTCATCCTTGAACTCGAGGAAGGCGAAGCCCAGGCGCCAGCAGCGCGACGCTCCGGAGTACACCACATACTGCTGGTGCGCCTTGATTTCGATGATCTTCTGCCGCTCGCCCAGATGCAGCGGAGGGGGCGCCAGCAGGATGATGACCGGCGATTCGGAATACAGGTTGTTGCCAGTCAGCATCCCGGTCCCGGTCAGCGACAGATCTTGGGTACGGCCATGGTAAGTGGGCTTGTTTTCCTTGTCCTCGAAAATCAGGGCGATTTTCCAATTGACGCTGTAACGGACCGCCTGGCGATGCTCGGAACCGCGTTTGGCCTGCCCAGGCATGGGCAAGCCTGCATGCTGCAAGCCGTCGCCCCCTTGTACGGGGGCTTCGGTATCACTCTCCGATGGCTCGTTGGCGATGTCGGCAAGACTCGCCTTGATGTCGTCGTCCAACGACCAGTTCTGGCTTTTTGTCATGCGGTCCCGTTGAAACTGGTGATGTGATACAAAATCGGCTGGTTGAGCATCCTGAATGTTGGGTTCAATGTTAACCCAAATCGAGCACCTGTTCGCAAGCTACTTGCCATCTGCCTTGTATCCCGAGCCAGCCGGCTTTTGCACAGGCGTATATTCCGCCGGCACCCAGCTATAGCTGCCCTCGCTATCGAGCCGAACATGACCGATGCCAGGGAAAGGCAAGTGCATGCCGGCCACCAGGGACTTGCTTTCCGCCATGGCCTGCAGGATCGCCTTGCGCGTGGCGACAGCCTGTTTGGGGTCGATATCGAACTCGATGGCGACATCCGGACGGGCAAACTGCACCGCATGGGCATGAACCAGATCGCCCCAGATCAGCAGTTTCTGTCCCTCCGACTCAACCGCATAGGCGGTATGCCCTGGCGTATGGCCATTGGCATTGACCGCCTGTATGCCCGGCACCAGGACGTTGCCCTCGGTGAACGTTTTCCACTGCTGACGCGCCTGGTAAGGGGCAGCGCTGTCGCGCGCCATCTTGAAGAAAGGACGCATACCTTCCGGAGAAGCGGCGGCAACTTGCGGCGACAGCCAGAAATCGCTGTCGGCCTGCGCGGCATGGATGGTGGCCTTGGGGAAGACCGGTTTGCCCTTGGCGTCGGTCAATCCGCCGATGTGGTCAGGATGAAGGTGGGTGATGATGACTGTGTCCACCTGAGATGGCTTGTAACCCGCCGCCTTGAGATTCTGCAGCATGTAGCCGAGCGTGGGGCCGAACAGCTTGGCAGCGCCGACATCGACCAGCACCAGATGCTTGCCGGTATTGATGAGGTAGCCATTCACCGCTGTCTGCATCTTTGGGCTGTTCACGAACATGCGTGCCAGCAGCCGCTGCAGATCTTGTTCCTCGACGTTCTTGAGCAGCTTGGTATCCAGGTCAATGTTGCCGTCATAAAGCGCGGTGATTTCAAACTGGCCGAGTTGTGCCCGGTAATACCCCGGCACTTGAGTATGCGCCAGCGGCGCCTCGGCCCAGGCCGGCGCAAGCGCGAACAGGGTCAGCATCAGACCGGCCGCCAGAGTGCGCCAATTGGCGATGCGCTGGGTGGAATTGAATGACATGGGTTTCTCCTCCGATGGGGGTTGGTTTGACGGGGTAAAACGGATTACACGAAAGACCGGGGGCTGGCCAGCCTACACTCCCTGCTTCAGGCTCGCCGCGATGAAAGGATCGAGATCGCCGTCGAGCACGCCCTGCGTATTGCCGATTTCGACGTTGGTGCGCAAGTCCTTGATGCGCGACTGGTCGAGTACGTAGCTGCGGATCTGGTGACCCCAGCCGATGTCAGTTTTGGCGTCTTCGAGTTTCTGCTGCTCGGCCTGGCGCTTGCGCAGTTCGGCTTCAAACAGGCGTGACTTGAGCATGGTCATCGCCTCGGCGCGGTTACGATGCTGCGAGCGGTCATTCTGGCACTGCACGACGATATTGGTCGGCAGATGGGTGATGCGCACCGCCGAGTCGGTCTTGTTGATGTGCTGACCACCGGCGCCGCTGGCCCGATAGGTATCGATGCGCAAATCGGCGGGGTTGATGTCCACCTCGATCGAATCATCCACTTCGGGATAAACAAACACCGAGCAGAAACTGGTGTGACGACGCGCATTGGAATCGAACGGCGACTTGCGCACCAGTCGGTGGATACCGGACTCGGTGCGCAAATAGCCATAGGCGTAATCACCGTTGATCCTGAGCGTGGCGGTCTTGATCCCGGCCACTTCGCCGTCCGACTGCTCCAGCACTTCCACCACATAGCCCTTGCGCTCACAGTAGCGCAAGTACATGCGCAGCAGCATGGCGGCCCAGTCCTGCGCCTCGGTGCCGCCGGCGCCCGACTGGATGTCGATGAAACAGTTGTTCGGATCGAGCGGGTTGGCGAACATGCGCCGGAACTCCAGCCCGGCCACCACCTCCTCCAGCTTGTCGATATCGCTTTCGACGCTGGCGAGCGTGTCGTCGTCATTCTCGCCACGTGCCAGATCGAAGAGTTCGCGGGTGTCGGCCATCTGCTGGGCAAATCCTCGCAGAGTCAGCACCACGCCTTCGGCAGCCTTCTTGTCGCGGCCCAATGCCTGGGCGCGCCCGGCGTCGTCCCAGACCTTGGGATCCTCAAGCGCCTGGGTCAGTTCTTCGAGTTTCTCCGCCTTGGCATCGAAGTCAAAGATACCTCCGCAGTTCTTCGCCGCGCACTGCGAGATCGGCGAGATGATTGTCAAGTGCATTGAGGCGTTCGGCTTCCATGGCGTTTCCTGAAAAATCAAACGCGAATTATACCCTCTGGGGCACACGTACCCTCTGGGGCACAGGTCCCTTGCCCTCCGCGCCGCGCCGGGCGATCATAAGCTTTTCCAGACTCGCAATATTCCACACGACAGGAACGTCAGATGAAAACCAAAATCACCGAACTTTTCGGCATTCAACACCCGATCATCCAGGGCGGCATGCACTATGTCGGCTTTGCCGAACTCGCTGCGGCGGTCTCGAATGCGGGCGGACTGGGCATCATCACGGCGCTCACCCAACCCACGCCGGAGCGGCTGGCCAAGGAAATTGCGCGCTGCCGGGAAATGACCGACAAGCCCATCGGCGTGAACCTGACCTTCCTGCCCAACTTCGCCGCGCCTCCTTATGCGGAATACATCCAGGCCACCATCGAGGGCGGCGTCAAGGCTGTCGAGACCGCCGGCAACAATCCTCAGGCTTATATGCCGCAACTGAAAGCGGCCGGCGTCAGGGTCATCCACAAATGCACGTCGGTCCGCCATGCCCTCAAGGCCGAGGGGATCGGCTGCGACGCGGTGAGCGTGGATGGTTTCGAATGCGGCGGCCATCCCGGCGAGGACGATGTCCCGAATTTCATCCTGCTGCCGCGCGCGGCGGAGGAACTGCGCATCCCGTTCGTGGCATCGGGCGGCATGGCCGATGGCCGCAGCCTGGTCGCGGCGCTGGCACTTGGCGCCGAAGGCATGAACATGGGCACCCGCTTCATCGCCACCAAGGAGGCGCCCGTCCATGACAACGTCAAGCGCGCCATCGTCGCCGCCTCGGAACTCGACACCCGCCTGGTCATGCGCCCGCTGCGCAACACCGAGCGCGTCCTGACAAACGCGAACGTTGAACGTTTGCTGGCGATCGAACGGGAAAAGGGCACATCGCTCACCATCGATGACCTGCGCGCCCAGGTTGCGGGAATCTATCCGCGCGTGATGCTCGACGGTGAGATGGATGCCGGAGCCTGGAGTTGTGGCATGGTGGCCGGTCTGATCCACGACATCCCCAGCGTCAAGGAACTCATCGACCGCATCATGGCGGAAGCAAATGCGCTGATACAACGACGCCTGGCGGGTTTGCTGCAGTGACGCCCTGACGGGGCTGGTTGCCTTACACCTTGTTCAGCAGCAGTGCAATATGGGCGACGATGCCGCGCGCCACTTCTGATTTGGCCCCCGGGGGTAGTGCGTGGCGGCCATCGTTGTCGAACAATACGACCGAATTGCTGTCACCACCCAGCCCGTCCTGCACCAAATTGCCGACCACCAGCGGCAGCTTCTTGGTCTGGCGTTTGCCTTCGGCGTAAGCAGCAAGATCCTGGCTCTCGGCGGCAAAGCCAACGCAGAATGGCGGCTGTGGCAACGCAGCGACTTCCGCGAGAATATCCGGATTCGGCAGCAGCTCGATGTTTACGGGCGCATTGCCCTTCTTGATCTTGTGCTGTGCCTCCCGGGCCGGACGGTAATCGGCTACCGCGGCCACTGCGATGAAAATGTCGCAGGCCTGCACATTTTTCATGACTGCTTCGCGCATCTCGACAGCGCTAGTCACGTCGATGCGCACGGCGCGGCGCGGGGTCTCCTGGCTCACCGGTCCGGCAACCAGCGTGACTTGCGCCCCGGCATGCAGGCAGGCGCGCGCCAGGGCGAAGCCCATTTTGCCGGAACTGGAGTTGGTCAATCCGCGCACCGGGTCGAGCGCTTCGAAGGTTGGGCCGGCGGTCAGCAGCACGTGCTTGCCTGCCAGGGATTTGGGCTCAAAGAAGGCCACCAGATCCTCGAACAATTCCTCGGCTTCCAGCATGCGGCCAGGACCGACTTCGCCACAGGCCTGATCGCCGCTGGCCGGTCCCAGCAGGACCACGCCGTCGGCAGCGAGTTGCGCAGCATTGCGCCGGGTAGCCGGGTTCTCCCACATCTGCCGATTCATCGCCGGCGCTGCCAGCAGCGGGCATTCGCGCGCCAGGCACAGCGTCGAGAGCAGATTGTCGGCCAGCCCATGCGCCAGCTTGGCCAGAAAGTCAGCAGTCGCGGGTGCCACCAGAATCACATCGGCGGCACGTGTCAGATCGATGTGCGCCATGCCGTTGGTAATGCGCTGATCCCACAAATCACTCCACACCGGCTGGCCGGTGAGTGCCTGAAACGTCGCAGGTCCAACGAAATGCGCGCCGGCTTCGGTCAGCACCACATCGACGCGCGCGCCACCCTTGACCAGCAGCCGCACCAATTCCGCGGCTTTGTAGGCGGCGATGCCGCCAGTCACGCCGAGCACAATGCGCTTGCCAGTCAGTTCTGTCATGGCGGGTAGAATGTTTATGCGTACTTTATCATTCTAACCCATGGCAATTCACGATTGGCCAGACGCCGAGCGCCCTCGCGAGCGTCTCCTGAACCAGGGCGCAGCCGCACTATCAGATGCGGAATTGCTGGCGATCTTCCTGCGCAGCGGCGTGCGCGGCAAGAGCGCGGTCGACCTGGCGCGCGAACTGCTGGCAGTCTTCGACGGCAATCTGGCGAAACTGGCAGAAGCGACACTCGATCAACTCGCCAGCATCCGCGGCATCGGCCCGGCCAAAGCGGCACAGTTGCAGGCTGCACTGGAGCTGGCGCGGCGCGCACTGCAGGCACGCATGACCGAGCGCGATCTCCTCGCCTCGCCGAATGCGGTTCGCGACTGGCTGCGCCTGAAACTCGGCAACCTGCCCCATGAAGTCTTTGGCGCGCTCTGGCTGGATGCGCAAAACCGCCTGATCCGCTACGAGGAATTGTTCCGCGGCACGCTCACCCAGACCAGCGTCTATCCGCGCGAGGTGCAAGACATTTAATCGACACTAGTACGGTGTCAAAAGAATCTAGATAGTGGGCTGTTAGTGGTATCTACAACCATCTATGCAGGTGCTGTGGAAACAAACTTGACACGATTTAATTGACAGCTAGAATGA
>Ga0172380_10003409_pt1 | contig 21895 bp, 1 predicted proteins | sample Leawe162metaG_FD_119747 | JGI IMG/M metagenome (GOLD analysis project Ga0172380, IMG submission 119747) | Leachate microbial communities from a municipal landfill in Southern Ontario, Canada - Leachate well 162 metaG | ecosystem: Engineered > Solid waste > Landfill > Unclassified | place...
AAGGTGCTGACCGAGTACATCACCAATGTCGCCGGCAGCGCCCAGGCAACCCCGGAAGACTTCAACTTCGAGCAGATCTTGTTCGATCTTGACAGCAGCGTTACCGTGGTTGTCCGTAATGCCGATGAGGAACTGGTTGACCCGAACGCCATCGAGGCAGTACAGCGCACAGTGATTGTCGAGGCCGACACCACGGTCAACGCCAATGCGATCTTCAACGATCTGCGCTCCGATGTCGAGGTAACCACCCTCGATCTGACCCTCAGCGGCGGCTCGGTCATCACCGGCGACCTGTCGCTGGCAACCAGCGCCGATCCGACCGATAATCCGGATGCGCTGCAATCTGCCGCCTACTTCCAGACCTTGACCATCCGTTCCATGGGCACCACCGCCAACAGCATCGCTGGTGAGATCACGGCCGGCACGGAAGGCGGGGCCGATGAAAACAACCTGCTGGATGTCAACATCATCGCCAGTCAGAGTCTCACCATCCAGGGGATCGAGTTCAGCAAGCGCGCCGTGCCCGAATCCTTTGTCCTTGATCTCGATAACGGTCTGACCGTTGTCGACGCCGATACGGTTACCTTTGACGGCGTGACGATCAATCTGACCGACGGGATGGATTCTGCCGATGTCGCTGCGGCAATTGTTACTCAGTACGACGGAGCGTTTGGCGCCAACTGGACCGCGGTTCAGCTTGACGGCAGCGACCAGGTACTCTTCACGCACCTCAACCCGGGAACCAACGTCGCCAATGTCACCGCCTACGACTTTGTCTTTGCTGATGTTTCCTCTACCAGCAGCAACCTCGCCTCCGCGGTGACCATCATCAACCAGGGCGGCGGCACCAACGCCACCGCTACCCTTGATGTCTCCGTCACCGCCGGCGAGACCGTCAGCATCGGCGACCTCGACACCAACGACGATGATGTCGATGGCCTGATCCTTACCCACACCGGCGCGGGCAACCTGACCTTCGGTCTTTCCTCGGCGGCAACCATCGACTTTGCCGACGCGCTGACCCTCACCGGCAGCGTTGATCCGGCGGCGATCACCACCATCAACATCACCGGGCAGATCAATCTGGCGGACGATACCATCAGCAACATCGACGCCTTCGTCCTGAGCGCCTCGCCTGCTATCGGTACGCCCACCACCCTGACCCTGACCACCGCCTACCTGCTGGCCACCGGCGAGGCGAATATCACCTCCGCCGCGGACACCGGCGCCGACGAGCTGCTGGTCATCACCAACTATAATGGTGAGGCCATCGACTCCTCCTTGCTTGGCGACGGGGTCATCATCGACCAGTTGTTCATCCGCGACACCGACGGGACCGTTATCATCAACGGCGACCTGAGCAAGGTGGCCGAGATCGTGGTTCCCGACGGCACCATCCTGCAACTGACCGCAGCCCAGTACCAGCAGTTGCTCGACGCCGGCACCATCACCGGCGACGGTCTGGTCAACATCACCGACCTTACCCAGGCCGATGTGGATGCCGCCGGCGGCCTTGATCTTTCCGGGATCACCGCTGACCATGGCACCATCACCACGGCCGAGGACATCACCCTCCGGGCCGGCAACATTGATATGGACACCGACAGCGATGGCGACATCGACATCCCGGCCCATACCGTTTCCGTGCTCGGCACCTTCGCCATCAACATCGGCGCTAACGACCTGGCCCTCTCCAACTACGCCCAGGCCAATGCTCGCGACATCACCGGCACTGGCACCGTCTGGCTCGGTATTGTTGACTACACCGCGCCGATCGACGCCTCCGGTTACCTGGTGCCCAAGCTCGAAGTGATCGATCAGCTGATCGAGGATGCCGGCACCATCGACAACAACATCGAGGCCCTGCTCTCCGGCCTGCCAGGCAGCGTGACCATTCATGTGGTTGTCGATCTTGACAATGCGATCTTCGATTATGCATCGCTGATCCCGATCACCCGCAACATCGTAATCGAGGAAGGTGTCAGCGTTGACAGCTCTATGATGGTTACCGATGTCCGGCCGGGCTTTGAGGTGCAGAACATCAACCTCAGCCTGGAAGGCAACGCCGGGATCACCGGCGACCTGGATATCACCGCCATCGTTCAGGGCACCAACCCGACCACCGACCTGGCCTACGATCCGAACGATTTCCATACCCTGACCATCAACTCGGATGGCGACACCGAAAACTTTATCGACGGTAACATCAGCTCCGGCGCTGGGGTTAACCAGAACAACCTGATTGATGTGGTCATCAACGCCACCCAGGATCTGACCATCGGCGGCATTGACTTCCAGGCCCGCGATGAGAAGGACGGCTCCATTGCCGAACTGGCCGTTGACACCGCGGCAGGAGCCGATGTGGTCATCAACGATCTGAATACCGATGACGAGCAGGTTGTCGGGCTCACCGTGACCCACACCGGCGAGGGTTCCCTCACCGTCCGTCTTGACGGCTGGGATATGGACGACGCCGACGCCATCGTGGTCAACGGCAGCGCCACCGGCACCACCAACCTGGTGGTTGACGACGAAGTCGATCTGACCGGCGCCGGCGACGCGATCAGCAACATCGATAATCTCGCCCTTACCGCCGCCTCCACCGTTACCCTGACCATCACCGATTTCAACGACCTGGGCACTGTAACCTCTCAGGCAGTTGGCGGGCCAGCCGAGAACGTGGTCATCACCGACTACAACGGCGAGGTCATCGACCTGGCCAGCATCGGCGCCGGGGTAACGATCAGCCAGTTGGTGCTGCTTGATACCAACACCACCATCATCATCCCGGCCGGCATGGACCTGAGCAACATCCAGGCCATCGAGATCCCGGCCGGCACCACCCTGCAGATGACCGCCGACCAGTTCGAGTCTCTGCCGGGCAACGGCAACGTCACCGGCCTTGGTACCCTCAATCTTACCGATCTGGGCGCTGACAACGGCGACATCATCGTCACCGATGTCGCGGCGGTTCACGGTCTGATTACCCTTGAGCCCACCGCCGACTTGGAAGTGATCTTTGCGCTGACCGCTACTCTCGGCACCTTTGACATCGAACTCACCGCCGACGGCCAGAGCGTGACCTTCTCCACCCACACCCAGGCCGATGGTCGGGTGGTAACCGAGGCCGCCCCCGGCCTGGCTGACACCCAGATCGTTATCGGCTACACGGGTGTGCTGACCGCCATCGGCGCCACCGACTACGGCACCGACCAGGTTTATGTCTTCAACACCCTGGTGGCCAACCAGAATGTCGAGGCCCTGCTCTTCGACCTTGACTCCTCGGTTGAGGTAGTGGTCTTCACTGCTGATGATGTTGATGTCCCGGTTATCCCCACCGCCATCGAGATCACCAACCGCGTCGCTACTATCCTGGAAGGGGTCACGGTCACCGGCGAGATGATCTTCAACGACATGCGGGATGATGTCGAAGTGGCCTCCCTGGTCCTCAACCTGATGGGCGGCTCGGTGGTTACCGGCAACCTGCGGTTGCCGACGGTGGACACCTCCAACCTGGCAGCGGATGACCAGTATGCCAACTTCTTCGGCAACCTGACCATCAACTCGCAAGGCGATTCCCTCAACAGCATCGGCGCGATCAACGCCATCGATACCGATACTGCCGGGCCGGAGTTTGAAAACAACCTGCTCAACGTCACCATCAATGCCGAGCAGAGCCTCGACATCGCCGAGATCGAGTTCTCCTCGATCAGCACCGAAGATGATGAAGCCGCCGCGGTTCTTGATGTTGATGTCGCCGCAGGCCAGACCGTGACCATCGACGATCTCGACACCGGCGATGACGATGTCGATGCACTCACCGTCACCCACACCGGCTTCGGCAACCTGACTTTCGGTCTGTCTTCGCTGGCAACCATCGACGACCTTGACGATCTGACCCTTACCGGCAGCACGGAAGTGGGCGCGCTCACCACCATCAACATCAGCGGCGAGGTGAATCTGGCCGATGACGAGATCAGCAACATCGATGCCTTCCACCTCAACAGCGGTGCGCAGTTGACCCTGACCATCACCCAGTTGCTGGAGAACACCGGTGAGGCGAATATCTCCGGTGTTGCCGGCGGCGCTGCCGAGACCCTGATCATCACCGAGTACAACGGTGAGCCGATCGACTCCTCCGCTCTTGGCGTCGGGGTAACCATTGCCGAACTCCATATCATGGGTACCAACGGGACCGTCGTGGTTGACGGCGACCTGAGCAATGTCCAGGAGATCATCATCCCGGCAGGCACCATCCTGCAGATGACCGCCGACCAGTTCGAGTCCATGCCCACCGGGGTGATCAGCGGCGCAGGCACCCTTAACCTCACCGGTTTCGACAACGGCAACGACGTTATCAACCTGAGCAGCGTCTCCGCCCTGGCCGGCACCATCACCCTCGATGTCGCGGCAGTCCAGGTTCTGGTTATGCAGGCAGCAGTGCTTGATGGCAGCAATGTAACCGACGGCGCCTTTGACTTCGCCATGTCCGCCAACGGCCAGAGTCTGACCTTCTCCAGCGAGGTTCAGGCCGATGGGCGGGTGGTCGACGGCGGCGCCTACGCCAGCAGCACCGTGGTTCTCGGCTTTGCCGACCTGGCAGGCCCTGACTTTATGCTCGATGCCTCCGGCTACGATGTCACCGACCTGATGATCATCGACGACCTGGTCGCCAATGTCGCCAACGGCGGTGAATTCAACTTCGAAGACAACATCAACGGTCTTGATCCGCAGACCACCATTACCGTGTTCAACGATGAGGACGATCTCTTTGGTCTTGATTTCGATCCTGCCTCCATTACCCCGTACAACCGGACGGCGGTTGTTGAGTCCAATACCGTGGTTGCCGCGGATGCGGTCTTCAACAACCTCAGCGCCGGCGTTGAGCTTGCCAACCTGAACCTGACCATGAAGGGCGGCGCCACCATTACCGGTGATCTGACCATCCCCACCGCGGTTGGCGACGACAACGACGTGGCCCTGCTCTTCCAGACCCTGACCATTACCTCCGAGGGCACGGCAGCCAACGTCATCGCCGGCTCAATCAACGCCCAGGCTGATCAGGCCGATGAAAACAACCTGCTCAATGTCAACATCATCGCCAGCCAGGATCTGAACATTAACGGCGGCATCGAGTTCAGCTCGGTGGCCATTACCGAGTCCTTTGTCCTTGATCTGGACGACACCCTGGTGATCGGGCCGGACGGTGGCGCAAGCTTCACCTTTAACGGGGTAACCATTGCCCTTGCTGCCGATTTGGATGCTGACGGGGTAGCGGCTGCTCTCGATAACCAGCTCTTCGGGAACTGGCAAACCGACGCCATCGGCAACCTCGTGACCTTTACCTGGACCGTTCCTGGCGTTAATGTCCCGGCGGTTGATCCGGACGAGCTGGTCCTGGTAAACCCCGGCGGCAGCCATAATGTTGCCGGCGACATCGTTGAAAATACCAATGGCCGCGGCGAGAATGCGACCGCAAACCTTGATGTGTCCACCGAGGTCGGAGCCGATGTGTTCATCAGCGACCTCGACACCGGCGACGATCAGGTTGATACCTTGGTGGTCACCCACACCGGCGCCGGCAGCCTGACCATCGGCCTGTCCACCCTGGCTACCATTGATGGAACCGACGCGCTCACCATCACCGGTAGCGCCACTGGCAACGACACCCTGATTATCACCAGCAGTGTCGGCGTACCGATGGATCTTTCCAACGACAATCTGACCAACATCGACGCCATCCAGATGCAGGCCAACTCGGTTCTGACCCTTGATCAGGCCCAGGTTACCCAGGTTGCCCTTGGCGACATCACCATGGTCAGTGGCACCGGGACCCTGCATATCAACGAGTTTGATCCCACCATCGCTTTGATCGCCACCGGCGTGGCCGCCGGGGTCAACATCGCCAGCATCACCGTCAATGGCGGGCTGGGCACGGTTACCCTTAATGCAGGCACCGTCCTGACCGGTGTTGACAAGATTACCGTCAGCGCCGGCACCACCCTTAACCTTACTGCCGCCCAGTTCCAGCAGTTGGACAACGCAGGCATTATCGACGGCGCCGGCACGGTCAACATCACCGACCTGAGCCAGGCCGATGTTGATCTGGTTGGCGGCCTGAATCTCAGCGGCATCACCAACCAGGGCACCATCACCCTGGCGGGTGACGTGATCCTGAGGATCGACGCCCCTGCCGTTGCCGACAACCCAGGCACCATCGAGGATGAGTCTATTCCCCAGCGCTATGTCACCGTGCTGGGTGACGACTTTGCCATCAGCCTCACCGGCACCCAGAACCTGACCCTGTCCAACGCTACCCAGGCCGACGGCCGCGATATTACCGGCACGGCCAACACCGTGGTTTGGCTCGGCTTTGACAACATTCCGGCCGCTACTTCACTGGATGCTTCCGGTTATGTCATCCCGACCCTGGAAGTGCTCGATACCCTGATCGAGAACGAGAACAGCAATATCGAAGAGCTGTTGGACGGACTTAGCTCCGGCGTCCATGTCCATGTCTTCGAATATGTGCCTGGCGCTCCTGGAACCCCGGTTGATCCGGGCGCGGTGTCTACCACCAACCGCGTGGTCACCATCGATGAGGACACCACCCTGGCTGACGACCTCGACTTCACCGATCTGGATGCAGGCCAGGAAGTGGCTACTCTGGAACTGAATCTGAGCGGCAATTCGGTCATCACCGGCGGCGTGGATCTCAGCGCCATCAACCATGGTGTTGACCTCGATCCGGATTACTTCCAGACCCTGACCATCAACTCGGATGGTACCGATCCCAACTCCATCGTCGGCGAGATCACCGCCGGTTCCACGGATGTTGTTGATGGCGCCGCCACCGAGAACAACCTGCTCGAGGTAATCATCGATGCCAATCAGGATCTGACCATCGGCGGCATCGAGTTCAGCGCCCGGACCGACGGTTCGCTTGCCACCCTCGATATTGATGTCGCGACCGGCGAGTCGGTGACCATCAACGATCTGGACACCGGCGACAACCAGGTTGACGGCCTCACCGTCACCCACACCGGCGACGGCAGCCTGACTGTAGGCCTGTCCACCCTGGCGACCATCGACGAGTCCGATGCGCTGATCCTCACCGGTAGCGCCACCGGCGACGACACCCTGATTATCACCAGCAGTGTCGGCGTACCGATGGATCTGTCCAACGACACCCTGACCAGCATCGAGTTTATCAAGATGACCAACGGTTCGGTCCTGACCCTTGATCAGGCCCAGGTAACCCAGGTTGGCCTGGCCGACATCACCATCAACAACTATGTGGGCGGCAACACTGCCACCCTGCACATCAACGAGGTTGATCCCACCTTGGCCATCAACGCCAGCCAGGTGGCTCTCGGGGTCAATATCGCCAGCATCACCGTTAATGGCAATATGGGCGTGGTTACCCTCAATGCCGGCACCATCCTGACCGGGGTTGACAAGCTCACCGTCAACGCCGGCACCACCCTTAACCTTACTGCCGCCCAGTTCCAGCAGTTGGACGGCGCAGGCATCATCGACGGCGGCGGCACAGTCAATATCACCGACCTGACCCAGGCCGATGTTGATCTGGTCGGCGGCCTTGACCTCACCTCCATTGACTGCACCCAGGGCACCATCACCCTGGCTGGCGATGTGATCCTGAGGATCGACGCCCCTGCCGTTGCCGACAACCCGGGCACCATTGAGGATGAGGCGATTCCCCAGCGCTATGTATCCGTGCTGGATAACTTCGCCATCAGCCTCACCGGCACCCAGAATCTGACCCTGTCCAACGCCACCCAGGCAGACGGCCGCGACATCAACGGCACGGCCAACACCGTGGTTTGGCTCGGCTTCGACTCCATTCCGGGCGCGCCTGATTCACTGGATGCTTCCGGTTACGTCATCCCGACCCTGGAAGTGCTCGATACCCTGATCGAGAACGAGAACACCAACGTCGAAGATCTGCTCGACGATCTCGCCTCCGGCGTCCATGTCCATGTCTTTGAAATTGACCCCGGTTCTTCCACCCCGGTTCCGGTTGATCCGGGCGCGGTGACTACCACCAACCGCGTGGTCACCATTGATGCGGACACCACCCTGGCCGACGACCTCGACTTCACCGATCTGGATGCAGGCCAGGAAGTGGCAACTCTGGAACTGAACCTGAGCGGCGCCTCGATCATCACCGGCGGCGTGGATCTCAGCGCCATCAACCATGGCGGCACCTTCGCTCCGGATTTCTTCCAGACCCTCACCATCAACTCGGATGGTACCGATCCCAACTCCATCGTCGGTGAGATCACCGCCGGCTCCACGGATGTTGTTGATGGCGCAGCCACCGAGAACAACCTGCTCGAAGTGATCATCGATGCTAATCAGGACCTGAACATCGGCGGCATCGAGTTCAGCGCCCGGACCGACGGCTCCGCCGCCACCCTCGACATTGATGTCGCGGCAGGCGAGTCCGTGACCATCGGCGATCTCGACACCGGCGACGACCAGGTTGACAGCCTCACCGTCACCCACACCGGCGACGGCAGCTTGACTGTTGGCCTGTCCACCCTGGCCACCATCGACGAGTCCGACACGCTGACCATCGCTGGTAGCGCCACCGGTAACGACACCCTGCGGATCACCAGCAATGTCGGTACCCCGATGGATCTGTCCAACGACAACCTGACCAGCATCGAGTTTGTCCAGATGACCAATGCTTCGGTCCTCACCCTCGATCAGGCCCAGGTAACCCAGGTCGGCCTCGGCGACATCTCCATGCTCAGCGGCACCGGTACCCTGCATATCAACGAGTTTGATCCCACCCTCGCCTTTGACGCCACCGGCGTGGCCACCGGGGTCAATATCGGCAGCATCACCGTCACGACAAGCGGCACCCTCAATGCGGGCACCGTCCTGACCGGGGTTGACAAGCTGACCATCGCCGACGGCGTCATCCTCAACCTCACCGCGGCCCAGTTCCAGCAGTTGGACGGCGCAGGGATCATTGACGGCCTCGGCACGGTCAACATCACCGACCTGACCCAGACCGCGATCGGCGACGGCGCGGACTTTGATCTTTCCGACATCACCGCGGTCCAGGGCACCATCACCCTGCTTGATCTCAATGTCACCCTCGATCCGCTCACTGATCTCAGCGGCTTCGCCATCGAGCTGGCTAACGGCCAGGGCATCGGCCTTTCCAACCAGACCCAGGCGGATGGCCGTACCATCACCGGCACCGGCGCCACCAGCACCGTGCAGTTCGGTTTCGATTCCCTTGACGATCTTACGGTTGACGATCTGGGCGGCCTTGGCCTTGATCTCGGCATTATCGATGTCACCGGCTACGACGTCAGCGACCTCCGCGTTCTCGACGAGCTGGTGGAGATCTATGCCGGCAACGACATCGAAGTGCTGCTGAACGGTATGGCTGACGACACTCTGGTCACCATCTTCGAGTGGGATCCGTCTTCGACCACCTCGCCGCTGCCCATCGGTATTGACAACGAGGCGCTCAAGACCAGCCGCGAGGTTGCCATCGAGCATGACACCACCCTTAACAGCGACATCTCCTTTAATGATCAGTCCACCTCCGTCGAGGTCACCGATGTGACCTTGACCCTGGGCGGCAATTCCATCGTTACCGGCGATGTTCAGCTCTTCACCACCCAGGATATTCTGGGTATTGACGGAATTTCCTTCGATTACCTCCAGTGGGTGCAGATCAACTCCGAAGGCGCAGGCCCCAATGACATTCAGGGCTTTGTTACCGGCAGCCCGGCTGTTCCTTCCTGGCCGTTGGTCCTGGAGAACAATGTCCTTGATGTACGGGTGGATGCCGAGGCGATATTCCACATGGACGGGATCGAGTTCTCGGCCCGCAACCAGCCGCAGATCATCGCCCTGGACCTTGATGACGACCTGGCGATTTACGGCGCCGACTCCATCACCTTCGACGGCGATACCATTAATCTTGGCGCCGTTGTTGATGCGGGCGCGCCCGGCTTTGCCGACGATGTCGCTGCGGCAATCGTTGCGCAGTACGGCATCGGGGCAAACTGGACCGCTTTCCAGTACGGCGCGGACGACACTCTGGTCTACTTTGTCAACACCAGCGGCGCGGCCATCGCCAACCCGCAGTTCACCTTTACCAACGATCAGCCGGCCGATCCGGATGATACCACCGCTAACTTCACCGGCACGGTCACCCAGACCAACGAGTTTGAGCCGGTTAGCGCCACCGCGACCCTCACCGTCACCGGTAGCGCCGCGGTTACCATCGACGACCTTAATACCGATGACGATGATGTCACCGCCCTGGTGGTCGAGCATGCCGATACCGAAACCGGCGCCCTGACCATCGGGCTTTCCACCCTGGCCACCATCGATGTGACCGACGGCATCACCATCCACGGCAGCATCCTTGCCGACGATACCCTGGTGATCACCAGCTCAGTTGCCGTACCGCTGGATCTGTCCAACGACACCCTGGTCAGCGTTGACTTTATTCAGATGGTCGCCGACTCGGTCCTGACCCTTGATCAGGCCCAGGTAACCCAGGTTGGCCTGGCTGACATCACCATGGTCAGCGGGACCGGCACCCTGCACATCAACGAGTTTGATCCGACCCTCGTGTTCACCGCCACCGATGATGCAGCCGGCGTCAACATCGCCAGCATCACCATCAACGGCGGCTTGGGCGAGGTCGATCTCAATGGGGCCACCGTTCTGACCGGGGTTGACAAGCTGATTGTTCAGGCCGGCACCACCCTCAACCTCACCGCCGCCCAGTTCCTCCAGATTCAGGGCACTGGCGGGGTAACCATCGAGGGCGCGGGCACGGTCAACATCACCGACCTGACCCAGGCCGATATCAACGCCGGTCTGGATCTCACCAGCATCAACGCGGTGCAGGGCGCAATCTCCCTGGCCACCGATGTTACCCTGCTGGTGGGCACGGTTCTCGAGAACTTCAGCATCACCCTGGCGGACAATCAGACCATCACCCTGTCCAACCAGACCCAGGCTGACGGTCGCGATATCAACGGCGGCATCGACTCGGCGGTGGTGTTGGGCTTCGATACCCTTGGCGTCGACACCATCATCAATTGTGATGAATACACCATCGCCGACCTCTATGTTCTTGACAAGCTGGTCGAGAACTACAACGGCAATGATGTCGAAACCCTGCTGGCCGACCTGGCCGGCGGACCGAGCGGTCAGCCCAATGTCGAGGTCCATGTCTTTGAGTACGATCCGGAAACCGATACATACATCCCTGGCGTCGGCTCCATCGATCCGGGTGCGATGCAGACCTACCGCACCATTACCATTGAGCCGGATACCACGGTGGCTAGCGATATCGAGGTCAATGATCTCGATACCGACACCGAGGTGGCCGAGCTGATCCTCAACATGGGCGGTGGTTCCACCATCGATGGCGCCCTCGATGTCTCTACGGTGGCCGATAACAACGCTACCCCGTACAGCTACTTGCAGAGCATCGAGATCAACTCCACCGACAGCGATCCGGCCGGCCCGTACGGCGGTAACACCATCACCGGTTCGATCCATGGCGGCGCCGACAATACTGCCCAGGAGAACAACATCCTCGACGTAACCATCGACGCGGATGCAGACCTGGACATCGATGGCGGCATCGTCTTCAGCTCAAGGCTCGAGTCCGAGCGCTTTATCCTCGACCTGGACAACGACCTCCTGGCGGGCGAGGATGTCACCGTGACCTTCGCCGGCGTGACTGTCAATCTGACCCAGGGCGACGATGCCGCGGATGTGGTCCTGGCCCTGAACGGGGTTCAGTACGAGACCTTCGTCCTCGATCTCAACGATGGCATGGCAGTAGTTGGTGCCGACACCATCGACTTTGACGGGGAAACCATCACCCTGACCGACGGCGATAGTGAATTTGAAGCGGCGGCAGCCATTGCCGCCGGCACCTACGCCAACTGGACCGCGGTGGACAACGGCAACGGCAGCGTGACCTTCACCAGCACCAACATCGGCAACGTTGCCCCTGTTGTAGTGGGTGTCGATATTCTTTTCACCGATGTTGGTCTGGGTTCCACCGCGTTTACCGGCGCCATCACCGACAATGTCGACGGCCAGGCCTACACCGGATGGACCGCGGCCCTCGATGCCGACCCCACCCGGATCATCTTCACCTCCACTACCCCGGGCCTTAATGTGGTTGACGCTACTCTGCCGGGCAGCTTTACCTTTACCGACACCTTCACCGGCGCCAGCGTCAGTGAAAGCCTCCTCGGCGACTCGACCCTCACCATCGTTAACCAGGGTGGCGGCGACACCGCCGAGGCCGTTCTTAATGTGGCAGTGGCCGCCGACCAGACCGTGACCATCGGCGCTCTCAATATCGCCGACAATGAGGTCGATGCCCTCACCGTAACCCACACCGGGGCCGGTGATCTGACCATCCATATCGACGGCGACCTGATCGACGCCGCCGACGACATCACCATCCACGGCAGCGTTGATGCCACAGCCGATCTCAACCTGTTCATCGACGGGACCAACGGCGTCACCGTTGTTGATCTCTCCGACGACGACTTGAGCGAGATCGATCATGTCAAGATTGAGACCGGCGTAACCCTGATCCTCAGCCTGACTCAGTTCAACGACATCGGCGGCGCTAACATCGACGACGATCCGGCGGAATTGAATGTGGTTGATGTGGACGGCACCGCGTTTGACGCCACCGATGTCGACGATGTCAATGTCGATGTCTTCTCCATCACCATCAAGGATCAGGCGACGGTCACCCTGCATGACGACACCAACCTGACCGGGGTGGACATCATCTATGTCCATGCTGGCACCACCCTGAACATGAGCGCCGAGCAGTTCGACCAGTTGGTCGGCACCGGCGCCATCCAGGGCGTTCTCGGCACCACCGACTACACGGTCAACATCACCGACCTGACCCAGGAGATCGTTGATACCGGCTTCGACGTGGCCTTGATCACCGCCGCCAACCAGGGCACCATTACCCTGGATACCAGCGCCCCTGGTGAGGACATCGTCAACCTCGCTGCCGGCACCAACCTCGATGGCGCCAACAGCCGTTTCGCCATAGAGCTGGCCCAGAACCAGACCATCAACCTGGTTACCCAGGATCAGGCCGACGGCCGGGTGATCAATACCTTAAGCGATATTGCTGAGACCAATGTCAATGTCCTGGTTGTCATCGACAACTCGGCGAGCATGGCCAATGGCACCAGGATGCAGGATCTCAAGGATGCTCTTGCAGGCATGCTGACCGAGGTGGATAACCTGGCCGACGGGGTCGCGGTTCGCTTGGTGGTGACCACCGGCCCGACCGGCGCCGATTCCTCACCTGGTGCGGCGGTTGACGCCTGGCTCTCCCTGGCCGATGCCCTGACCGTGATCAACAGCATCACCCCGACCGGTGGTCTGAGCGGCACCGCGAACTCCCTCACCACCGCGATGACCGCTTTCAACACCGGACAGGCCGCCACTCCGTTCGATCCGGCCGGGGTCAATCTGGCCTTCTTCACCGCCGATGGCGAGGGCGAGCCTCTCACCGCTCCGGAACAGGCCGCTTGGGAGCAGTTCCTCCGCGACAACTCCATGACCGGTCAGGCTATCGGCTTTGATAGCGATATCACCCCGATCGCCATGACCATCCTTAATCAGATCGCCTATGACGGCGCGACGACCGACACCCCGGCCCTCGCCGCCATCCAGGCAGACAACAGCGCCGACCTGATCGACCTGCTGGCTGATCTTGCCGCCGATATCTCCGACACCAACTCCAGGGTCATCCTCGGCTTTCAAACCCTGGGTGTGGTGGCTCCGTATCTTGGCGACACTTCGCTTGACACCAGCGATTACAACGTCAGCGATCTCTGGGTTCTCGACACCATGATACAGACCTATGGTCCGGAGATCGAAACCCTGCTCGACGACCTGCCAGGTACCGTGAATGTGACGGTCTTTGAAAACGACCCGAACGATCCGACCCAATCCGGCATTACCCTTAACCTGGATGGCTCTACCAGCACCCATCCGCGCCATGTCACCATTGACGCCGATACCGCGGTCACTTCGGCCTTCGTCTTCAACGATGCGGATGCGGGCGAGGAGGTTTCCAGCCTCGTCCTTGACCTTACCGGCGGCTCACTGGTCACTGGCAACATCGACCTCCGCACCAAGGCGGAAGCCGGTTTCAACTACGATTACCTCGACTTTGTCGAGATCAACTCCACCGGCACCGGTGCCAATGAGATCGATGGCACCCTTCTGGCCGGGACCGACGGCGCTGCCGACGAAAACAACCTGCTCGACGTGACCATCAACGCTGATGGGGATACCAGCTTCCGCATGGACGGGATTACCTTCACCTCCAGGCTGGAGACCGAGGTCTTTACCCTGACCATCGATCCGGCTACGGTCGTGGTGGGTGCGGATACCTTTACCTTCACCTACAACGCCGTAGATTATGTCATCGCTCTTAACAATGGTGACACCGAGAATGGGGTTGCGACTTCTATCGCGGCTGGCGCCTACGGGGGGATCTGGAACGCCGTGGCAGCCGCCAACGTGGTCACCTTTACCGCCGCCACCCCGGGCCTGATGGACAACATCATCGCCGGTAACTTCGTCTTCACCAACGATGTCGGCGGCGACGGCAGCGTCCTTGGCGGCACTGCGGTCATCACCAACCAGGGCGGCGGCGACGGCGCCACCGCTACCCTCACCGTCACCGGCGACGAGGCGGTTACCATCGACAGCCTGAGCATCGGCGACGATCAGGTAGACGCCCTTGTTGTGTTCCACAATGGCGATGAGCTGGCCGATCCTCTCGATGATCCTACCGGCGACCTGAATATCGGCATCGTTACCTATGCCACGGTCGATACCACCGATGATATCACGATCCATGGCAGTACCAATGCCGTTGATACCCTGACCATCGACACCTGGACCTTACCTGGCGGCCCCTCCGTGCCTCTCAATCTTTCCGACGATACCCTGGAAAGCATCGACGCCATTGTCCTGAAGCACAACGCCGAACTGACTCTCTCCCAGGCTCAGATTGATGACCTGGTTGACGGCACCGGCGGTCTGCCGGATATCACCCTCGCCGGCGGCGCTACTGCCGCTATCCTGCATGTGGTTGGGGTGGGCGCGGACTTTGATGTCACCGGGCTTAACGCCGGCATCACCATCGGCTCCCTGACCATTGGCGGCCCCGGCACGGTGACCCTTGATGCGGGCGTTGACCTTACCGGGGTACTCGAGCTGATCGTCCCCACCGGCGTCACCCTCGAGCTCACCGCCGAGCAGTTCCAGCAGCTTGACGGCGATGGGACCATCTCAGGTCTTGGCGCGGTCAACATCACCGACCTGACCCAGGAAGATGTAGATGCAGGTCTTGACCTGAGCTCGGTAACCGCAACCGGCCCGAACACCCTGACCCTGGGCGAGGATGTCTTGCTCAACACCGGCGATGTTCTCGGCGGCTTTGCCCTTGATCTGGACGGCTTCGACATCGGCCTGTCCGACGATTCTCAGGCCGCCGGCCGGACCATCGTCAGCGGCGCCACCGGCAACACCGGCTCCGTGACCCTGGGCTTCGATACCATCGATGTTGGTAATACCATGGACGCCTCGAACTGGTACTTCAAGGATCTCTATCTCTTGCAGGATCTGCTCGATGTTAAAAACAGCAACATGCTCAACCTGCTTGCCGGCCTGGATACTGAACACGGCGGGGCGCACATGACCCAGGTCTTTATCTTTGACTGGGATCCGGTCACCTCGACCACCACCCCGTACAGCGTTCCGGTCGGCCTTAACCCCAACGCCCTCCAGACCTCGGCCTGGGTTGAGGTTATGCCCGACACCACGGTGCTTACTGGCATTGCCTTCTCGCACCTGGCCAACACCGAGGAGCTGCGTGAGCTGACCCTGCTCCTGGGCGATACCGTTGACGGCGGCAACGCCCATATTGAGGGCACTATCAACCTGGCCTCGTTGGCGGAAGGGGATCTTTCCTTCCGCTACTTCGAAACCCTTAACATCGCCTCCCGGGGTGATGCGGCGAACTCCATCAGCGAACCTGGCGGTGGTGTGGCCGATATCACCGCGGTCGGCAATGGCGGCACCACCCAGAACAACCTGCTGGAGGTCAACATCAGCGCTGAGGTTGCGGCGCCGCTGACCATCGAAGGCGACATCATCTTCACCTCACGGCTGGAGACCGAGACCTTCGAGCTGACCCTCGACACTGACATGGTGGTGCATGATGCCGATACCATTACCTTCGACGGCACCACGGTAACCTTGGCGGAAGGCGACACAGAGCTTGATGTTGCCACTGCCCTTGCGGGAGCCGTCTATGCAAACTGGACCGCAGTCAATAGCGGTGGCGGTGTCGTGACCTTTACCAACACAACCCCTGGCGCGGGCGTCAACCCTGCAGATATCGGCCTCGGCGCCTTTATGTTCAATGATGTTGATGTCGTCGAAGCTTGGCCCGTTCCAGAGGTTGACGGCACCAGCACCGACTTCACCGGCTCTGTCCTTATCACCAACCAGGGCGGTGGCGACAATGCTGCCGCGACAATGGATGTAACCGGCGCCGGTGATACGACCATGGGCGGCATTGATCTGACCGATAATGAGGTAGACACCCTGGCCATTGCCCATAGCGGGGCCGGCGACCTGACCATCTCGGCGGTGACGGATGATGCCACCGATACCATCACCCTTACCAGTGCGGTGGCCACCACCGGCTTCACCCACTTCTACGGCTCGGCTGCCACCGGTACTGTCAACCTCACCGGCGGCGACGGTGCCGATATCCTCATCAGCGGTTCCGGTGCGGATACCCTCATCGGCGGCCTTGGTGGTGACGTTCTCTGGGGCGGGGCCGGGATCGATACCCTGAATGCCTCTGCGGCCGGGGTCGATCAGGTGATTGTCGTAGGTGACTTGTCTGCCGAGGTTGCTCTTAAATTGGGAGTGATCAACACCACCCTGCAGACTCTGACCGGTGATGCCACTATTGCTCTGACAAATGCACATGCTACCAGCGACGTGGCCGCGGGCGGTACTCTTAACTTTGACGCTGTGGGAACTGATGAACTGCACTCCTTCGGCACAGTGAATCTTGCGCCGGTTACCATTACCGGGGCTTTCAGCGCCTTCAGCTACTCAACCCTGACCATGACCCAGGCCCAGTTGGCGCAAATGGACGCTTTGACCTTCATTGGCAACGGTCTTGGCACTATCCCCCATACCCTCATTATCACGGATGGAGCAGGGGTGGCCCTCGACAACGCGGTTCAGCAAGCGGCATTCGACGCCTGGGTCGTAGCTGGTGGCATTTTTAACAATAATGGAGTCGGTACCGCTGATGATGATCCTATCCGGATTGGCACAAATCCCTTTGTGGTGGATGTCGCACAACAAACCGCATTGACTTTGCCTGCGGACAGTTATCACCTTGTCGACACCGCCGCAAATATCGCTGGTGCTGCTAATGCCATCCGCGATAATGCGGTCAACATCACCGCCACAACTGCTGCGCTTGCGGCAGAGGCAGCCATTATCATCGGCTCTGCCAACTCCGGTGTCGAAAGCTACAATCTGAGTGACACCAGTGCTCTGATTGCCGCTGCGGCTGCCGGGGTACGTGACGGCGCCACCGACATCACCGGAACCGGTCCTGCGACAAATGTCGAGGCCACTACGCTGCTGGGCGCTGCCAATACCGGGACCACCACCATCGCCGCAGTAACGGCGACGGACGCGCAAGCGGTTGGCTTTACCTATAACGCCACCGGTAATGACATCATTACCGCGCTGACGATCTCCGGTACGGCCACGGTTGCCAACGCCACGACCATCCTTGCGGATGTAACGGCCAACGATGTGACCACAGTGACCTACAGCCTGAGTGACACGAGTGCTGCGATTGCTGCCGGCTCTGTTGCGGTGCGTAACGGCGCCACCAACATCACCGGAACCGGGGCGGCGACAGCCGGCGAGGCCACCACGCTGCTGGGTGCCACCAACACCGGGACAACGACCATTGCCGCGGTTACGGCGACGGACGCGGAAGCGGTGGCCTTTACCTATGACGCCACCGGCGATGACACCATCACCGCTCTGACGATCTCCGGTACGGCCACGGTTGCCAACATGACGACCATTTTTGCGGATGTGACGGCCACCAATGTAGGGTCAATTGTCTCCTACAGCCTCAGTGACATCGCCGCAAATCTCGCGGCTGCGGCTGGCGCCACCCTCAATAACGCGACCGCCATCACCGCAACGGATGGTGCGACCGTGGCCCAGGCAGAGGTTATTGCCGATGCAACCAATATCGGCGCGACAACCTATGCCGTCCTTGACAGTCTGACCAGCCTGCTCGGCGATACCAGTTCCGGTGCCTTGGCGGATACCGTTGCCGAAAAGAATGGTCTGGCAGGCGCAACTTCAATTACCGCTGATCTTGCCGGTGTAGACGAAGTGGCACTTTTTGATAATCTGGCTGCAGCAGCCGCGGCAACCTCCATCAACTTCAGCGATAATGCGGCAACCTTGACGGAAACGGAATTTGACACAATCGTTGCCGCCCTCAATTTTGATGCTGGTGACACGATTACCGTTACTGCTGATATGAACGGCAGTATTGATGCTTCTCTTGAGGCCGCCAAGTTCATCCTGAATGGCTCAGCCGGTAACGATACCCTTACCGGTTCAGCGCAGGATGACACCATCAACGGTGGGGTAGGGACCGATGTAATCAGCACCGGCGCGGGTACCAACACGATTATCGTCAACGGTACGTCTAACATCACCGCTGGGGAAAGTTACACCGGCGGCGGCACCGATACCCTGTGGATCACCGCTGACACCAACTTCACCGGGGTAACAACGGTGACCTCGATCGAAACCATCCTGCTGGTTGAAGGCGTGGATGCTACCTTCGACGCCGTTGCCCTGACCGGCGACGTCAGCGCGGTCAACGGCACCAACGACAACGGCGGTGAAACCCTGACCGTGAACGGCACGGCTGGTGACGACACCATCAACCTTGGCGGGTTTACCCTCGATCTCAACGACATCGCCGGGGTAACCATCAACGGTCTGGCCGGCGTCGACACCATTACCGGCACCAACGGCGCTGACACCATCAGCGGTGGCGATGGTGACGATGTGTTTATGTATGCAAACGCGGCGGCACTTAACCTTGATGCGTCTGTGGATGGTGGATTAAACAACGACACTATCCAGTTTACTGGAGCTACTGTTCTTGGTGATGCGGATTTCACCGATGTCGCTTCGGTCGAGACCGTTATCTTGACTGGTGCAAGTACGATTGTAGTTCAGGCTGAAGGTTATGCCGCAGGTATACTCAACGTTACTACCGGCATCGGCGATACCGTCATTGATCTGGGAACGGCCTATTCGACGGCAACTGCCTCGTTGAATGTAAATGCCAACCTCATGGCTGACGATACGACATTGACTTTGGCTGATACTAACAATCCAAACTCGACGTTCGTCGTAACCAACCTTGAAGGCAACATCGTTGCGAACAACCTCGAAAGTGACTTGAATGTTACGTTCAAAGACATCACCGATGATGCTGCATCAATTGACTTAAATGGAGTAGGAATTGGCGTTACTGGGAATGTGACGGTAACTGGTAATAATCTCACCGATGTAATCACGGTTAACGGTACTGGATTTGCCTCAATCGGCCAGACCTTCAACGGTAGCGGCGCAGACTTCATTATTACGGCAGGCGCCAATGCTCAGACAATTACCACTGGCGCTGGTGATGACACCATCACAGGTGGTACCGGTGCGGACATTCTTACCGGCGGTCTGGGTGCTGACACGTACTCGTTTATAGCTGGTGATACCGGAACCTTCGTGTTCGCCGATTTGGACTTTGATTCACCGGCTGTATGTGATGGTGATACCTTTACTGGTTTATTCGACCTGATCAATGGATTCGTAGCGGGTACTGATAATCTTGACCTGGCTGCCGCGCTCGTTTCGACTAATGGTGATGCCTATGTTGATACATTCAATGGGGCAGCTGTGTCTGATCCAGCATTAAATGCACTTTACATGGCACGTGGTACTTATGCTGGAAATGTGTTTACATTTAATTCAGGAGCTGGTGCCGATACGATTGTCTTCTTCGATGCCGGAGCAGGCAATGAAGCGATTGTTCTCGCTGGCATTACCAATTTCACGCCTTCTACCGACTTGATTTAAACAGCTGGGTAGGGTGGACAAGGTTCTCTTGTCCACCCTGAATCACACAATGTAATCGAACCGCCCTTGAGCAATCTCGGGCGGTTTTTTTTGCCCCTATGCGGAGTAGGGTTATTCCGCGCGTATTCCGGGGGTATTCCGGGGGTATTCCGGGGGTATTCCGGGGGTATTCTGGGGAGGGTAGGGGACGTTGTTGATCTGTTTACTAACTCACTTGTCCCCTGGTACTTTTGCACATAACCCTTCATTATCCGACTCTGAGTTCGCTTCCCATTGCTATGGTGGTAAAGCAGGCGTGGTAGCCCTGTTTGTCTTTCATTCAAAGTTGACATTGTATCTTTATTGATATATCATGCCGATATGAACGGGAAGCAAATCATTAAAAAGCTTGAGCAGCATGGTTTTAAGGGGGTATTCCGGGGACAGTATATTAAATACAAGGGGGTAGGGGGCACAGACCACATCAACCCCTTTATTCACATAGGCTATTCTGGGGACAGTATATTAAACTTACATTCACTGCCGGTAAACATTTACCCAATTCTTACCCATAACCCCTCATTATCCGACGCTGGGGCTATTCTGTATTTCGGGGACAGTATATTAAATACAAGGGGGTAGAGTGTATTCAGGGGACAGTATATTAAATACAAGGGGGGGGAGGGGGCACAGACCACGTTATCTCAATCCCTTTATTCACATAACCCTTCATTATCCGACGCTGGAAAAGCGCGCATACTATTTGGCAGGACAAGGTAGAATCTATCCGTCCACATTTCTTGCATCCGCATCGTACATCTCTCATCCGTTCGGCTTTACATTGTTTAGCCCATTTGCTATGGTGATGATCATGAAGCGCACTCTATTGCTGAAACATCTAAAAAATCATGGAGCTTATCTACTGCGAGAAGGTAGTCGGCATAGTGTTTACAAGTGTGCAGATCGTAAAACTCAAATACCTCGACATGCTGAGATTGTCGATGAGCTTGCCAGGAAAATTTGCAAGGATCTTGAAATACCATTTGTGAGGTAAAACAATGAGGTACAGAGCTGTCATAAAACAATCAGATGGCTGGTGGATCGGTTGGCTAGTAGATCTCCCTGGTGTTAATGCACAAGAAAAAACGCAGGAAAAACTGATAGAATCGCTTCGGATTGGAGCAGAGGAAATGCTGGCTACTGAAGTATCTTTTACCCCTGGCTGTATCATGACAGTGATCAATGTCCCTGATCATGCATGTCCGGCTTGACCACCGGAGTATTCTGCGTATTCCGGTGAAAGCGGCCAGTCGAACTGACGTGATGGCGGCCACCGTTCTGATTCGAAAGCGGCCACCGTTCCGGTGATTTCGGCCAGTGCCGAGAGTGAGTATTCCCGAGAGTGAGTATTCCGAGAGAGCGTATTCCGGGGACAGTATATTAAATACAAGGGGGTAGGGGCACAGACCACATATCAATACCTTTATTCACATAACCCCTCATTATCCGACGCTGGCCAGTTAACTTTCCATCTTGACATGCAGTATATATGCTGTACTATAAAAATTATGACAGGCAAGCAACTCAAAAAACTCTTGGAAGAACATGGCTGGTGTCT
>Ga0172380_10003410_pt1 | contig 21889 bp, 47 predicted proteins | sample Leawe162metaG_FD_119747 | JGI IMG/M metagenome (GOLD analysis project Ga0172380, IMG submission 119747) | Leachate microbial communities from a municipal landfill in Southern Ontario, Canada - Leachate well 162 metaG | ecosystem: Engineered > Solid waste > Landfill > Unclassified | place...
GCACTTCTCAACTGTTCAATTGAAATATCACGCTTGTTTAACAGCGCTTTAACTTTAATCTGGTCAAAACGAACAATCATCTGTTTAAAACTAATCTATTCACTTTTGGCTTTCCTTTTTAAACTTTTACCTACTCTTGCAATGTAATTAATTACAATTTATGCAAAATTCTACAACAAACAATGCGTCAACATCAAAAATGCGCCATTGGTTTACAAAATTAACACTTGACCAAAAAATTGTGTTGGCTAGAAAGCTTGATGTGGCCATGAAAACACTTTATAACTGGTCCGATAAGCCAGGGCAAGTTCCATACGATAAATTAAAGATTGTTGCCGAGTTCATGGCTTCTACTTGGGGCCTTGATATCACAGTAGAAAAATTAACCGAAAACATTGTTTTATGAATAACGGCACCGGAATAGTTTATTTCAAGGATCAATACAACCATGTTTTTATCAAAGCTGATTTAAACGGTAAAAAGATTGTTTACCTCACGCAAAAGGTACAAGAAACGCAAGTAGATCCATCCACAAGCCTTGAATGTAAAATTGTAACTGAATGTATGCAGTTTCATTTCGACCATTTATATGAAAAATTCCATTTATCCACCGATATGGAATTTAACCGCAGAAAACATTTATTCACTTCACAAATAGCGCAGCAATGAAAATATCACCTGAACATTTAGCTGTATCAATTGGCTTAACATATAATAGAATCGTTGGTGAAGCACTAACAAAAAAAAATATTATGCCAAATTTGGATGAAATGACAATTATCACAAATGCTTTATCAAAGGCTAGATTAGAAAGTTACATAGTAGTCGCTAAAAAAGAAAAGAATGAAAAAATGGTAATTTTTTTAGAAAAAGCACTAAAATTTATTAATCAATGAACGCAAACTACTACATAAACCAAGTATTTCCCGAATCGCTAAAAAAGGCTACAAAAGCACTTGAAGCAATGGAAATTGATTTGGAACGCTTCATTAAAAAAACCAATGAAGAAGTAAAATCTACCAACGATTTACCAAAAGGCCCCGAAAAAACACAAAAGGTAAATTCTATTCTCACTAAGCAGAACGCTATTCGTATTAGAAGCGAATTTTTAGATGCTTTAACAGAGTTTAATCAAGTAGCCATTCAAACTATCGATGCTATTCAAAAAGATTCAGAAAACGAATTTAAACGCGGTTATAAAAAAGGCATTTTAGAGGCAAAGAAACCATTTTCAAAAACCGTTTATTCCGATTCTGATAAAGAAACCATTCGTGCCGGCCATGAATTCGAAACAATACAAGCATTACCACATTTATACCAACGGACTAATACAAAAGATTAATGAGTGAGGCGCTAACAACGGAACAAAAAGCAATTATTGCCGAAAAAGGTATTGCACATCTTCGCCCTGGACTGGCTCCAGGCGAAATTCCAGATAAGGAAACTAAAAACGAAAAAATTGAGCGCTTTTTAATGGCGCTATACGATTTTAGATATAATGAAATCAAGCAAAAGCCTGAATATTCGCATAAGGATAAAATCAAATTCCAACCAGTAGATAAATACCTTTTAAACACGTTAAAACGGTATATCGATACTTGTGGCATCAACACTTCTGTAGATAATATCAAACAGATTTTAGCCAGTTCATTCAGCGCAAAAATCAATCCAATTCAACATTATTTTCAAACGCTTTCGCAAGTAGAAAAAAACGAAGAAGATTATATTTTACTGCTATCTTCTACGGTTGATGTAAAAAATACATCGCCATTTAAGTTTGCCGAATATCTAAAAAAATGGATGGTTGGAGTAGTGGCAAACACTTTAGATAATGAAATATGCCGTAATCACCTCTGTTTGGTTCTTTGTGGCGATCAGGGAACATTTAAAACAACTTGGTTAGAAAACCTTTGCCCCAGAGAATTGCGCCAATACCTTTTTACAGGCAAAATAGATCCGACCAATAAAGATTCACAAACGCTTTTGGCCGAATATTTATTTATAAATATAGATGATCAGTTAAGGCAGCTGAATAAAAAGGACGAAAACGAATTGAAAAATTTGATAACGGTAAACAAGGTAAAATATCGCAGGCCGTATGATGAATATATCAATGAATATCCGCATTTAGCCAGTTTTATGGCTTCGGTTAACGGAAATGAGTTTTTAACCGATACAACAGGATCTAGAAGGTTTCTACCGTTCGAAATTACAGCCATTGATATCAAAAAAGCGCAAGCCATGAATTTAACTAATTGCTGGCGCCAGGCTTTTACGCTTTACCTACAAAAATTTCAGTATTGGCTAAACGAAAAAGAAATTCAAGAACTGCATGCGCAAAATGAAAGCTTTCAAGTGATCAATACCGAAGAAGATTTAATCTACGATCATTTTACTGTGCCTTTATCAGATAACGAACCAGGAGTAGAACATATGACCGCTACAGCAATTAAAGCCTTTATTGAGCGAAACACGCTTCAACGTATTTCAATGCGAAAACTAGGCGAAGCATTAAAGAAAACTGGATTTATACGCCATCAAATTACAAAAGATAAGATGAAAGTTTGGGTTTATGATGTGAAGAAAAAATAAGAAACTATGATACTACCATTTAGCGACAAATTTCCAAACGGAAACCGTACTTATTTCGAAGAAAAATTAAATATTATAGGAGAGAAGTGTATTATATCGAATTTCGTTCCTAAAATTCATACAATAAGAAAAGATTTATCCGGTAGATGGAAAAAAGGTAATAGTGTTCAAGGTTATTATCATTCTAGAACAAAAAGAATGCGTAAAATATTTGATGGCGCATGTATTTATGTTCAAGCAATAGAAATTAATTACGAACCTAATTACTGTGAACAAATGGGTTCTTATCCAGTAGTTTTAGTTCAATATAAGGATGTAGATCATCTTATTATCTAGTTATCTAGTTACATAGATTGTAATATAATATAAATAAGTAAGTTAACGGTAACCAGAAGGTTTTTTATAGTGGTTACAAAGTGGTTATTAATTGGTTATCATAAAACCCAGAATGTAGATAATACGCTATATTAGTTTTATGACACCAGCACAATTCTTTTCTAAGTATGCTTTTTATGCAATAATCAACGGTTCTCTAAGCAAAGTACCGCCATCTATTACATTAGCACAGGCCGCACTCGAATCGGGTTATGGCCGTTATGCCACAGGAAACAATTTTTTTGGTATTAAAGCAGATGCTAGTTGGAATGGTCCAACGTTTTGTTCTGATACATTAGAAGATTACGGTAGCGGATATGTTACTATAAACGACTGTTTTCGTAAATATGCCACGCCTTTTGGTTCCTTCCGCGATCATGCTAGGTTTTTACATGAAAACAGCCGCTATGATGATCTTTTCGAATTACCTTTTAACGATTATCAAGCATGGTGCTACGGCCTTAAACAAAACGGTTATGCTACAGCGCCAGACTATGCGCAAAAGCTTTTAAACATCATTGATTCAAACAACCTGCAGAAATACGATGTAATTGCCGAAGCTATCAGAACCTTGGTAATTGTGGCTGTGGTGGTAACGGTTGTTTACTTCTCGGCCGTATTGTTAAAAAAGAAGGGGCTTGTTAACCTTCCAGTGTAGATAATACGCTATACTTTTACAATTCATTATCAAACCTAAAACACGACAACATGAATATTCAATGTGATGATATCAAAGGATTAAAAGAAGCGGTAATAAAATACCAAGAAACTAATCCGGGCTTTGTTTCAGAAGCAGTAGAACTTGAAGCGGATGGAAAAGTATTTTCTGGCCAAATTGAAAGATTAGGCGATACCGTTGTTTTCAAATTATCGGTAGATCTAGGAAACCTAGCGGAAAAGGTAAAAACCAAGGTTAAAAAAGTGGTTGCAAAAGTGCAAGCAAAAAAAGTAGTAAAAAAAGCTGCTAAGAAGAAAAAATAGTTTACAAAATCAATTTCAATTGGGCGTGAAATGGATGAAAAAATACCTACAATTTTTGTAGATTCTCAACGCGATTTGGGTATAAAAGGGTTTCTACAGAAACCTAAAATCGCAATAATAGTAATTCAAAGCAGAACGAATGATGCTTGGGAAAAAGCCTTATTTGGCTCTATTCAATCGCAATTTTATGATTTTTACGATTTAATTCGCGTTGAAAATTACGATCGTGAATTTACCATTGGCCGCTGCTTTAATGAAGCAGTAAAACATACCGATGCCGAATATTGTTTTTTCATTGGCGATGATGATTTTATTGCGCCAGATTGTTTAATAGCGCATTATTCGTGCTTTATATACCACACTGTTTTAAATCAAATTAATGCCGTTTTTATTGCTTCTGCAATGACTTTGGTTAATGAAGAATCGAATATTATTGATTTTTCGCATTTACATCATACTGGTTTATGGAAAACCGATTTTTTAAAGAAAAATAAGTTTGTTGAAATGCGCGGACCAGGTGAAGATACCAAAATGCGCGAAGAAGCCGAAAAGCAAGGTTTCACATCATTATTCATGGAACATTATTACGGTTATTACTATCGCCAGCATGATGATCAAATTTCGGGGCGAAAGGTATGATTGAAATAACGGATAATCAATTTATAAAAAATGCCAATTTCTTACAAAAAGATTTTGGTATTAAAATATTTGGTGATGTTTATTTATCTAAAGGCGTTAAAATTTGTCCTAATGTAACAATTGGCTGCTATCCAGAACATTTATTTAATGGGGCAAAAGGAATTGTTTTCATTGGTAAAAACACAACTATACGTGAAAATACAGTTATAAGTAGAGGTACAACAAATTCAGGCACTATTATAGGTTCAAATTGCTATATAATGAATGGTTCATACATAGCACACGATACAAAAATAGGTGATAATGTAATTATTTCTTCAGGAGTTAGAATAGGTGGCCATTGTCGAATTCAATCCTATTCCAATTTAGGTATGAATTCCTGTTTTCATCAATTTACATGTGTTGGTACCGGTGCAATGGTTGGTATGGGTGCTGTTGTAATAAAACATGTTTTACCGTTTCAAAAGGTAGTAGGAAATCCAGCAAAATCAATTGGTTCAAATGGTGATTATATCCGCAAAAAATATCAATTACCATTTACAAACGAAGAATATTATGAAATTTTTGATTCGGTAAAAAGTAAAAAGAGAGCATGAGTAAAATAAAGCAACCAGATGAATTCAAATATGTTTCTAAAAAAGAAATGGTATTTGAAAATGCACATTTAAATTTTGTAGCAGGATCAAATAGTCCTGGTTTAGCCGAATCAATAGATACAGCATTGGATATGTATAAACCAATGTATGCAATGATATTTTCAGGTATTAGCCAAGAAGTTTCATTTACCGTGCATATTAAACCAGGTAATCCACCTGTATTTACAAGTGAAGAATTGCCACCATTGAGTAATGAAAATATTATTATACCGCCACCAGTAAACGATGTTCCTGGTCCAGCTAGTGGTCGCCATTCAGATAATCCACTTTTAAAGCCTTCTAACTAATGCAAAAAACTGAATCATTCGAAGGGCAAAACATCATTTACGGAAAAGCATTAACTGCTTGGGTTTATTCCATTATGCTTGAAATGACAAAAGAAGGCATTGAAATAACCAATAAAGCTATAAAAATAGCGGTATTACAAAAGCATGTAAAAACCGATTTATTACCGCATGATGATCGTAATTTATTAGAACGAATTACCAAAACCACCGCTTCTATCGAACGTTCTGGATTATGCAAAAGCAAAGAAATACAAACCAAAAATAAAACCCGCAAAAAAATATTTTACTTATGAATTCACTAATGATAAAAGGCGCTTTGAAAATGATAGGCGGCACCGAAATGATTAAAAATGGTATTACAACCATGATACCACAGCTTCTGGATTATCTAAAGCAGAAAGAAGCAGAAACACCTTTAGAAGAAGGCGAAATGCAGCACGCTATTATTTTGGTGCGCGAAGAAGAAAATATTTTCGCTGTTCATTGCACGTTGGATGATCAAAACAATGTGAAGCGCAAACTTACTGCCATGAATTTGGTGGAGTACGTCAAAAACCTTGATATCGATAAATTATTAAGCAAATTATAAAATGGCTGATCCAAACGATGAAACAATTGAAGAAGCAGTAGAAGTGCATGAATCGGAAGAAACTACCGAAATAAGCACCGAAACCACCGCAGAAGCGCCAAAAACCGCTTCCAATTCATTTTTAAATGGAGTAGAGAAAGTAAAATTTCATACTCCAAATATTGATGCCGAAGCCGAAGAAATGGCTAACACCGAAAAACAGAATTATAAAAGTTCTGGTACTAGCACTGCTTCCAATCCTGGTACCACTACCGAAAAAACGGATGCTTCTGGCAAACCAATAGATCCACCGCCTGCAGGTAAAAAAGACAATAAGCAATCGGCAGAACGAATTGCCAAAGTAGGGGATAAGTTGGTAGCATTTATTTGCACCATGATTTCGGGCGATGAAGATAGCACCGTTTACCGTGCTAAAAAAACAGAAGTTGAAGAAATGGCCGATGAAATTGAAGTGGCATTAAATGAAAGCGGAAAAGAAATAAAATTCCCTTGGTGGGCTTCATTGCTTCTGGTTGCCTTTTTTGCTTATGGCGATAAAATAAAAATGGCAGTAAAACGCAAGCGTGAAAAAAAAAAGCCAGTAGTCAAGGCGCCCACAAATTACAGCAACCTACAACCGCAACCACATAAGCAAGAAACAACGGTAGAAACCTATGTAGAAAGCCATAATGATAACGGTACAGTTGTAATGCAAAAGGTAGAAACACCAGCGCCACAACCAGGCAAATGCCTTTTACCAGGTTGTGATATGCCAGCAAAGAAAAAGTTTTGTTGCGCTAGCCATGCGGCCACATATAATGCAAAGCATAGTAAAAACATGGGGCGCAAAAAAGGCAGTAAAAATAAAGACAGAATTCCAGAAGAATTAAAATAATTTTTTTTATGAAAAACATTTATTTCAAAACAATAATCAAGCTTTTATATAGAAATATAATAGTTTTAACAAGCTTATATCTTATAGGAGCATTTAGTTATTATTCATTAGAGGAACCATTAAAATTAATCACGGAAATACCTAATTACACCAATGGTTCGCGTTTAGCTATATTTTTATTTTTTGTTTTGATTCAGGGTGGTGCATTTAAAAATATAAAGGATGAATACATAGATCAAGAGAAAAAAAAAGCAGAAGCGAAAATGTTTGATAATAGAAAAAAATTAAGTCAAGAAGCAAGAGATTTTTTACTTGATAAAAGAATAAAAGGCTCATCATTAACTTGGCTTAGTGATTTCGATAACGATAATTTTTATAGTGAAAATGATGTAGTTGATTTTTTAGAATCTTATCAGAAATGAGTAACCGCATGGCCAAATTTAAGTTGTTTGAAGGTACCAATGGTACTGGTAAAACAACTCAAATGAAAAAATTTTTGAAGGCAAATAAGCGTAATTTGATTATACCAGCTAATCGATTTGATACCGCTTGGCATGGCATACCTGAATTAACGTTTAAACAAACTTGGCTAACTGATCCGGATGATTATGCGCAAAAACGCAAAGTAAGAAAGCAATATGTAGAAGGCTTAAATACTTTTACTGGCACCAGAGTTCTTTACATTGATGATCCGGAACAGTTCAAATACATAGTTTCTACGCGCCACGGTTTTCGTAATGGCGGTATTTTCATTGATGATTATAAAAACCACATCAAAAGCGCTGGTATATTACCTTCACACGTTCGGCAAATGCTAGGGGATAGGCGCCACCGCGAAATTGATATTTTCATGGCTTCACATTCGCTGCAAGATATCAATGCAGAGTTTATGCAGTTTCAACCAGATATTTATATTTTTTACTGTACAAGACCCCCAAGTAAATCGGTATTTGAAAAAGTACCAGATCCAAATTTATTACAAGAAGCCTATGAGCATGTTAAACGTGAAAATGAAGCTTTACCGCAAAATCAAAGGCATTATTTTATAGAATTTAAAGCTACTTCGTTATAATGCAAACCCGAATAATAACTAAAAACGGTATTTGCCGCGCGCAAGTTCTTTATAAGCCTAAAATTACCTTTGTAATTGCTTATTACTGGATTTTGTTTATACCATGTGGTATTATTGCTTTACTTGCTAATTTTAGAAAGAATATTAAAGAAATGTTTTTTACTGGTGAATGGTTAGATTTACCCGTTACACCTAAATTTCAAACCTTCATTCATCGTTTTCATCCTAGATGCATACCAGGAACAGAAAAATATTACCGTTGCATGGTTAATTATTATAAACGGACTGGGTGGCCAGAAATTGAAGCCTAATTATTTCTTTATAAAAGATTTAATATTTTCATATTTCGTAAAATCAATTTCTGGGTGTGATTCTACAAATCTTGTTTCAATACAAACAGCTTTACATCTTAAAGTGATATTTGAACCCCAAGGATTAGCGGTACCACCATTTACATAATAAGTTTCTATTGTAACACGTTCTAATAATTCATCTGTAATTGGTGTAAGCATAATCGAATTATTACCGCTTTGAGGTAATAAATAAGGTAATTGTACCCAATCATAATCATAGCTATATTCTATAAAAACAAAAGTTGATTTACCATACATTGATAAATCTGGCATATCATAATATTGAATATTATTTCCAGTACCGGGACCGAACACTAAATAAAATTCATATTCATTTGCAGGCGGACCTTGTTCACCTTGCGGGCCTTCTGGACCGATTGAGCCTTCTTTTTTACAGCCTAAAAATAAGGCACTTAAAATAAAAATTGAATAAATAATATTTTTCATAACATGATTTTAAACGAATATACATATATTTGCCATGCACAACATTATTCTAGGTAAAAAAAATGAAAAAATTTAAGGTATGCTATCGGCAAATTGGTGAGTTCTTAGCGGAACAAGTCCATAGCCTTACGTATTTATACGTAGTGTTGTGCGTGACCGATAGCCCCTTTAATTTTAAAACCAAACAAAATGCACAACACAACAATGGCCCCAGACTTCAATTACGCCCTATCTTTTTTAGGCGAAAAATTGGAAATTCATCGCAAAATTGAATTCATTCTTTGCGAAGTAATTAAATCACCCGATTTAAATGATGATCCAGCAGAGCGCGAAAGCCTTTGCCTTTTTCTACTTTGTTTAAAAAATGAAGCTAGTAAATTGAAATAATATAGATAATACGCTATATTTGTACCGCCAAACATAATTCTAAAGCATAAAAAAATTAACCATTAAGGAAATTACCGACAGATTGGTGAATTCACTCTAAAAAGGTGAGTAAGTCCATAGCTTTTTGCATTTATGCAAAGTGTTTGGCGTGATCGGTAATCCTTAAAAATGTAGATAATACGCTATTTTATGGGAAATTTTAAAATCAAATCAATTGAAGATGTAGAAACACTTCTCCAAGAATTGAATGAATTCATTCAATCACAAAAAAAGGCAACCAAAATCAAGCATTTTACTGATGTAAAAACGTTTGAAGATGCCTGTAAATATTCAGGTGATAATCCAGATGATATCCTAAGATTTAGAGATCCTGAAACAGATGAAGATTTCTATTATGATTCATTATTCAAACTTCGTTACATATCCAATGTGATTCGAGGCGATTGGAAACCTAATTGGTCGGATAAAAATGAAACGAAGTATTATGCATATTTCCGTTATGATCCTAAAACCTCGGCCTTCGTGTTTCTCGTTACGGGCTACGTTTGGACGGATTCGAACTCGACTGTCGGCTCTCGCCTTTGCTTTCCATCTTCTGAGATGGCGGAATACTTCGGAAAACAATTCATCGATTTACATAACCAAATCTTATTAAAATAATTATGGAACATTTAACACTAGAAAAAGCGAAATCCATTCGAGAGCAAATGGATATCCTAATTAATGAACTGGAAGCACCGGTTAAAAAACTATCTACCTACTCTGATATGAAAAATCATTCAGATGCACTTCTATTTATAAAACTGAAAGGAATTGCGCAAAAAGATAAAACAGAGCGTGAAAAAGCAATGGATAAATTAATTGATATCGCGGATGCTATTAATGAAGGATGGACACCGGATTGGAGTAATGGAAATCAGAAAAAATGGCGCTGTTGGTTTGAGTGGGATAAGAAAACCTCGGCCTTCGTGTTTTACGCTACGGTCTACGGTTGGACGTGTACGAACGCGAATGTCGGCTCTCGCCTTTGCTTCGAAAGTTCGGATAAAGCGGAATTCTTTGGCGAAAATTTCATGGACTTACATAATATAGTATTAACCAAATAACAATAAGAATAATGAAAAAAATTGAATCATTCGAAGCAGCCTGTGAAGTTACAGGGCGCGATGCAAAAAACCTTCCAGACGTATCTATGTTGGAACCATCCACTCAGAAATTTCTTATGGCTGTTTTTAAACTTACAATAATTGCCGAAGCGATTAATGAAAAATGGAAAGCAGATTACTCCAATTGGGATCAAAAAAAATGGACTCCATACTTTATAAAAACTGAAGGAGATCCATCCTCGGCCTTCGTGTTTGACGTTACGGACTGCGATTGGGCGACTTCGGACTCGGCTGTCGGCTCTCGCCTTTGCTTCGAAAGTTCGGAAGCGGCAAAATATGCAGGCACTACATTCATTGAATTGTATAATGAAATGCTAGATAATAAATAAATGAAATGGTTGTGTGCATCTGGAGTTGTGGTTTGTTCAGCCTTCGTGTTTAACGATACGAACTACGATTGGACGAATACGAACACGAATGTCAGCTCTCACCTATGCAAGAATTTTTATAGGTGCGCAGACCATACCAACACGGTAAAAAATTACTTTCAAAATAATGTGGCGTTGGTAGAGAAATCGAAAACGACACAGTAAAAGCAAAGGCATGAAAAGATTAGGAAATTTATATCAGAAAATTTGCAGCACAGAAAATTTGATTGCTGCCGATATCAAAGCACGAAAAGGTAAAAAGAAACAATACGGGATTAAATTGTTTGATAAAAATAGAGAACCTAATATTTCTTATTTGCACGATATGCTAACAGAAAAAACATACCGCACATCTGAATATGCCATGTTCACCATTTTTGAACCAAAAGAGCGCATTGTTTATCGTTTACCGTATTATCCAGATAGAATTACCCATCATGCCATCATGAATGTTTTAGAGCCTGTTTTTACAACTTCTTTCACAACAGATACATATAGTTGTATAAAAGGAAAAGGAATTCATGGAGCTGCCAGAGAGGTGAAAAAAGCCTTGAAAGATTTGCCTGGTACCACTTACTGTTTGAAAATGGATATCCGAAAGTTTTATCCTTCCATCGATCATGTAATTTTAAAGGACCTGTTGAGAAAGAAATTTAAGGATCCGGATTTGCTTTGGCTTTTGGATGAAATTATTGATAGTGCCGAAGGTGTGCCAATCGGTAATTATTTGAGCCAATATTTTGCCAACTTTTATTTATCTTATTTCGACCATTGGTTGAAGGAAGAAAAACGAGTGAAGTACTATTTCAGATATGCTGATGATTTGGTAATTCTATCTTCCAATAAAGATAATCTGCATCAAATCCTTTCTGATATCAAAACCTATTTAGATGAAAAACTACACTTAAAAGTGAAATCAAATTACCAGATTTTTCCAGTGGCTGATCGTGGAATTGATTTTGTTGGATATCGCTTTTATCACACACATACAATGCTTCGAAAATCCATCAAACAGAATTTTGCTCGAATGATTAAAACACGGAAGAATGACAAATCAATTGCTTCTTATCGTGGTTGGGCTGATCATGCCGATACTATACACCTCAAAAAGAAATTACTCAATGACAAAAAGCTTTAAAGATTTTGGAATAAAGGCACCAGAAAAAGGATTGAAAGGTGATAAAATGAAAATCGATAGAATATTGAACCGTAAAATATTAGTGGAAAAATTCTATATAGTGGATTCAACCGTGAAACCAGGAACTAAACGACTAGACATGCAATTTAAGGTTGATGAAAATCAACACATCCTTTTCTCAGGATCCAATAATTTAATGTATATGATACAGCAAGTACCAGAAGATGGTTTTCCATTCGAAGCCACAATCATTAAAAACAACGATAAATTTGAATTCGTATAGATAATACGCTATATTTGTTCTAGTTCTTTTCATTGTTTTTTGTTTCGATTTAAAAAAAGTTTAACACTAAGCCGCCTTAAAAAAGTGGCTTTTTGTGTTTATAATACCACCGTGAAAAATATACACCTATACTTTATTTTTTGCCTTCCGTATTTTTGTCAGATGCAAATATTTCCAAAACCACAAATAAACAATACACCAATTAATTCAGTAGGTGCCGTTGCTAAATTAACGAGTAAGCATCATCCGGTACAATTAAAACCGTTTTCGGTACGTCTATATAATAGTGCATTGGAATCGGTTTATTTTATAATAGGTGATCCAACCAATATTATTTTAAACGCGCTTCCATCAATTATTTCAGCAAAAACATATAACCCAACTTCTGCTAGTTCGTTGGTAGCTGGTATGAAAGCTTCATTTGGCGTTGCACCAATAGCAGTAAAAGCGATAAATTATAAAACACCAAGGCAAGCCAGCCAATTAAATTCATTATTTGAAGTAGTAACGGCCGATATAGATGGTAATTTAAAACGCGAATCAATTGATATAGCAGCATACCTTCGAAACAACCAATTCAATGATAAATTAATGACTTTTGAATTCACGCCTGGCAATGAATTTATTTTTGCATGGAATACCGCGTTATTAGTAGAAGTAATACCAGAAGAAACCGTTTATCTATCCTTCACGCCTGCAGCCGCAGCAAATCGCTTTTAGCGTTTATAAAACAACCGTGATAAATACACTTTAATAGCGCATAACGTTTCTATTGTGTAGCGTTTTATCTATACTCAATTTTGGGGCATAAATCATTTAAAAACTAAAATTTATGAATCTCCCTTCTATATCACGCGTTCAAACTTCTGCTAAACAATTAGCACCAAGAATTCAAGCAAACGAAAGCCCTGTTACCTCTGTAGGTGCAGTTGCAAAAGTTGGCGATTTCAAAATGGTTGCAACGGCCCTAAAGCCATTTAAAGTTGCATTAACTTCAGCTTCTGGAGCCTCAAAAAATTTCATTATCGGTGATCCATCTGGAATTTTGGCTACCTTAATTGGTGGTACAATTGCTTCGCCAGATTCTGCTAGCTGCTTAGTAGCTGGTATGAAAGCATCATTTGCTTATGCACCGGTAGTAATCAAAGCGATTAACTACAAAGTAACATCATCTGCAACCCAGTTTGATAATACTTTCAATATTGTAACTGGTGATATTGATGGAAACATCAACCAACGCCCAGTAAACGTTGCTGCTTACGAGCGTAACAACCAATACAACGCAAAATTGATGACGTTTGAATTCAAACCAGGTGAAGAATTCATCTTCGCATGGAATACTGCTCTTTATATCGTGGTAAACGATGGTGAAGATGTGTATTTATCATTCACTCCTGCAGCTGCTGCAAACCGTTACTAATCCAATTAACCTTCATAAAAGGCCATGCCGAAATGGCATGGCCTTTTTTAATTTATTATAGGTATGACACGAAAACAACTTAGCAGCACAAAATGGTCGTTAAAAAACGATCCTTCGTATATTATCAATTTCATTCTTGATAATAATTTACCTGCTGTAATCGATAATTTTATTAGTGCCGGATATAATTCGGTAACAGATAAAGAAGAAGCTATTGAAGCAATCAATGATATGCTTCAAGATTTAGACGGTGGACTTGAAAGAGTAATTGCCGTTTTAAATGTGCCAATGAATCCTGATAATTTGCCAGAAGGTTTGCAAGATATAACCTTAGAAGTTGCAAAAAGTAATTATTCAAAATTTGCATCTACTACTGGTCAAGACGGAATGATGTATAAATCATCAACCAGTAATCCAGAAGAAGATGAGGAAAGCAGAGGATTAGCACAATGGGGCCAGCCTGGTATTGGATTAGATAACATTTTTGGCGCTCTTGCTGGAGGATTAAATGGCCTTTTAGCTGGCGGTGGTACTGCCATCAATGGGCCAACCGGACAATACAACCAACAATATCCATACGGAAACAACTGGACTGGCCAAAAAAATAATTCTTGGATTTGGATTGTATTAGGAATTATTGCCTTGTTGATAGTGTTGTATTTGATGTTTAGAAAGAAATAATTCTAAATGACAAAAAACGATATCATATCAAATGATTTGAATTTAGCACTTGCTGTTTCGCAAAACAATTTGCAGGCAGTAATTGAAAATTTAATGGCCGAAAACGTGGTTGTATCAGAACCCGAAGAAGCTGCGCATTTGATAAGTCAGTATATCGATGAAGGTTTGATTGAAAAAGCCTTTCGTATTATGAATGTACCGTTTATTCCATCCAACGATGAAATTATGGCTATTTACAACGAAATGCTTGCCGAATTACAAGCTGCAAATGTAGAAATAGCGAATAATACTTTATCGCATGTTTCAGAATTGTATCGCTTTCATTTTTCAGGTGAATCAACCACAGCAACACCCGAAACAAACAACCAGGTTCCATTGCCTCAAAATTCGGTTGCATCACAACCTAAAAAAAAGGATTTAATCACTGTACTATTTCGATTAGCAATAATTGCATTAGTGCTTTATGTTTTATATAAAATATTCATTCAATAGTTATGGCTTTAATTGATGATTTAAGAGCAGAACAAGCAAGAAAGGAAGCTGAATTAACAGCGCAAACACAACGCGCTATTGATTGGGCTGCAGAATTAAACCGTTTGATAAATCGAAAAAATCAAGCTGTTTTTAATCGTTCTGAATGGGATGGACCAATTGCTGAAGCAACTGCAGCATTAAATGATGCAAAATATCAAATGGGATTATTGCCTGCTCAAATTGCTGAATTAAAAAGACAGATCACAAAATTGATAAATGGAACAGCTGCTGGAATGGCAACTGGAATACCCGAAGAAACAGCATACGCATTGGCAGAGAAAAAAATGACTGATGAAATAACAGCAGAAGGAACTAGAAAAAGAATTTACCTAGTTATTTTCATTATCATTTTAATTATCGCTGCTTATTTCATTTATAAAAAGTTTTTCAAAAAATAGTGGCAGCAAAAGAAACCATATCAAAAGCCTGGAACGGCTATAGATCATTACCAATGTGGCAACAAATTGTTATTGCGGTGGTAGTGGCTATTATTTTGTTTGTGGTAATTAAAAAGATTAAAAACTTTATTAATAAAGCTTCCATCTTTAGAAATATTACCAATCGTGCCAATGATAAAATTGAAGTATATCATTCTGGCGATACTTGGTATGGTATTGAACCATGGACTGAATATATTTCTTTAACCGAAGTTGCACACAATATACACGATGCTTTTTATAATAATGATTGGTTAGGTATTTCAGAAGATGAAGCTACAGCCGTTACACAATTAAGACGCGTACCAAAAGAAAATATACCAGCATTAGCACAAAGATACGCCTCTGATTATAATCAAAACTTATACGAAGATTTTAAACGTTTTTTAAGCAACGATTATTACGATGAAAATGTAGGTTATCTATTATCATAATGAAATTAGAAAAAAAACATATCACTTATATAATTATTGCTGCAATTGTTTTGCTAGTGATCATCATTATTGCTGTAAGAAATAAGCGGGCAAAAGAAGCTGCTTTAAATGCGCAATTACAATCATCATCAACATACAATACTGATTATTCAGGACCAGTCGAAGATGATGGATATAGTTGGGGTGAAATATGGATGGCTGGATTTGCACCATGGACATTATTATTTTAAAAAAATGAGCAAAGGACTTAAAATATTTTTAATCATACTGGCTGTAGTAGTCGTTGTTTTTATCATTCGTAGATTGAGAAAACCCGATTCCAGCCAAAACAATTTACCTTCTAGTAATGCAGTAGGCGATAGTTTAGAAGCTGTTTCAGCATCTCAGTTTAATCCTGTTCAATCGGTAGATTTAACCGATAGCGGAAATGCTGTTAAAGCTGTTCAAATTATTTTAAAAAATTATTTTGGAGCGGGTATAGTTGTAGATGGAAGTTTTGGAAGTGGTACAATGCAAGCTTTAAATAATGTTGGAGTTGGCGCGCCAATTTCACCACTTCAATTATGGGGCGAATTACCTGGTAATACAAATTGGTTTGGTGTAATTAAACAAATGCCTAATTATCTAAATCAATTAGAAACGGCCATTGCAAATTTTCAAACATCAGAATCGGGTTGGTAAAATAATTAAAAAGTAAAATCATAAAAACCAAAATAACATGTTCAACAAAGCAAATTTAATCATGCTGGCAGTAGTAGTAATCGGAGTATTACTTGCGCTTTACATTAAAGACTACATGGCAAAACTCAAAGCAGAAAAAGCACTTTCGCAAGCAACAGCAGCAGCTGGTGTAGTACTTACTGACACGGCAGCAGCAGCGTAATGAACGCAAAAACTCTTTTAACCATTGTTTTTATCGCAGTATTTACAACCGTAGTTACTGAAATGGTAAGATCATGGCTAAGAGAAAAACAAATGTTTAACCAATAAAAAAGAAACCATGAAATCATTCTGGACTTGGGCGATTATCATCGCTATTTTAGCGCTAGTTGTTTGGTATTTCTTCTTTCGTACTCCGAAAGTAGATACTACTACTCAGGCAGCTGTAGCAGCTTAATAATTTAAAGCTATGAAAACGAAATTCGTTATCATCGCTGCAGTATTAATTATTGCAGCGGTATTGCTTTATCTTTATTTTAAGAAAAAAGCAGATCGCCAAATAAACATAAACTCTGCACCGGCCAACCAAATGGCGCCAGTATCATCTGCAAATATAATGCAGCATGATTTTGTATCTTATTCTGGTGGTGGTATGGAAAATTTACAAAGGGGATGAAATCATTAATAAAGCTAATCCGCGCCCACACGCCACGTATAGGTAAACGCCTTGCTGGCGTGGGCACGGCATTTATTGCTGTTTCATTCTTCATTGGTGAATATTTCAATCTTGAAATAAATGATCCATTTATTCAGGATATGCAATTACTCAAAGAATGGTTTTTCGGCACTGGTTTATTTTTAACCGGTGGCGGTATTGTATCAACTTCTGGTGATCCAGATAAAATTGTAAAAGATGAACCCAACCAACCAACCAACATCGATAAATGATATTCTAGGAGTTTTCGGTGGAAACCGTGAATTTCTTGTTGGCTTCGATTATGAAACAATGGCCTATTTAGCCATCATCATTTTTGTAGCGGTATTTTTAGGAATGTATTTAGCGCTTAAACTCGCTAAATAATGGTTTTAACGGCCAAATATCGGCCATACGTAATTGCCGCGCTAATAATTATTGGTGCGGTTTTGTTGTATTTTTTAATTCGTTACATTATGGTAAAAAGACATTTTTCTTTTGATGAATTTGACAGCGCAAGAGGTCCAAACGACACTGGTGCAACCTATATAAAAAATGGTCGTGTTTATTTAAAAAATTCAGGCCGCCAAAATATGGATTTACCATTTTTAATTGCCTTGGGCCGTGCCAGGGATATTGATGGAAACCCTTGGAATATTACTTCTGGATTTAGAAGTGTTTCATATAATAGTACTTTAGAAGGTGCTGTTCCAGGTTCAGCGCATACAATTGGAAAAGCTTCGGATATAGCTGCATCAACATACGAAAGAAAATTAGCCATTGCCAAAGCATTGGTAAAAGCTGGTTTTACTCGAATAGGGTGGGGGAATGGTTTTATACATGCCGATAATGATGATACGAAACCACAAAACGTTGTTTGGGGATATCCTGGCAGCCCAGCACCATTTACGTATGATCAATTAAAAGCAATGGTTTAAAATACTAAATTATGATTCAAGGACAAGTTACCGATTTACAAACAGGCGAAACACTACCAGGTGCGCATGTTTATGTTTCTGATGCAAACGGAAACCCAATACAACCATCATACGGTACCACTACCGATATGTATGGAAATTTTGCATTTGAACCAAACCCAGGCACATTAATAACTATTAGTTATGTTGGATATACAAAACAAGTTTATCCGGTTGATGTTCTTTATGAAATGCAAATGGTTCAATTATCACCTTCTGGCGTTTTAAATGATGTGGTTGTGTTTGGTAAAAAATCATACACAAAGTATATTTTAGCATTTTCGCTGATTTTAGCATTAATAATAATTATTTACTTAAAGAAAAAAGGAATTTTATCATAATGCAGTACGAAAATTTTACAGATATAATGAAAGATTCAGATAACTACGTTTATGGATTTATCGGAGCGATAAATTTATGGATCAGTGCGCAAGGCGTATCTGAATGGATAAACGTTGGTATTGGTGCGCTTTCATTTATCGGGTTAGGAATAAATATTTTAATTAAAACTAAAAAACTCAAAAAATAATGCCACCACTTTTTTATAATCGATGGGATCCAATTTTAGCCGCTGATGGTGGCTATGCAGTTATAGCAGTTTCAGGCGCAAGTGCTATAGGTTTAACTATACCAAATGGCGCAGGCGCATGTAGAATCCAAGTTTTTGGAGATATATCAAACACAGATTCAACAAAAGCAATTGGATTTACATTAGATGGATCTGCAATTACAACTGGAACCGGTCAAGTTTTAGGTGATCTCGATTTTATTGAATTAACTACTGCAGTTCAACTGCAAAATTTTAAAGCAATAAGATATGAAAGCGATAAAATTAATGAAATTCGCGTTCAGTATTTCCTAGCTTAAAATACTCTGAAAAATGAGTAAAAATATATCAAAAATATTACGTATTACCACTGGTAGAAAAACGGTGAATAATCAAATAGGTGGTAAAGCAAGGGTTTTTAAAAATAATACTTATTTTCCATTTTATTCAGGTGATATAATTATTGATAATGGTACAACGTCAAATATAATTATTGATAATGGCACAACGTCAAATATAATTATTGATAATGGCTCACAAAATTAAAAATAAAAAACATGGGAACAGTTAACGCAAGAATACAAATTTGGTCTGATACAGCAGCTAATTTTACATCTGATAATCCTACTCTTGCAGAAGGTCAATTTGCAAAGGAAAGTGATACAGGAAAATTAAAATTAGGTGATGGTACAACTGCTTGGACAAGTTTAGATTATTATTCCGTTTTTTACGAAGAGGGCACATGGATACCTGTAATTACAGGATATACTACTTCTCCAACAGCTTTGGCATGGTATAAAATAATTGGAAATGTTTGCGAGGCTCACATAGAAATTACAGGCACTGCACCTACATCAAATGCAACAACAAAAACAGCTACACTGCCATTCGCAGCAAATGCTGTGCAATATGGATCAGTTATGCAAGCAATCGACAATACATCTACTAATACAGTTGGCGTTTGTAAAACCGCAGCAGCAAGCAATGTACTAGATGTTTATCCAACACCAAGCACGGGAGTGGGATGGACAGCCTCTGGAAGTGGTAGATTTAGATTGGTTATTTCTTATATTATTGAATAATGAAAATACTTGCTAAGTATACGGTTTTGCCTGTCAAAAATATAATTTTTGAGGGTGATAGTAGAATGTTTCAATGGGACGGTGGGGCAAATGCAAAATATTATGTTCCATTAAATGCTTATAATAGTCTTATTACGTCATACCCAAGCTCTAAATTAGCTATGAATCCATTAGCTTCGGGAGGAAGAAAATTGCAAACAATATTAGCAGATGTTAATACGGCAATTTTACCAATAATAAAGGAGGGAGATATTATTGTTCTTTGGGAAATAACAAATCAAATGGGTGCTGGTCCATTTTCAACCGCGCAAGAAACATTTGATATGATTCAAGATTATTCTAATATTGTTCGTGCAGCAGGAGCAAAATTAGTAGTATGTACTGAAATCGCAAGAAATAAAGCAGGAGATGCAGCTAATATTTTACCTGATATTCAGGATTGTAATCAACTAATAAGAAACGCTGGGACATTAGTAGCGGATCGTACTTGCGATTTAGCTGCAAACCCTAATTTTGCAACAAGAGCAGCTTGCTCCAATACAATATACTATGACCCTGATGAACTTCATTTAACACTTACTGGATCTGGTTTAGCCGCAAGCTTAATAGCCGCATCGGTAGGAACATTATTGTAGATTCAAATATGTTTGTTTACGCATAAAACAAAGAACCACATCTAATCACCACTTTATTTTCTTCTAGTTCCAGTTAAATAACTGTATCTCTTTGTTTTAATCCTAAAAGAACCACATCACCAGATAAAATCGTATAAACTTGGCATAGCGCATATAATTAGGCAATTTTTAGCACTGATCTATAAACTTTAATTTCTATATCTGTTTGAATATTAGATGGATATTGTAAAAGTTCATTTTTTACTGTTAAAAGCTGGGTTAAAATTAATTGGCAAATAACCACTTCGGCCCCGTTCGAACGGCTTCGATGTAGTTCCATGCAGATGTCCATAATTTCAGCCAAACAATCAATTGCCCGATTAAAATAGGACCATACGAAAGCGTTATGATTTGGAGTAGGTGAGGCAATTAATCGGTTTAACTGATCCGTAACTATTTTAATATTTTCTTCGCATTTCCTTTCATCAAAACCACGGTTTCGGCCGCCTTTTTTATTATGGAAGAAATACGGCCAACACAAACGATAAACAGAAATTGTTTGGCCGTACAAATTATTTACCTGGTGCATTTTTACGCTTAGGTATTTATTTGTGTCTGCAATAAATTTTAATGCATCCCTTTTTGATGAAAAAATAGTACGGTAATTATTGCCTAAAAAAACGGAATATTTTCGTTTATTAATAAAATCCGAATCGGGAATAGGCTGTATAATGGTTTCGATTTTTACCGCTTTCATTAAGGCAAATATATACGCTTTTTACGGAAATACAAAATATAAAAAATTTATAATCAATTAGTTACAGTAGAATAAAAAGCCTATAATTTATATTATATTTCATACACTTTTACTCTTATTCATACCATTCGCTAAATTCCATGCAAAACGTACATACGCTTTGCATGAAATTTAGCGAATGGTAAACCTAAAAGTTTACTTTTCCTAAAACTTTGCTAATGTGTTTTTTAAAGCCTGAATTCGGGCCAGTAATTCTTCATTACTTATAAAGATCATTTCTTCTTTACCGGTTAAAAGCCAGCGGCAATTTAGATCCGGAAAGGCAAGCGCTATTTTAGTGGCAATAGCAACCGAAGGTATTTGACCTTCATTAAGGCTTTTACTTATTATATGTACCGAAACGCCCGTTTTTCTAGAGAATTCACGTTGGTTGCCACCACTATAATGGTAAATTAATTTTCTAAGCCTTTCGTTGAAGTTCACTGATAACATTTTCTAAGCGTTTTACGGTTTCTTCTAATAATTCTACTCTTTGCTCAATATACTTGCGTGGTTTATAATCTTCTTGCGGTTCTTCTACCTTATTATAAAGATTTTTTAGCGTTGGATGAAGTATATCGGCAATTGGAACATCTAAAAATTCAGCCATTCGCTTCACTTTTTCTTCGTGAGTATTGCCTTTTTCTAAAATTTTATAGATGCCAGTTGCACTCATGCCTAAGGCACTTCTCAACTGTTCAATTGAAATATCACGCTTGTTTAACAGCGCTTTAACTTTAATCTGGTCAAAACGAACAATCATCTGTTTAAAACTAATCTATTCACTTTTGGCTTTCCTTTTTAAA
>Ga0172380_10003411_pt1 | contig 21888 bp, 16 predicted proteins | sample Leawe162metaG_FD_119747 | JGI IMG/M metagenome (GOLD analysis project Ga0172380, IMG submission 119747) | Leachate microbial communities from a municipal landfill in Southern Ontario, Canada - Leachate well 162 metaG | ecosystem: Engineered > Solid waste > Landfill > Unclassified | place...
GGTCTTGAATCAAGATAAAACTGTTTCCTATTTTAAAGATAGACTCAAAATATAAAGAAAAGTCTATGGTATGTCAAATTAAGTGTAAAATCATTCTCTACTTACTTTTTTTAGTAAATAGATAAACAATTACCACTAATAGCACAAAACCGGCTGCTATATAGATCCAAAGCGGTGTTTCTTTTAACTTGAATGGGCGAAAAGTGGCAGTAATATATTTCCCTGTGCCAATTTCCGTTAAAGAATAATTCCAACGTAATTCATTCTTCGCTACGGATGTTGCATTGTGACTTAAAATCTCTCCCGGAAGGTAATAGATATAACTTATTGAAATATCTTTAGCTTCAAAACCAAATCCGGTAGCAATTGGTTGTATAAATTGGGAAAACACTTTGGTATCATTTTCTCCATCAACCATTTTTAATTCAGCACCCTTAAAGGCTTTTGCGCTATTCAAAGAATCAAGATTAGCAAATTCAAATAAAATTTTTGCATGTACAGTACTATCGGAATTGTCTTTGTAAACATCTACTTCTTTGATCTTACTATAATTTGAAGAGAACTCTTTGTAAACAGAATCTTTATTAAAAAAACCTAATGATTCAATTACAGAAGAATCTCTTTCACTATTCCAGTGCATGTAATAATGAATAAACATTGAACCAGAACCATCTTTTTTAATCGTAGTAATCTGAGTATAATTCAAGCATCCTTGTAAGAGGAATAAGAGAGCAATAAGATATTTTAATTTTTTCATAGTTTTATTTTTTTATTTTCTCAAATATGCAAAAAAGAAAGGAAATAATTATGCTATTTGAATTAATTAAATAGATATTTATTTTTACGCACGAATTTTATTCATGTAAGGAAAATTATGCCAAATTATGATTACAAGTGCATGGGATGCGGAAAGGTGTTTGAGTATTTCCAAAGTATTAATGCAGAACCGATTAAAGAATGTCCTGAATGTAAAGGGAAATTGAAAAAATTAATTGGAGCAGGTTCGACTCCTATTTTCAAAGGAACGGGATTTTATCAAACCGATTATAAATCCGCACCTAAGAAGAGTACTGGAACCAAAAAAGATTAAGCTGCCCATACATTATTGGGCAGCCTGAGTATTTTAATTTAGAAATCTAATCCAATAGAAATATAGTATTTGGGTTGCGAGAAGCGATCGAGATCGTAAGTCCACGCTACATCAAATCGCCATAAAAAGATAAAATACATTCTCGCTCCAAATCCACCTCCTAACAATAAATCTTTTGTAACTATATTCCCATCTGTATTTCTGCCGATAAGTTGCAATGATTTTGTATTATTCCAAGCAGAACCGGCATCAATAAATGCTGCTCCGAGAATATTTTGAAAAAGGATTGGAAGTGGACCTGTAACTAAGTACCTAATTAAAGGCATTCTTAATTCGAGATTAAGTAAAGTGTATTTGGTTCCAATCTGTTCAGCATAATTAAATCCTCTCATTGGCATAGCCGGAGATAGGAATGCAAAATCAGAAGCATTATTTACCGGTATGTCGCCGGTGGCAAATGTTCTATTAATCCAGTTTTCAGTTCCTCCAAGGAAGAATCTTTGAGGATTAGCTCCTCCTGAATATCCGCCCGATAATCTTAAAACAAATGAATTATCATACCAGAAACGCATGTAGTTTCTAAAATCCCATACAAACGAATAAAAACTTTGCCGAGCTTTTGTAAAACCCGGATCGCCAAATAGAGTAAATTTATATCTCGTTCCTTGAATAGGTGAGTAGTATCCCCATAAAATATTATCCTTTACAAAACTTACTGAAGGTACAATATATGTTGCTTTATCAGAGGGGGCGGATATATTATCTAAGTTATCTGAAGTAACACTTAATAAACTTAAGCTTCCTTCAAGACGGTAAAACCGATCCAATGGATAACTCAATGAAAAAACTCCACCAAAATTTCTGAAACGATTAAGCTCACTTCCATAATATCCGCTTAAATATACAAATCTTGCTGTATGGAAAAATTCAAATCCAACATCTAATCTATTTTTTAAATAATAATATGCTAAACCATAATCGCTATTTTTAATATCGATCTGTAAACTTGTCATTCCCACAATTCTATGATTGCCAAGCATATCGCTAAAAGACAGGACAGTTGTACCTAATAAACCATATAATGTACTATAACCGGCATTGGCATATATTAAATCGGGAGTGAATGTTGTTCTATATTTATTTACGAGGAAATTCCCTTCATCATCTAATGTTTCTTTGAATGCAACCTGTCGTTCTTTTATTAGAGTTGAATCTGTTGATTTATCATTCACTCCAAAAATATAACGAGTATAATCAACTTTGGTACTATCTGTTTTAGGTTCTTTCTTTGAAATATATTTTCCTGTATAGAATCTTTTCTCCTCGCTTTCAGCTGATGTACTATCAGGAGATTCTTTTAGTCCTGATTTTTCTCCTGAAGCAATAGTTCCTGTTGAGTCACTAAGTGTTAAATCCACAATTGCAGAATCGCCATTTCTTAAGCGATTCATATATCCAGTAAGTTCTAATGTATCTTTATCTAAAGACATATCGAAGGGATTATTAAGTAAGTAGATATTATAACCCATATTATACAATGAAGTAAAGACGAGTTTTTTACCATCTTGCGAAATAGATATTTGAGATACTTCGCTAATTGAGTTTGTTATAGGTAAACTTTTTTCGATTGTTGGATTTTCTAAATCAATCTTTCTTCTATAAATATTATTTATTCCATTATAATCTGAAACAAATAATATCTCTTTCCCATCAGATGAAAATACTGCATACTTCTCGTCACTTAATTCCCAATCAGTTAAACGGAATATCTTTCTATCTTCTAAAGAAGTTACATATAGGTCTAATTGCTTATAATTGTGGTTGAAGATATTAAAATTCTCACCTGCATCTTTTTCATTAAGTATTGAACCTCGATCAGAAGAAAAAACAATATACTTGCTATCCGGGCTCCATGAAGGATCGTTATCGGAAAAGATATCATTAGTTACATGGGAAAGGGATTCAGTCTTTAGATTATATACGTAAATATCGGATTGAGTAGGAGTCTGTGCACAAAAAGCAATTTTATCTCCATCAGGAGACCAACTGACTGATTCGATACCATCAAATTGAATCGGTATTTCCGTTACATCCTCTGTTTCGGTATCGATAATATTTATTATATCTGAACCGCCCTTCTTAAATGAAAGAGCAATCTTTTTATTATCAGGCGCCCATGTTAGGGAAGGGTGGAGTAGATTTAATTCTTCGAAATTTGTGGTCTGACCGCTGGAGATTATACTTTTAATTATTTTCCCATCTTGAGCGTTCATTAAATATACTTTCAAAAAAATATCTCTATCGGTGATAAAAGCTATTTTATCGCCTTGCGGACTTAAAGTAGGACTTGTATTATAAAACCCGCCATCTTCTTTATTATCAGTTAATCTTTTTGCAAACTCATCAGGGTCTATCATTCTAGCTATATCGGGCCAGTATTCTTTCTTAATAGATTTTTTCCAACGCTCATTAAATTCTTTCAAACCGACACCAATAGAAGCTTTCATGCCTGCATCTAAATTTCCAAGGTTTTGAGTCTTACTCATTAATTCCGCAATTTTTTTGCGACCATAAGTATCGGAGATATATTTAAATACTGCCTGCCCGCCTCTATAACTCAAGTACCCATCTAAATTATTTACATCAGGGAGGACTTCGCTAATGATTGCATTACGAATAAACATATCAGAATTTGTTTCCCAATCCTGGGATAGAAATTCAGCACTACCTTCCCAGAACCATTGGGGGAGTTGTAATGTTATTCCTTTTGCCACTATATTTTGAATTGTACCGCCATAATACATATCGCGCATTACTGCATGAACTAATTCGTGATAGATAACATGTTCAAATTTTTGGTACGAACCCTCAAAAGGAAATACAACTCTATTCTTAAATGGTTCAGTAAATCCGCCAACTCCTTGACTTGTATATTCGTCTGTTACATTTGTTTCCTGGAAATCATTATGTGAATTATAAACTATAAGTGAAATTCTATTATTCACTTTAAAGTTTACATCGTTTTGAATTCTTTCCAAAGCATATTCGGCTTCAGATGCAGTAAATTCCGCAATTCTCTCTCCATTATAAGTATAATAAATATCAAAATGCTTTGTCTGGATATAAAACCAATCGAGATCTTTGTGCTGGACTTTATTTTGTCCAAATTGAGCAAAGAGCTGGGAAGTAGCAACAAGAATAAAAAAAATGAATATATATAATCTTCTCATAGAAAGTCCTTAATTACTTAATAATTGCCGGTGAGAATAAAATCGATCTCTTTTTTCTCCGGGTCAATTCTATAAATTTTTACTATTACTTTATCACCAAGGCGAATACGTTTTTTTGATTTTCTTCCGACTACAGAATAATTTTTTTCATCAAAGAAATAATAATCACCTTCTAATAACCGATAGGGGATTAAACCTTCGGCAAGTGAATCACTTAATTCAACAAAAATTCCGAAATTTGTTATTCCTGAAACAATACCATTAAATTCTTCACCAATTTTATTCTTTAAGAAGTCAATTTGTTTCATCTTTATTGACATTCTTTCTGCTAAAATCGCATTTCTTTCTTTTGATGATGCATAATTGCAAATTTCATCCAAATCCGAAATGGAAAAATTTTTACCCTTGTTTTCTTCGATATAATCATATATAATCTGGTGAACTATTAAATCAGGGAATCTACGAATAGGCGACGTGAAATGAGTATAATACTTAAATGCTAATCCGTAATGCCCGATATTTTTTATTGAATAGACTGCTTTTGCCATTGAACGAATAGCAACTTCATTAATTACAGCTTCTTCGGCAGTGCCTTTAATTGCATCTAATAGTTTTTGAAATTCTTTTGATTTATTGGCTGCATTAGGATCGAAGCTATATCCAAGGCTTTTTACGAATCTTGAAAATTCTGTTATCTTTTCTTCATCAGGAAGATCGTGAATTCGATAAACAAAAGGAATTGGATTCTTGTTTTTATTTACATGTCCGGCTACAATTTGATTAGCTAAGAGCATTAGTTCTTCTATCAAATTGTGACTTTCGTTTGATTCTTTAATTGCTACAGCGATTGGATTACCGTCATCATCTAAAGTAAACTGTACTTCGGATGAATGAAAATTAATACTACCGTTTTTCATTCTTTTTTGTCGTAGAGTAGTAGATACCTTAAGGAGGGTCATTATTTCTTCTTTGAAATCTCCATCTGCCCCTTCAATAATTTCCTGAACTTCTTCGTAAGTGAATCGACGTTTACTATTAATAATAGATTTCTTAATCTCGTAATTTTCTACTTTACCTCTTTTAGTTATTTCTACTACAACTGAATAAGTAAGACGATCTTTATTCGGAACAAGCGAGCAAATATTATTTGAAAGTTTTTCAGGAAGCATTGGAATTACTTTACCAACAAGATATACACTCGTGCCCCTGCTTATAGCTTCTTTGTAAACAGGACTATCCTTAGGTGTATAGTGACTTACATCTGCAATGTGTATTCCGACAAGGTAATTACCGTTACCTAAAACTTCAACCGATACTGCATCATCAAAATCTTTTGCATCAGCAGGATCAATTGTGATTACATTATGGCTCCTAAAATCTAAACGTTTTTTTATTTCGGCATCAGTAATTTCGCCTGAAATTGATTCAACATAATGAAGGACTTCAGAAGGGAATTTATATTTAATCCCAAATTCCTTTGCAATAGAAGCTATCTCAGCATCATAAGTGCCCGCTTTTCCAAGTATATCTTTAATCTTTGCTTCAGGGTTAAGTGATTCATCCACCCAATCAATATCATAAATAGTTACTTTATCTCCGCTAACTGCACCGTTAAGGTCTTTTTCGTTAATGTAGAAATCTCTATGAATTTTTTTGTTATCTAAAGAAACGAAATAAAAAGATTTAGTCTTTTTTAGAATACCGACATATTCTTCTTTTTCGCGTTCGATAATTTTAATTACTTCTCCTTCGAGACTTTTTCCTCTTCTGTTTGGCAATAGAGCTATTTCAACTGTATCGCCTTCTAAAGAAGTATTTAGATATTGACCCGGAATAAATATGTCTTCCAAATCGGAATCATTCAAACTCACGAAACCATATTCGCCTTTATTTATAATATTAATTTTACCAATTAATTTATCTGAAAGTTTTTTTGTTAATTCATAACGCTTACCAAACTTTTCCAAATAGCCTTCTTCTGAAAGCTGATGTAAAAAATGCTTTAATTCGGCGTACTGAAATTCTTCCGAAATATTTAAGCGCTTTGCTAATTCTTTTGCTTTAATCCTTATACCGGGATTGTCTTTGAAGAATGCTTTTATTTTATTTTTCATTTAGAACTCGAACCTATATTTAAGACCTAATTCGTTAATTTTGTCTTCATAGTTATAATTATTTACAACAGGATCCTTCCTTTCTAGACGTATAAGGAAGCGTTGATTAAAAAGATATTCAAACTTGATATTTGCTTTAGAGAAATTTTGGAATACTTCTGTTGTACCGCCAAAACTATATTTAAGATTTTGATATCTTCCGGATAATGAAAATTTTGTAAACTCACCGGATTGACTTACAGAAATATTATTTACAAGATCACCAACAGCAGAATTGACAAATCCTGTAAGTACAGGGCCTAAAAATGTAGTTGCTGTGCTTCCTAATGCACTGGTCTGTCCTGCTACTGATGCTTTATCAGAAGCAGTCAAATCATCCTTGAATTTACCGGTTAGAATAAAAGCGAATGCATCTGCATTATCATATCTTAAATCTCTTGAATCATTTTGAATATTTCTTGAACCCATATACACTCCAATACTTTCCGGATTGCTTGCGAGATTTGCACCTAAGTCTTTTAACTCACCCTTAATTTTAATTTTTACTGCTACATCCTGAGCGATTGCAGATTGATCGCGTGGATCAAAATATTCACCTTCATATGTTGCAATAATATCTAAATATGGATTCATTATATCACTTTCAAATCTTACTGTTCCAGTTGCTTCAAAGGTTTTAAAAAATTCTAATTTCGATCCACTCATTAACTCAAATGCCCCTTGTGCTAATTGAACACTTTTAATATCCTCAAACTTTAAATCCCCATTCATCTCTACAAATAGTTTTTGATTTGCAGCCTGGGATAAGATGAAAACTATATTGGCTTTATCCTCAATCCTAATGTTTAACTGATAATCAAATGCTCCTTTACTCAATTTTTTTGTTGCATTTCTGTTCTTATTCAATTCTGCAATTAATTCATCGAATCTTTTTACTTCAGAATCAATATTTGTAGTGTCCTCAATTATCCTAAAATCATAATTTTTTATTGCACTATCATATGTATTTTCAGTAGTTGTATATGTCAAATCAGTTTTTTTAAGAATTATATCGCCTTTAAAAAACGAGCGATTATTTGAATAAGTAAATTCCCAATCATTTCCAGTCGAAATTAATAAGTCCCCATATAATAGCGGTGAAGTAACTTGGGATGCCTTGCCAAGCACAGAAAGTTCTCCATTGACGGTCATATTAAAATCTCTAAAATTAAAGCCATCTAATTCTACTTCTCCTTTTGCACTCATTTTACCTGGATATGTAACCATTCTTGTATTCATTAAATTCAGTGACTCGATAAGGATTTTATTTCCGTCAAATTTAATCTGGGTATTAAAATTATAATCAAGATTGTTATAGTCAACTGTAAAAAAGGCATCATCTATTTTAATTCCACCTTCAAATCTCGGATTTGAATAAGTGCCGGTTATCATCACATCTGATTTTACAAGTCCGCTTTGATGATTTACAAAGGGGACTAACTTACCGAAAGTTACTAAATCAAAATTATCGGTTGTAAGCTTTATATTAATATCTTCTGTTTCTATAAATCTATTTTTTCCTTCTCCAATAGTTAAATCAAAGGGAAGATAGGCATCTAAAGTTAATAATGGTTTATTGAAATTATTTGTTGAATCTAAAAACTTAAAATCACCTTTAAAAACCTTGTCTTTGTAATTGAATGTACCGAATAAAGAACCAAATTTATTCTCACCATAAGAAAAATCATTTAATTTAAGTGTGCTCCTGAAAATTGGATCAGAAAAACTCCCTGAAAGTATGGAAGCAAATTCACCGGAAGCATTAAAAAGGGGATCATTATTACCAAATAAATAGTTACTTATCACATAACTTTCTATTTTATTGGCTTCCAAGACAAGGTTATTGAATTTTCCATTTTCAATTGACCCCTTTAAATTAATCCCAGTATTTCCATTCCCAATTGCTACATTATCAAAACGTAGGGTCTCAGGTGTAAATTTAATGCTAAGTGTGTCCTTGTTCTTCCATTCTAATCCTTGCATTAAAAGTGATAATTCACTAATTCTAATCTCTTGTTCTTTGGGAGACATAATTACAGCACCTGAAGTGTTTGCAGTAAGTAAACTATCATAATCTAAAGAAGCCATAAAATAGATTTTACTTTGGTTAAAGGCTATGTTCATATTAAAATTATTTATTGAACTACCAAAGAATAATTTTTTACCTGAAATTGATGTTGCTCCTAATAATTTATCGAATGATAAATGTCTATTATCTCTCACAAAGTTTAAATTAAGCTCTGAATCGGATAAATAATAAATTGATTTTTCACTTTTAAGAAGGAAGTAATCGATATTCATGTCGGTAGTAACAACAAAGTTATTATCCTTATTTTTGATTTCTCCTTCTCCGCTTCCTTTAATATCTAATTTCTCATTACCTATTATTCTCGCTATCAAGTCAAAATCTTTAAATATAAATTCATAATTAATTTGGATCGGTTTATTTACTGCATCCGGCAATTCTGCTATTTCCTCATTTTCGGTATTTTTGGAACTAAGTACTTGCAAAGGATTAAGGGACTCAATTTTGTCTTTTATTATTTTAGAAATTGTAGAAGCTTCATACGAAATTATGTCGATAGCTTGATTAGTTGAGAAATCTCCGTAAACTTTGAAATCAATAAAATCAGAAACTAATTTAATTTCTCTAAATGAATTTTCTGTCTTCGCTGTGATATCGATACTTGAAAAATCAATATCAAAATCTTTGTATCGAGAATTTTCTACACCTAATGAAATCCTTGTATTTAGAGAATCGAGATTAAAACTTTCTCCCTCTGCACTAAAAAAGAAATTAAGATTACTCGAATATTCTTTACTATTTAAAAATTTGGATAAATCTAAGTTATAAATATTACCAATAGCATTGTATTCCGGTACATTATCCTTATCAAATATAATTTGACTGGATAAATAGACATTGCTTTTTTTACTATTGCCTTCAGTGGTAAAATCTATTTTTTTATTTGCTGCTGTAAACTTTAGCTCAAGATCATCTACTAATGTACTATCAATCAAAGTGCTAATTAAATAAACATCTCCAGAAGCATTAAGATTTTCGGGTGAAGTCCCTTTTCCTTTAATTGCAAGAGATGAATTTAGTTCTGTATTAATCCCAATTAATGGAAATAAGTTCAGGTTTGACGTTTCTCCAGAAAGATTGTATTCAATTATGTCTGGCTTTAAATTCATTTCGGCAAGTAATTTTATTTCACCATCTTCAACTTTACTTGAAAAAGAAGATTTGAATTTTTGAGGTTCACCATCAAAACTAATATTAATATCTTGAAGATGAAGCTGTGCAAATTTTGGAATCTCTAAGGTGGGTAAAAGTTCATTAACATCTTTATAATCTACACTACTATTAACTATATCAGCATTTATATAAAGATTTTCTGGGTTGTTTAAGTTCTGTACTCTACCATGTAAGTCTAATTTTGTATCAACATATTCTACAAGCAAGCGATCTATTCTAATATCGCCGAATTTTCCATTTGCACTAAATAATATTTCAGGAGCACCTTTTAATATCTCTGTGCTGTTGATATAAGAAGATAGATCGGAAAAATTAAATGGTTTTGCTTCTAAAGAAACTCGTACCGGATAAGTCTTGAAATCATTTAATTCGGTATCTCCAAATATATTTACACTATCCAATCGTGCATTAATAGTAATATCACTGCTATCTGTAACAAATTTAAAATTCCTAACACTTAGAAAACTTTCTGTTGCAGTAAATACACCGGAGAATTTATTTAGGCTAAATCGATTAAGATTAGGTGTGAAAGCAAGGTTATTAAGTGTAAAAACATAATCGTTTTTCCCAAGGTCTAAAACTGCATTTGCATCCAAAGAAAAATCTTTAATAATCAGATCATCCATATTAAGAGTTTGATATCGTTCCCGTGAACCTCTATGAGTATAAGTCTGTTTAACTATATCAATTTTTTCTAACTTGATATTATTTGCAATAATCGTAAACTCGAATCTGCTTTTGCTTTTTGTTGTGTCTGGATCGGGTTTAATTATATTTTCAAAATTCCACGTTGAATCTTTGTTTTGCAACAAGTTGATTTTGACATCTGACAAACCAATTGATCTTATATAGATTCTTTTTAATAATAGTTGGAGTGGGCTTATAACAACTTCAATCTTCCCCGCTGAGATTAATGTGTCCTTTTGTGTAGTTAGTAGGGTGTTATTGATTGAAAACGAAGTAAGAAGAGTTCCATCAATAGAACCTATGGTCAATTTACCATTCAAATTTTCATCTGCAAGATCAACAACAAAATCCTTTAGGTAGTTTCGAAATGTTGAGGTTTGAGAAAACCCAAAAAGAAGCAAAAAAATAAAGACAAAAACCACCAACGAGATAAGCATCGTATTAAATGCTTTCCTTATAAAAGATCTTTTTATTTCTTTTGGTGCTTCTTTCTCACCCATTATCTAATTATATCTTTCTTGTATTATTTTTATGATATTAGTTGTAGACTGGAAGTTGACAAATTTAATTGTTTTTACTTCCCCTCCATTTTTTTCTACAATATCTTTACCAACAACATTTTCAATACTCCAGTCATCACCCTTAACGAGTATGTCGGGTACTAATGCCTTTATTAACTCATAAGGAGTATCTTCATCAAATAATATAACAAAATCAACAGACTTTAGTGAAGCAATAATAAATGCACGTTCATTCTCCGGAACTATTGGTCTTTTTTCACCCTTGATTTTTTTTACAGATGAATCTGAATTAAGCGCAACAATTAAAATATCTCCCATTTCTTTTGCTTTTTCTATGTAATCAACGTGTCCTGCATGAAGAATATCAAAGCATCCATTGGTGAAAACTACTTTTTTGTTTTCTGTTTTTAGCAAGGTTCTAATAGCTGCCAGTTCGTCTAAATTATATAAATATTTTTTCATATTAATTCTTCTTTAACTGATTTAAGTAAAATATTCAAATCTATCGGAACAATTCCTACTTCTTCGCAAACAATTCCACCTGCGAAATTTGCAAGGTAAGATGCTTCATCTATTGAGTATCCAGCTGCCAATGAAGCAGTTAGTGTAGCTATTACTGTATCACCGGCACCTGACACGTCAGCTACTTTTCTCGCTTTTGTTGGTATTCTTCTGACTGGTCTATTCTTCTCAAAAAGTGCTATCCCTTCTTCTCCGAGTGTAAGTAATAGATAAGTAGGATTTAATTCTTCAAGTAATTTATTACCTGCAAATTCCATATCTTCTTTCGTCTTAATCCTAATACCTAATGCATCTTCGGTTTCTTTTCGGTTTGGTTTAAATACTGTAACATTTTTATATTCAAAAAAGTTGTTAAATTTTGGATCGACAGAGATAATTTTACCGGCATCCAAAGCCATTTTAATGACTTCTTTTATTACGTTTTCTGTAAGTACGCCTTTATTATAATCTTCGAGAATTACTGCATCGATCTGTTCAACAATTGAAAAAAAGTATTTAATAATTTTTTTTTCAATCTTGGAATTGATGGGATTTGTGTTTTCTTTATCGATTCGAATTACATGTTGCTTGTGTGCAATTACTCTCGTTTTTGTAGTAGTATGTCTTGAAATATCTTTTATTAAACCTTTTCCGTCAATATTACTTTCATTTAGTAATTTATGAAAAATTGCTGCATCAGAATCATTACCGATAACGCCAACAGGATAGGGGAATCCCCCAAGACTTTGAATGTTTTTCGCTACGTTCATAGCACCGCCGAATCGGGAAAATTCATTATCGACTTCGAGAACAGGAACAGGAGCTTCAGGTGATATCCTATTAACAGAACCCCAATAATAACTATCGAGCATCATGTCGCCTATAACGGCAATTTTCTTCCCTTTCAAATTATTGTTTAAACTAAAAATCTTTTTCTTATTGAAATTATTCATTTTACCATTTAGCCAAATTATTAACGATTTTAATTTTTACTACGTTTGAACTTGTTCCAATCCAAATATTTGTTCCATCGAAATAGATACAATTTATATTAGGCGAAATAACATTATTTCTAATAATAGAAACTTTATTGTTGGTTCTATTAATAAGAGCAAGGCCTCTACCGTACATCTCTTTAGTATCTCTACCGAATTGATATAATCCTGCCCAAACATAGTTACCCGTAATTGCTAAGGAATTAATTCCATTTCCAGTAAGTCCATTAGAAATATCAAACTTAGTCCAGTCGTTTTTTCTATTAAATTTAAAAATGCCACCAACATTAAAATCAGGTCTTTCAGGAGTAATAAACTCATCTAAACCGATCCATATATTTTTGCTTTCAAATGCGATAGATGAAATAGAAACTTGCTCTCCGAGACCAGCGAAATAATTGTTCCTATTATCATAAAAAAAGATTGCGTCTGAATCATCGATATTTTTATTCTTACTGTATTTATGAAGCCCTGCTTCTGTAGCAAACCAAACAACACTATCACCATCAACAGCAATGTCTTTAATAGTATTTGTTTTCTCAATACCTGCAATAGTAAGATCGTGATCCGTAAATCTTTGTTTCTTTAGATCAAATTCAGTTAGATATTTAAATCTTCCAATCCAGAGAATATCTTCATATTTATCATAAGCAAGAGAGCGGATCCAATTACTGAGTTGCCCTCCGAGACCAAATTTTCTTTTAGTCCATGTATCGCGTTTTTTATCCAAAATAAAAAGACCATCAGTAGAACCTGCCCAAACGAATTTATCATTTGCAGCTACACAATAAAAGATATCGTGCTGAAGATTTCCTTTTTCGGAAGAGTAATTTTCCCATTTCTCGGTTTTCAATGAAAATTTAAATATCCCTTTCCCATTTGTTGCAACCCAAATATTTTCTTTATCTCCTGAAATATTTGTAATTGAAGTTCCATCTAAAAAAACAGAGATAGAATCATTTTGTGAATATACATTTGTAGTAAAAACTATTATTATGATTAAAAGTAATTTTTTCATTTGAAGGAGTCTTTAACTGCTATTTAATAAAAGAATTGATTGGTTCTAAAATTTCAAAATGATTTTCAAATCCGGATTTTAATGAACAAGTAAGTCTAGAATAATCAGTTTCATAACCTACAATTGTTTCAATCTCTATTGTTTTTGAATCGATTTCTCTTTTAAGATGAAGAAATTCGTTTTCATCGATATTAAGATAATCAATTAAATGCTTATGATAATCTCCGCAAAGAATTGAACCATGTTGCAAGATTGTGCTATTTAGTTTTCTTTGCGCACTCCCAATTAATTTCTTACCATGGAATTTTACTTCGTTCTTGGCTGTACTACCAAAGCAGATAGCACCGGAGGATTCTTTTAAAAGGGCAGGGAAGTTTGGCTGTATATTTTCTAATTCAGCTTCACCTAATTTAGGATCATATAATTTCAATCCATTTAAAAGAGCTTTAGAAATTTCTGAATATAATTCTTTAGGAGAGAAATCTTTTCCATAAGGATAAACCACAGAGTAAGTAATTTCTTCAGCGTGTAGAATTGCCCTGCCTCCTGTTGGTCGTGTCACAATTTCAATATCATCAGCAATAGATTTCTCTATTTTAATATCAGAAATTTTTTGATTAGCACCTAAAGAAATGCAATAAGGTTGCCAACGGTATATCCTGAAAAAAGCAATGTCATTAGTGCATGTGTGCGCTAATGACATATCAAAATCCATATTATATTTACCTGTATTAAATCCGGTATCTGTATAAAACCACTTCATCTTCTTATTACTGCTCTTTTTACGTCAATAAAAAAGTCTAATATCCTTTTTGCATAAATATTATCAGGATATTTCTCTGCAATTTTAATTTTTGCTTGTGAAAAATTATTCCCTGAATGATATAGAAAATGATAGCAATCCTTAATAGTAGCAATATCATCATTAGAAAAACCACGTCTTCTTAAGCCAATTACATTTAGACCATGATATCTAAGTGGTTCTCCAGCTGCTAGAATGTATGGGGGTATGTCAGAAGTTACTTTGAATGTTCCCCCAATCATAGAATATGCTCCAATTTTAGAAAACTGATGAACTGCTGTAATACCTCCAAGAGTTACCCATTCTTCTACATGAACGTGACCGCCGAGCTGAACTGCATTAGATAAAATACAATTATCTCCAACAATACAATCGTGTGCTACATGTGCATAAGCCATTAATAAACAATCTTTACCAACTGACGATTTGCCTGTTGCTAAAGTTCCTCGGTGTAATGTAACAAATTCTCTAATGGTAGTATTGTCTCCCACATAGAAATACGTTTTTTCATCACCAAATTTTAAATCTTGTGGTGTATTGGCTATCGAAGCACCTTGATATATTTTAACATTTTTACCAATTCGAGAACCGTTATATAATACAGCACTTGAAGCTATTTCAGTATTATCTCCTATCTCAACATCATCATGGATAATTGAAAATGGACCAATTTTTACGTTCTCTCCTAATTTTGCATTAGGGCTAACTATCGCTGTTGAATGAATTAAGCTCATTAATTGTCTTCTTTATTTATTGGTTGTTCTCTATCTACTATTGCAGCCATAAATTCTGCTTCTGCAACTAAAGTATTTTCTACATAAGCGGCACCTTTAATAGAAAAGTATTTTGGTCGTTTAGTTATTAGTTCAGCTTCAAGTATTAGCTGGTCTCCTGGAACAACAGGTTTCCTAAATTTTGCATTATTAATACTCATGAATAGAACTAATTTTTTCTTTGGATCGGGTAAGGCGTTTAGTAATAAAATGCCGCTTGCCTGTGCCATTGCTTCTACGATTAGAACTCCCGGCATTACAGGATGCCCCGGAAAATGTCCTTCAAAAAATGGTTCGTTACCTGTAACAGATTTTACACCAACAACTTTTTTATCCAATTCTAATTCGGTTATTTTATCAACTAATAGGAATGGATAACGGTGAGGGAGTATTCTTTTAATTGCATTAATATCAAAAACGACACCTTCTTTTTTTACATGTTGATATTTTCTTACTAATTTATTTTGCTGATACAAAGCTCTTACTTTTTTAGCAAATTCTACATTCGCTTTATGCCCTGGTCGGGCTGCTAAAATTTGTGCTTTTATCGGGGCGCCTATAAGAGCTAAATCCCCAAGCATATCCAAAAGTTTATGACGTGCCGGTTCATTCTTAAAGCGAAGTGATTTATCATTTAAGAAACCGGTTCCACCTAATTTCATTGGTTCAGAAAGTCCAACCTTGTTGCCTAATTTATCTAATTCTTCTTGTGATAAGTTATGATCTACAATCACAATAGCATTATTAAAATCGCCTCCTTTAATCAGTCCTTTATCGGCAAGGGCTTCTACTTCACTTAAAAAACAGAAAGTTCTACAAGGAGCAAATTCAGTTACAAATTCTTTTTCTAAATCGAATAGTCCGGTATGTTGACTTCCAAGAGCAGGATTCTGGTAATCAACCATTACTGTAATACGATAATTATCAAGTGGAAGTGCAACAATATCTATCTGGTTTTCTTCGTCATGATGCATTACAGTTTGATCAATTTTAAGATAATCTCTTGGTGTATCTTGAGTAACAAAACCTGCTTCAAGTAATTTCTCAACATAGGGCATTGCACTACCATCGCCCACGGGTGGCTCGATTCCGTCTAATTCAATTTTTATATTATCGATTTGTAAACCGACTATGGAAGCGAGTACATGCTCAACAGTAAAAACCTTTGCTTCTCCTAACCCTAAAGTTGTACCACGCGAAATATCAACTACATAATCTGTATTCGCAGGGATTTCGGGTCTATCACCAAGATCAACGCGTATAAATCTAATTCCATAATTATCAGGTGCAGGTCTAAAAGTCATTGTGCATGAAGTGCCTGTATGTAATCCAATCCCGGAAATTGAAGTAGGTTTGGCTATTGTCCTCTGAAGTTCTAACATCAGATATTTTCCTTTTTCGTTAATTCAGAAATTTTTCCTTCCAAAAATGCAATTTTTTCTTCTAAATTCTTAATACTTTTTGCATACGAAGGTAAATTCCTTACATGAACTTCATTTTTAAGTTCTGTCATAAAATCTTCTGCCGGTGTTCCTCGGTATTGTCCTGATTTAAGAAGTGATTTAGAAACACCTGATTGAGCAGTAATTACAATTTTATCCCCAATTTCTAAATGTCCGGCAATTCCAACTTGACCAGCGAGAATAACATTATTACCAATCTTTGAGCTTCCCGCAATGCCGCATTGAGATGCAATTGCAGTGTCTTTCCCAATTAAAACATTATGTGCTACTTGAACTAAATTATCAATTTTAGTGCCTCTCTTTATTCGAGTAGAGCCAAAGGCTGCTCTATCTATTGATACATTAGAACCAAGTTCCACATCATCTTCTAAAACAACATTCCCAATTTGCGGTACTTTAGTATATTCATTTTTTTCATTTGGGATATATCCGAAACCATCCGAACCTATAACTGTTCCAGAGTGAATAATAACACGATTACCAATGACGGAATCTTCTCGTATAGTAACATTCGGATAAATTAAACAGCTTTCTCCGATAGAAACATTTCTCATCACTACCGTATTGTGGAGAAGAGAACTATTATCTCCAATTTTAACACCGCGCTCAATTACAACATTCTTACCAATATTAACATTTTTTCCGATAAATGCAGATTCATCAATTTGCGCACTTTTATCAATACCTTTGGTTTCAATTTTGGGTGTTAAGTAAGTGATAATTATTTTTTGAAGTGCATGATTGGGGTTTTTCACTTCGATATAATTAATATCTTCTCTTGAACGTTGTAAATCGGGTTTTATTAATACTGCTGTGGCTTGTGTGGTAGATAAGTATTTCTCGTATGCGGGTAAATAGAGGAAAGTTAAGTCTCCTTTTTGGGATTCTTCTATTTTTGCAATGTTGGAAATAACTTCATCGGGATTCCCATAAACAATACCGCCGACTAAGTCGGCGATATCTTTTAATTTTAATTTCATTTTCACTCATTTTAGTTTTTCTAATACTAAATTCGTTACGTCAAACTCTTCTTTAGCGTAGAGAAAAATCATGTCTCCGCTTCGATCAAATATAAAATCAAAATCTTCTTCTTTAGCAACATCTTGAATGGCATTAAAAATTCTGTTTTGAATAGGTTTCATTAGTTCTTCTTGTTTTTGAAAAAGTTCTCCTCTAACGCCGAACTTATCTTGGCGGTATTTGGAAACTTGATCTTCGAGAGCTACTAATTCTTTTTCTACGTCAGCTCTTTTCTGTTCGCTAAGGATAAGCTTTCTTTTTTCATAATCATCATATTTAGCTTTCCAATCACGTTCAAGCTTTGCTAATTCATCCTGCCATTCTTTAATTAATGCATCAAGCTTTTTCTGAGTATCCTGTGCATCAGGTAATTGCTTCATAATCGTTTCAGAATCCACATAGCCGAATTTAGGTTGTGCAGATATTAACGAAAATGACCCAAAAAGAAAAGCGAAAACTATTACAAAACAAAATTTCTTCATTTTTTATTTGCCTCTTTTAAGTCTATCTAATACCTTAAATGTTATATCAAATTGTTGATCAGCATATAACAAAATTACATCACCAGCTTTATCAAATACAAATTGCATTGATTCGTCTTTAGCAATATCATTGATAGCATTAAATATTTTTGTTTTTACAGGAGCCATAATTTGTTCTTGTCTAACGAAATATTCTCCGTTAGGTTGATTAAATTTTTGATCTCTAAATTGTTGTGCTTTTTGTTCTTTTTCAACGATTTTAGTCTGTTGTTCTTTTTGTTTTTCAGGAGACATGGTAGCTGCTTGTTTCTGATATTCAGCATAAGAAGATTGTAATTCTGCTGCCATACTATCAATCTGTGCTTTCCATTTTGCAACTAAACCATCAATATCACTTTTAGCTTTAATAGCTTCGGAGTATTGCGCTAAAATTGTTTCTGAATCAACGTATCCAATTTTAACTGCCGGAGTAGCTGTCTGTGCGAAAGCACTTGATGAAATTAACAAAAGAGCAAATAGTACAAGATATTTTTTCACTTCAACCTCAATTATATTTATTATGTATTAAAAACCTTTACCGAATTGGAAATGGAAAATCCATTGTGGTTCTTGTCCATCAACACTTTTTCTATCAAATCCATATCCATAATCAAAACCAATTAATCCAATCGGATTAATCATAATTCTTGCGCCAAGACCAACAGATTTTTTCAAATTAAAAAAGTCTGTTTGTTTCATATTAAAAAATACGTTACCTGCCTCTGCAAAAGCAAGTATATAAATTGGAATCGGCTCTAAAGCTAATGCAGCTCTTAATTCAAAAGTATATTTATTCATTACACGTGAACCAATTACATTATCAGTAGCCGTACGCTGACCAATACTTCTATCATCGTAACCTCTCAACGGAGTAGTAGCAATAATTAATCCATTACCACCCATGTAGTAGAAATCAAACGGTTGTATAGGAGTATTTTTAACTAACTCGTTAATATACCCAAAATCTACACTTGAATACATTACAATTCTATTAATTCCGAAAAGTGGTTTGTACCATTCAGACTTTAAATCAATTTTATAGTAATCAACATTACCCGGAAGGAATGGGCCGCCGGTTATTTCACCTGAAAGAGAAAATTTTGATCCTCTTGCCGGAAATATTGGATTATCCACATCATTCCTCGATATTACTACTCCGGTTGTATATTGCCTTGTTAAACCTTGTTGATAATAGCCCTGTCCATCGATAACATCATTATACTGAAATTTAATTATTCCTTGAACATAAAAATAATCATCAGGCCAAGTTAATTTTCTTCCTAATCTTACGCTAATTCCTGATTGTCTAAGATCATAAACATATCTTTGACGAGTATCAAACATATCGAAGCCCACAAGGGTAGGTGTATCCATAAACCATGGCTCAGTAAAACCGAGAGAGAATGTTCTATAAAAATTTCCAACCCCAAACTGCCAGCTAAAATTAAGAATCTGTCCACCGCCCATTTGGAATGGTTCAGCTAATGAAAAATTTGTAAGAGTGAATCCAAGTGAACCTGAGAATCCAAATGCGCCGCTATAACCTACCGAAGCATTCAAATAATCACTCGATTTTTCTTGAACTTTATAAACCAAATTAACTGTGCTGTCATTAGCGGGGCGGTAATCTACTCCGCTTTTATATAATTCTTCTACATTAAAATACTGTAAGTTAGATAACTGTTGAATACTTCTTAAAATATAACTTCTACTGAAAAAATTTCCCGGAATAGTATAAAGCTCTCTTCTAATAACTTTGTCTTTGGTTTTTTCGTTCCCGGTTATTTCAACTTTACCTACTTTGAAACGATTTCCTTCACTCATTTTGATATTTATATCAACCGAATCGCTTGCAACCTTAGATTCTTTTGCCTCCAAATTAAAACCTAAATAACCATTATCCTGATAAAGGGAAGATACATCTGATTGTTTTTCGTTATAATACAAATTCTGATTGAATTGTTCTACATTGTAAATATCGCCTTTCTTAAACGAGAGACGCTCTAATATGTCATCAGAAGGATAAACAGTATTTCCGACAATTGAAATATTTCTAATTTTATATTGGACTCCTTCAAAAACACTAATAACTATATCCAATTCTGTTTTATCGTCATTATAAATAATTGTATCACCGAGTACTGTAAAATCTAAGTACCCATTTTTCTTATAAAATTTTTCTATTAATTTTAGGTCTTCTTTAAATTTTTCAGCTTTTAATTTAGGACTTGACCAGAATTTCCACCATTTAGATTCTGAGGTTTCTGTCATTTCACCCCTTAAATCTCCATCATCAAATGCAAGATTACCATTAAAGACAATATTCCTAATATTTACTTCTTCACCTTCTTCAATATCAAATAGTAAAATAGTTCTTTCTTTTATTCTGTCGATTGAATTAATTGAAGTTGCTTTATCCTTATCAATTTTTGTTTCGTATTGCTGAGATAGATCTTTTTCGTAAACCCAGATATTAATTAATTCGTCGTCAGTAGAATCGGTTCTTTGATAAATATATTTTTTAGGGGTAATTTTAACGTTTAGATAACCTTCTTCTTCATAAAGTTTTAGAAAATCTGCTTTAATTTTATTTATATCACTATTCTTAAGAGTTTGCCCTCTAACAATCGAAACTTTTTTATCTAAGTCGTCATTGCTAAGTTCATCATTACCACGGTAGTCCACTTTCTCAAGACGCTGAAATTCTTTCACTTTAATTTGAAGAAAAATTCCATCATCAATTTTTTTCTCAAGTAAAAGTTGAACGTCTTCAAAAATTCCAAGATTCCAAAGACGTTTAATTGCATTATTAGATTTATCGCCAGGGATTTCTAACTCATCGCCTACTTTTAAGCCTGTATTGGCAATGATAGTATTGGCATCTGCTGATTTATTGCCGGTTACACTCATTCCGAGGATTTTATAATTATTCTTTTGAACCTGAGGAATAATTATTCCGGGAATTAGTAAAAGACAAATAAGGACTATTTTAAGCTGATTGTTTGGTAAGACCATTCGATAATTGCTCGCTCACTAAACCGAATCTCCTTTCTCTTTTCTGAAAGCTTTTAATTGCTTCAAGCAAATTCTTAGTTTTGAAATCAGGCCATAATGTATCGGTAATATAGATTTCCGAATATGCTATCTGCCATAATAAAAAATTACTAATTCTTTGCTCACCACCACTGCGAATCATCAAATCCGGATCAGGAAATGCAGCCGTGCTTAGAAAATCTGAAATAGTTTTCTCGGTGATATCTTCAAAATTTAATTTATTATCTACTACTTGCTTCGTTATATTCTTTACTGCTTCAGTTAGTTCCCATCTACCACTATAACTTAATGCTAAATTTAACGTCATCGAAGTATTATTAGCAGTTTTTTCAATTGCACTTGTAAGTTCATCTTGAACTATTGAAGGCAATAGCTTAGTGTTTCCGATAGTAGTTAATTTAATGTTATTGGAATGAAGCTCGTTGGTTTCTATCTGTAAACTTTTTACAATAAGACGCATTAAAGTAGTAACTTCGTCTTCAGGGCGATTCCAATTTTCGGTCGAAAAAGTGTATAGCGTTAATACTTTTACTCCAAGATTGGCGCAAGCTTCAACAATTTCGCGCACAATCGCAACGCCTTTTTGGTGACCTGCAACTCGAGGAAGTGCTCTTTTTTTTGCCCATCTACCATTACCATCCATAATAATAGCAATGTGAGCAGGGGTTTTCCCGCTTTTCTTTACTTCCTCAATTAATTTTAATTCGGCTGCTTTTAACCGCACCAATAACTCTATCCCATTTTAATTAGACTTGGAAAAATAGTCTGCAAGGGTATAAATGTCAAGAAAATCAATAAAAA
>Ga0172380_10003412_pt1 | contig 21879 bp, 11 predicted proteins | sample Leawe162metaG_FD_119747 | JGI IMG/M metagenome (GOLD analysis project Ga0172380, IMG submission 119747) | Leachate microbial communities from a municipal landfill in Southern Ontario, Canada - Leachate well 162 metaG | ecosystem: Engineered > Solid waste > Landfill > Unclassified | place...
CAGGTTGCTCGTCGACGGCGATATAACGTACAATCTCGACAGTCTGTGTTGTCGATCCTGAGTTCACGTAGGTTTCACGGTAACCCGAAATAGTTCTCGTCAGGCCGGAAACTTCACCGAAATCAACCAAGACATCGAGCCACTTCGTCGACGCGATCTTTGGAGCTGCGTGGAAGTACGCTGAAGACCACGATGCGTTGTTTCCAGGATGTAGAACCCAACCTAGAACGCAATCCTCGGTATCTTCTTGAACGACGATTCCATCAACAACTGAAAAGACAGCTTCGAAATACAAACTAGGATCAAGCTTGTACACAAGCGTCCCCTGATAAGAATTACTTGATACGTTGAAGTAACTCGACAGTTTGTATTCGTCGCCATTAGAGAACACGCATGTACCGTTTTTGAACAGACAAGAGTGTGCGGCGACTTGCAACTTGTCTCCCGCAACCGAGAACGACGTAGGATCAAGCACACCGAACGATTTCCCAGCGGCGATCACCTTGTTAAGCATCGCCGCTGTTGGTGAGACACCGCCGGAAAGGAAGTATGTTTCCATTACAAACTCCAGATTAGCGTTGGAACTACAACAAGATTCGTATCGAAGTTTGTTGGGTTGACGTAGTATGCGGCGAACCCTTGGCACTTGCCGGAGATCACGAAGCTCACTGATTTCCAGTTCTTCGTGAAGTAACCTATGAATGTTCGTTTGGTATAGTCGTTCGCATATAGTTTCAAGGCGCATTCCGAAGTGACGGTATCGTCGCGAACAACGACGCGAACACTTCCGTTGTTGATACGTGTTGAATCGACGTTGTAGAGAACGACAACGAGACCCAAGTTGTCTTGGGGCATCTTCCTGAGAGGGATGTTCCTCGACCTGTATACGTTCGTGTACAAAGAAGAGTCGACAACTGTTTCAGGAAGAGGATCGACATCTAGAATTCCACGTCCTTGCCAGATAACCGTTGGAGCATTCAAGTACTTCGGCTCCTGGAAATCTTCGGAAGCAACTACCTGAATACGCTGTCTAGCCATGTCCTGACTCGTGAAGATTTCGTTTACACCAGCTACCAACTCTCCGATGTTTGTTATCGGAGTATTGCCGTAGAAACCATCGCGAATGGATGGCAGGATACGACGAACATCTTCCAAGCGCTTCAGTTCCCTACCGTTCCAGAACGCGGTAGCAATCAAGGTGTTCTTATGTTTGGCTGGATCCAATTTCGCATAGGCTTGGATGTAACCAGATGGGTCGCAACTGACAAGCGGATACGTTGAGTCGTTCAGAACTTCGATAGATACCAAGGACTTCCAACTTGTCGAAGTATACTTGATCTGCTTGTAGTTCTCTGAAGTGCCTACGACATCCACGGTGTCAGCCCATGTCGTTTGATCGAACTCAAGAACCTCTTCAGCCGCTAGTCCCTGGTTGTCGATACCAGTCAACTTTACCGCGACGTTGAGATCGGAAGCATCACCGAGCTTCGAAGCTCCGATCCCTACATAACATGGAGATGTGAATTCCAAGTTCACATATTGTTTGACCAGAGAGATTTCGTTCGGTCTTTTCGCGGAAAGAACGACCTTGGGATCAAGTACCAGTTCTCCGCTTGAAGTAACTTGTACTCTCAAGTTTACCGGAATGCCAGAGTACTTGCGAACGAAGATCGACGTGTTCTTCACTGCGGAAAGAGCTTCACCAGAAGCGACGACAAGTTCCTGATTGTCAACTTGAGCAAAGGACAGACTGGATGGTGTTTCCGATACGATGCTCAACGTAGGAGATCGTGTGTAGTAGACAGACACTGCGCCGGGACGAACCGACGAGTAGAATACCAGAATTCTCGTTCCGGAAATGTGATCAACTGCGTATTCGTAACGATTACCTTGTGAATCCGCAGGACCGAGAACCGAACATATCGTATTGGGATATATGTTCAGTTCGAGATAGTAGACGCCAACACCAGTGAAGAAACTTCTCTTGGTAACTTCACCAGTGTTGTCCACCTTGATATCGGTGGCGCTGTACTCGTCGAAGCAAAGATAGCCGGGCATTCCTGAGATAGAGGAATCTTTTGATAAGATCATCCCCGTGGATGTCAGTTGTGAGTACAACTTCACACCACCGGAAGACAGATCGTTCAAGCCTAAACCGTGCGTGTTTGTCTCAGTAACATCACCGGAACCGATACGGCTTCGATGTTCGCGATCAACCGAAGAGAACCACGGGCGAAGCTCCGTATAGTAGGTACTAGAAAGAACCAGCTTGTTTCCAGATGCGCTGAAAACGACAAAAGCAAGAATACAAGTATTCTCGCGCGAACCAACGCTCATCGAATTGTAACTAGAAAGGTCCAAACACTTCAGATGTGTTTCGTAGTGGGAACCTGTGATCGACTGCTCACCTGTGGAAGACATGACGTGCTCGGAATCACTCACAAGTTCGGACTGAAGAAACACAACGTTGTAGGCACCTTCCACGAGAGATACCAAAGTAACTTCAGATGCACTAACCAAAGTGACCAACTTGCCAGACTTCGTAATTGCCGAGCCGGAAGCTACTGTGCATGCATACTGACCAAGCAATGCAACCCACAACGGATTGATACTTGAAGCGTTGTAGATTTTCGGATCGGTGGTCGAAATCACACCAAAGTTGTCGGAGCAGATCAAACGAGAGCGAATGAGAACTTCCTCATTCAACATCTGCAAATGCTCGGACAACTTGTCTGAGTCCAGAGCTTCGGAATCTGGATTTATCGTTGGGACTTGAATCACGTTAGCTCCCTAGTTTTATTGATCTGAAGAATCGTCTTGCTTTGTCTTCACTGTTAACTTGCCAAGTTTATCCTTGATGACAGGCGTGAACTTGTCACCAAAGACGTAAATCATCGTGCCGTAGAAAACGTTCTGAAGAGAATCGGGAGGGTTGGTTGCATGGAACCAATATCCAAACATCATCGTGAAGAATTCGAACGTCAACATGTATCTTCCGATAGATGCCGGAGAATCCGCACGAATAAATGCCGCGACCGTATGGTCAAAAATAAACTTCAATCCTTGAATTAGCATGTTCATAGGTAAATTCCTCCCTACTAAGAATTACTTGTTTTAGTTGAGTTAAGTAGCACCAACACCGAACGCAAAATCAAGTAAACGCAAGTAACTTCTCGTAGTTGTCGGTACTGGAATCACGATATTGTATTGAGCAATAGCTACCGAACTGTCCAACAAATCAGGTGCGCTCGCAATCGCTTTGACTGCGCATGATTCCGATACGGAAAATCCTGAAACATACAACTCGGAACCTGAGTTCGGTTCGCTACCGTCCGTCGTGTATCGAATGGAACTTCCAGTGGTTTGACAAGTGATGGTAACAGTTATAGCGTGGTTGTAAGTCCACGATGCAGGTTGGATAATTGGAGTCGAGCACGCCAATTGTTCCTGACTCAGAAGGTACTGTTCGACATAAGCTTGTATTGGAGATCCAGGCCTCTTGTACAAAACCGAAATCGTATTGAGATCATTGCTGATGTCGAACGAAAAATCGGAAAGTCTTTCCGAAGGCCACGTGTTTGTAACAACTGATCCCAAGATGTCCAGATGGATACTTCCGGAACTCAGGTAAGCGTAAGCGATGCCACGTGTATCCACGGCGAGAGCAAAGAAGCTAGTCACCGATGATGCTATCGTTTCGACCAAGCCGAGTGTCGTTCCGACAATTGGAGCACGACGCAAAGCACCAGTTGAAGCTATCCAATACAGATACAGACTGGAAGACTCGACAAGTTGAACCGAAGATCCGAATCCAACAAGAACACTGGTCCCTTCGTGACTTAGGGTTATAACACCCGAGTTCGTTTGAGCAGTGTAGTTTCCGACGGTTGAAGTTATCACGGACTCACCGCCTTCACGTAGCTGTAGTGAAATGTCATCGACTTTCCGATGTGCGTCGAATGCAAATAGACTGTGTTCTTTTTCACTGAGAAGTGAGTTTCATCAGGTGTAGTTCCTGACTGATACACAAGTGTCGATTCGCCAACAACGCATGTCATCAAATCTGACCTCTCGTACTCGATTCCGCAGTACGACGGACTGTTAATGTCATCTGGTATCGTGGTTTCAGTTCCAACCACCGTGATCGTAGTGCTGGTTGGTATCAAATCTCCGGCGTAGTAACTTACCGCGCATGGTTGCATCGTTGTCGATGGGTAAGTCTTGATCTGGTACGCGGTATAGGTATCGAACATCTGACCTGAAGCGAACGAAATCTTCGTCCATTCGTTGATGAATTCCGAAGAGCTGTGGGTCTTTCTAGATCTGTTCACTTTTCCTGCAACGCCGTGAACCCAATCGGTTCCATTCCAATCCAACTCGATTCCGATGGATGTAGGCAACTGAATGCCGCAAACAAAGAGGCTGTAACATTTATCCAAAATGACAACTGTCGCACTATGCTTGGCGTATTCGTAATCACATGCACGCACGTAGACCGATGCGAAAGGAATCGGAGTGTACGGAGTGTAGTAACGTGCGGCCGCAGTTCCAGACGCTTTTCTAGACGACATTCTATTCGTCTTCGGCAATGGGTAGAAGTAAATCCTGCAATTGGAATCGTCCAATCTGAAATCACCCGTCCATGGTTGAGACATTCCGTTATCAGTAGAGGTGAACAATCCGAGAGTGCCATCCAATGTTCTCTGGACAAGCCAAACCGGAAGCGTCAATACCGAGTAATGTAGATCATCAATCCTGAACATGCGACTCATCAATCTGAAGTCCGAACCGTAAGTATCTTGCCAGAAACCGAAGTAGTGTCGAACGCTTTTGCGGTGCATCATTCCTTCTTCGTCGAAAGCAAGCCACGACAACGAAGGTGGGGTGCTTCCGAAAGTTCCGGTATGCAAGACAAGCAAATCACCGTTGCTTCTAATACTCGAAGCTATGATGCTGTCGGTCATTCTAGTTGTACTACTGATCATCGCGTATGATAACGCTATGGTTCTACCGACAGCTACTTCGTGACGAACAACCCAGTTCGGAGGCCTGTTCGCGGTGCTGATTCTATCCTCGATAGGATTAGTAACCCAAGTGAGGAATCCGTTCACAGCGGTAAGCTTGCATGTAGCTACCCTCAGATATTCCGGTTTGGCTTGAGGCATCGCTACCGGAGTGAAAGTCTTGTCGGTGAAGTCGAAAACACCGGAAGCGTGGCCGACATACATGCGCGACAATTCCCTATCAACAGCCAAGGATCGAAGACCGCTGGGAATGCTTGAAGAAGATCCGTAGGTGACCAAAGCCTTCGTAGCGATGTTATATACGTCGATACGTGTTTCATGAAGCATCCACAGACTGCCGTTGAAGACTTCCATTTGCAATGGCGGTTTGGAAAGTCCGATCAAAGGTTCGCTATCATGAGCTTTACCAAGTTCCTGCCTATTCAACCAATAAACCAAGTTATCATCCATGGACACATAGTAGAGCCAGATGTCTTCAGGTTGCTGTGCCATCGCGAACGCGACAGGTTGCAAACAGAATTGACTGCTTCCGCATTCGAAGTTGGCTTCGATATCCGATCCAGCTTTCGTCAAGAACGTGCCGAGTTCGAAATACGTCGACTTCGAGCCGTCTGGATTCTTCCTAGGAAGATGAGATGTGAGTACGGTATGTATGAGGTCACGTTGATAACGTTCAACGTAGTATGTCGACACACCTGTCACTCCTGGTTGGTCGACACGAATCACATCGGCAACGGTACGTGGAGAACGAGTAACCGCAGTTGTTGTGATTTTGCTCGAAGCATTATCGGCGAATCCGTAGATCTGACAAGACGGTGCGATGACAGGACCACCGATCGCTTGACTCACACCAGGTGTTTTCACACGATTGTTCGACAGGAACCCAACGATAGGGGAATGCCAACTACCCACACGACTGAAAGCCACCAAACACATACCGTTCGGATTGAGTTCCTGCATGGGATAGATGGTGAACTTCAACAATTGGCTGTTGTAGGGATAACTTACCGGAGTGTTGATTGGGATGTACGTTGTTCCGATCAACCTGGCTATCTTGCTATAGTCGTCAACTTCAAGATCGGTCGACATCAAGTAGAGGAGCCAAGGATTCGACCTTTCCACGTAACCCATTCGATCGATCATGTGTGGGTTATCCGTTGATCCACGAGCAGTGCCGATGAGACTACCACCTTGGGAACTAGCATTCCCGGAATATCCGATGTTGTAATCGGAAGCGGCATCTCGAATCCTTGATTCGATCAAAGAGGCCAAACTAGGAAGCGTAAGTTGCCCAGCATCAGATGTTACTTCGGGAGTGATCTTCATCGAGATGTCGAGAAGCGGGTTGAATGGTAGCTCGACAGGGTCGACTATCACGGAAGCGTCCAATGGTGCAATCACGTAAGGTGCGAACGGAGTCTTCTCTGCGATTCCACTGTTATTAGTATCGTCGGTGTAGTCCTCGGAAGCGATGCTTCCCGCATTGTGGTTCATGTAGGTATTTTGGAGAACAGCACTGTGGTTCATGCTGTCCGACAATCCAGTAGTGTTCAGAATACCTGAAGCTTCTGCAGGAAGCAGACGGTTACGAAGTGCGTTATCGATCTCGATACCGTCGAGAACTCGACCAATACCAGCGATGGATCCCACGTTCGAAGTGAGTAGATCCGGCATTCCACGCACTTCGGAAAACGCGGTATTCAATTCCGATGCCGATCCACTCAACGTAGCTTTCGTTACAGGAACAGGACGCAAACTTACATGTGTACATGAATTCATGTAGAACATGTAGGAGGACATCCACCCGAAGTTTCCACTAGGAAGATTGGAAACAAGCCTCTTCAGTAGTTCAACGTTGATCATTGGAAATCACCTTCATTGTGGAAGTATCGATGCTGTAACTCTGATCTTCTGCTTATCCAAAGTTCTCACAATTTGCGTGCCTTTTCTCATATCGAGATGATTCATAGGAGTATTCCAATCAAGATCCCCGAGAGCGACACTACGTTCATAACCACACTCTTCCCAAGATACGATCTGGTTGATGGCCTTCAGTTTGGAACCAACTCCGATCACGGTTCCGCCAGTGATTTGCCCATCAACTTGCGTTCTCGCTTTCACCAGAGTCGAAAACATCGTGTTCGTCCAAATGATATTGTTGTCGTTGGTTTCAATCACACCAACAAGCAACCTTCCGTCTGATGGTTCGAAGTCGATAACTTCAGATGAGATGGTCTTCGTAGTAGGGTTGAACCATACAGCGTAAGCGACATTGTCTGGAACTGAAAGTGCAGTCGTGTCGAACCCTGTAGCTTCACCACGCAACATGAAATCGGCGTTGATCAATACCGGATTATCGCAACGTACCTGTGTGAACGTCGCCGAGGCGAAATAGCTGATGAGATCCGTCAACTGCTTCCTAGCTTGCTTGGTACTACCTGTTCTGCGGAAACGAACCTCACGCTGTCCTGTTATTGCGGGGATGGTCGTAAGTAGTGTCTCCACTCCGTCAACAATAGCCGACAATGAGATACCTGCCGACCTGCCAGATAGTTTCAAAGTTATCTGCTTGCTATTCGACGACAACGTCAAACGAGCAGGTGAATACCCTGAAGAATACAATTCAAGGTAGACAGGGTAGGCTCCAGGACGGTCGGAAGGAACGAACATCCTCAACGAAATTCCGGTAGGAATGCTCGATGAATCATTCAAGTGACTTGTTGGATCGGACAGATACAAAGCCACCGTCGGTAACGTTGTCAAATTCACCGTCGATTCCGGATAAGTCATCAATGCCAAAAAATCAGCGGACAACTTGAACTCGACATCGAAATCGCTTCCTGCATCGAATACTCCAGGCATCGCCAATGCGAATACACCGTCGACACGCAACGCCTTCGTAAGGTTGCTATAACCAATGACAGCAGGTGGACTTACTGGAACTGAGAAAGATCCATCGGTAATCATGCTATGGCGAAGCTGATGTAGGGACTCTTCCTTCGTAAAGTCCAGAGCAATTGACCCCTGCGCAGTCACATTGGATCGAGAACACATTATCGAACCAGGGGCGATACGCAACTTACCTGAAGTAGCAGTTGTGGTGATAGTAGCTGGTATGTTCGTAGGTGTAGTTTCACTATAACCTGCCAATTCAAGCGGATTGACCTTGCAATCGACCGACCACAACATGCCTGCGAAAGCATCGTTGGTTTCAGTGGAAGTGCCTACACCATCTGTGAACGATACTGAGCTTCCAACAGTCAACGTGAACGAATTCACGGCGTCAACTGTCAAAGTAGCTCCAGGTGTAGTTGTTTCTTGAGATACAACGTTATGATTCGAAAATGTCCTGATGATGGATGTCTGTTGGGTAGCTGTATCGATCACGTACCGGAACGAGACGACACCTACACGCGACACCGCTGATACTTTCAAGAATGTCACCAACGAGTTCAAAGGAAGTAGTGTCGAAGGGTGCGTCCAGTCGAACTTGAATGTTCCTTCCAGATAACTCAACCTGGACCAGACCTCTGTCGGCTTGCTCATCCAAAGGAATCCATTGAATCCGTTATAAGCACCGACAGCGTCGGTATGATCCCACAAACTGATCTGATAGGATTGCCCACCGACAGTTACCGACTTGGTAGCAGTACTTACGTTCGACCCTACCACTACATCGATATTCGAAGAACCAAGTCTTGATGTCAACATCGTGCGTTGCGCAGCTACGTGATAGAGATAATTGATCCCATCGACTGATGTCGTCACTTCTGTTACTTCGTACTCACCTAGGACATCCAGAGTCGCAACATCGGATGACATGCCATTTCGATAAGCGATTACTTTGAGAGAAGATCCACTTGCTACATCCAAGGCACCGGAAACCATAGGACTTGTCTGAGTAGGGGTCGACCCATCCAAAGTGTAATGCAGTTCCGACGAAGTATTTAGATTCGAAGGGGTAATGGAAACACTTGTCGAAGTAACCGCTGTCTTCGCAGGGAGCTTTGGTTTCTTTTGATAGAAATCCAAAGTCTTCGTAAGTGTGTAAGTCCCTGATTCGGGGTCGTAAGGCATACTAACATCGTAGAAATCTGTATACAGAGTATTGTCAGAAGTTACAACGCGGATGCTGAAAGCGTGCTTGTTCCTGTCGAAAGGTATTGAGATCGTCGGAGCTTGAGTCGTTTCCGACATGACTCCGTCCAAGGTCACTTGGTACTTCAAATCAATTCCGGACGCATACGGGTACACAACTGGCATCGAGAAGCTATCGTTGGTTCTACTTGGAACGCTACTGAATGCAGTCGGTCCAAGATAAAACAGAAGAGCCGTCGTTGACACACTTGACATAGTTCCGGAGGCTATATGTTTCAGAACAGCATAGACAGGGTGGTTGTATTGGGAAGTGCTGAGTGTCGAAGATCCTGGGTCCGTAGGATGGCCGTTGAATGGAATAACATCACCAGGTTGCCAAACTATAGCACTCAAACTTGTCGTCGGATCTGTTCCGTCGATGGTATATAGAATCTGAGTCGAAGAATCCGACGGTGGATCCACCCAAGTAACTTGAATTGGAGCATACGCATTGACTTGGGTTGTTGGACCACCGGATAGAAATACTGGAGGTGTCAAAGCGAATGTATACGTCTCCGATGCAACCATCGCTACTTCGCCAGTTGCATCCTTGAAGTAAGCGGCCTTCACAGTCGATGTAGTTCCAATGGTGAACGGTGACCCAACGGTAAATGGCCCTGCATACAAAGTTCCAACTAGAGGTGAACTTGTCGGGTCTACGCCATTGGTAGTATAGTACAGAGACCACCCAGCGGGAAGGGTGCTAGGTGGCGTCAATGTTACCAAAACAGGCGCGCTCGATGTCTTCGTACTTGGTGTAATGCTTGGTACTGGACGATTGTCGATTTCACCGAGCGCTAGAAATGATTCGATCTGCACTGCTGTCAAATCATCAGCAACAGACATTGGGCCGAGGATCACGTATCCTGAGGAATCATACAAGTAACACCCGATCTGATTGTGCTTGTAATTATCATCTACACGCGCCCACCCGGTTCGATATTTCACACCAGATGGCGCAGTTACGCAAGCGGCCACGTCACTGCTGTTTGCATCACCAACAACATCACGTTTTAGAAACAGGACAGTGTATATTCCGTCTTCGTATATACCTGTCCCAGCAAAATCGCCAGAGGCTCCAGCAGTATCGGAGGCTTGTTGATATCCAGTCTGACTAGCCCAACCAAGCTCCACCGCAGCTCCAAGTGACGCAATTGCCGGAGTGTGAGAAGAGACATTCCCATAACATCCCGAATGAAACACGGCGGCGTAGGCATTGCGTGGATCAAATGTGAACTGTAGGGCATAGGATCCAATATAATTGTTACCTGCGAACTCGTAATTCGACCCAGCATAATCCTTATTGACGTAAGTCTGTGCTGGAATGATCAGTGTATTGCTTTGAGTGTACGGTGCGCCATTGTTGATGGCGTAAGGCTGACTATTTGACGTTAAAGTGTAGTCCCAGTTCTCAGTATACATTCTCATTTTGCGTTGTCCTGGTATGGAATAAGAGAATTGCCTTGCGTAAATTCGTCACCGTTCACAGCGACGTTGAGCCAAGGCATCATGCTTCGAGCCCAATAACATCTTTTGCCAAGAGCTTCCCGATCACCCTCTACATGGAATGTAGGAATGCCTCCTCGATAGCGAAGCGTTCCTGGGAGAAGCAGTTTGATAGCTTCCGAGATGAACGGCTCTTGAAACAACTCAGCGACTTTCCCAAGCACTCTGCCGGATTCGATTTTGGTAGTCGATTCCAGGAACCCCAAATCGAAAGCACCTTCTGTGAGTCTGCGTAATCCAGTCAAGACAGTAGGCTCTGCATCGAGAGTTCCATCCACACACAAGGCCAACAAATTAGCGTCCTTGCGAGCAACCAAAAGCAAGTGATCCTGGTTTATGTGGTTGCGGGGATGCCAGATGTGCGTTACGTAGCTTCGTCCGTGAAGAGCAACAACTTCGTGGCCCAGACGAAACATGGTGAGTCCGACAAATCCGTCCTCACCACCCCAACGTCCGTCAAAACTTGAGTTGAAAACACGATTCACGTCACCATCGATTATGCCGTTCACCTTGCGACAAGCTTCCACAGCACTCAAGTTCATACCAAGGTTACAACTCCAGCAGATCCACGATTTCTCGAAAACCTGTGGATTCAAAACCAGACGATCAAATCCTTTGCCGAAAACAAAGTGCTTGCACCAAGATGCGTTCAACCTCAGATCATCTTGAACCCTGAGACCATTCACGTATTCCCCGGTAAGAGGAAATGCAGGATCTTCGTGTTCAGGAACAGTCTCGTAGCGCAAACCGCACGTTACTCTAGGCTGAGGCACTTGAAGTTGACGTTCATGATGTTCTACGAGACCTGGAGAAGGTACGCAATCACCATCGCTGAAAAGAAACGGTCCCTTGAAGCCTTCATTCAAGGCATACTGTATGCCAACATCGCGGGTATGACCAGCACCGAATCCGAGAAGATTGGATCCTGATGTGTCGATAACATGAAGTCTGCATCCAGCATTGGAGAAAGTCTGCTTGTAGTTGTTGGCTATGATGCTGGAACTGTCAGTGCATCTATCGCAAACAAGAATGACAGCCTTCGGCTTGAGCGTCTGGTTCAAGTACGCAGACAGAACAAGCTTCAGATTCCTCTCCTGATTGTGAATCGGTATGATAACAATCATGATATTCTCGTCTCCGTAGTTGGAACCGTGTATCCTGTCGGAATCGTTCCTGTGAACGGAACGACAAATTGTCCTGAACTTTGAGCAGCGTCGCCAGTGGCGTCAACAGCTCGAACACTCCAGGAATATCGACCAGGCTTCAAGAATGTCCTGGAAACCGAAGATGTCTTCTCGGAAACATTATCGCTGAACGACCATAGGTAAGTTACATCAACCCCACCAGACACCGAAGCGCTGAACAATGTCGGAGTTCCAAGCACAACCGAAGTAGGTGCGGAGATGGACAACGCTATGCGATCAGGCACCGTGAATGATGCCGGGATGGTTTCACCCAAGGATCGAGATTCCCCATCGCTTCCGTAACGTGCAAGCTTGACGGTGTAGGTTCCTGGATCCATGATTCTCTCAACATCGTCGGAAGCCGAGGCGGAAAGCGAGTACTCATATCCATCGCTGAACACGAGCTTCCAGAACGTAGGCTCGCTACCAATCGAGGATATCGTTGGAAGCTGACTTTTGTCGAACTGGATGTAAACATGATGGGGAATCGTGGCATTGACAGTCACGTAATCCGTTGTCTGATGAGAGAAGTTGATTGTTCTCGTAGCGGATCTACCATCATAGGTGTAGTAACCATCGTAGTTGGCAATAGGCTCACACAGCACAACAGCTCTTGCTTGTGATACCGAAGGCAATTCCAGAGTGGTCGATGGCGCATTATTTGACGTTACCAAGCCTTCATCGTAAGATTTAGATCTAGGTGTGAAGGAGTTGTTGCGGCGATACAACGTCGTATCGATGCCAGCTTTGATGTAGATAGCGGCGTCGCCGACACCCGGATTCCATTTGAGCGCAACGAAGTTATTGGACTCCGGGACAGTACCTACCAAGTAGTTCTCGATAGGTGTTCCTGTTGAATCAGTCAATACCGGAGCAGTAGGAGGATTCGGCGTTCCGTAATCGAAGCAATTATCGACTTGAAGTTCTGTCAAGTTCGAGTAACCTCTCTGGAAACTGTACCCAGTCAGTTCGTTGCTGGTACGACACTCCTGGACACGTCGCTTCCTGAACAATATGCGAGGTCTAGGGAGATTGGAAGGAGCAATACCGCAATCAACCCAACCAGTATCGAAGATAACGCTGTTCAATTCCAAGTTCGGCGTGAGCATTGTGCGCAGATACAAATGACCGGAAGATATCTTGCGGCCGCAATGCCAAACTGGTTGTTCATAGGATGCAATGTATACAGGACGACTTGAAGAAACTGGTAACCAAGTCGACGTGTTGACCGACTGAAGGTACGTCGCAGGTGATTGATTGTGCATCGACGATTCACACAGTTGCGTAGATACCGAGTTCTCAGTGACATTGTTAATTAAAGCAACTTCATTTACGGAGATTCTATCAGTAGCCCAACCACAACACAAATAGGAATCTGAGAAGCCGTTTCTAAATGGAGTAGCATATCTAAATCGGTACCAAGCACTGCCGGTATCCATCGTAGCATGAGGGAAGTTCAATTCGTACTCGTGGAATCTGTGAATGAAGTCTCCGGAAAGAACAGGATACTCCCCGCCATCAGTTAGATTCGCGTGAACATGGGCGTCCAGGTAAGCCTTGGTTTGTAGAACTGAGGAGCTGTAGGATTTTACGAAATACACATCGGACAGATCGCGCTTGATGTCCCATGATCCAATCTCGGTAAATACTTTGTTCCCGTGACCGCAGATTGATGTTAACTGACACAAGCCGGATGAGCTTGTGGTACGCGCTACCAGATGCAATCTACCAATCTGATCCGTTGCCATCGGTACGAAAGAAGCATTTGCTGTCGTGCTGTATGTAGGTGGCGCTTCACCCATTGCGCTCGCTATCAGGGTGAGAATCGACTGCCCTGGAATCTCAGGCGTTACCGTGACGGTCTTTCCAGCGAAGTTCAAATCGGATGATATTCCGCTGAACACAGCCTTCCCTGGAAATACCCAAGGGTAGCTCGGCAAGTTGTTGCCGTTGAGGTTGACCAGCATCATCTGCAAGTTACTTATTTGATACGCGGAAACTCCCTCGCTGGTAAATGACAAAGCTGTGATTGCATCACCGTCGATCTTGTCGGTACTGCTGTAGCTATCTAGGAACGTACATGACCACACCTGAGTTTCAGTCGCGTCGTATCCAATTAGGGAAATGCTATGCACCAAACCGACGAGGAAAGTAACAACTACTTGGAAGTGCGTGGATCCATTCGTGGAGTTCGGAGGAACCGCCGATGTGTCAGCGACAGGTCCTGCGTAACCACCAACACATGCGAAATGCTTCGATCTTCCAGGAATCTTCAACCTGAAGTTTCCAGATACCAAGAAGCCAGCAACAGTGTACATGTCACGATCATGGAACGAGGGCAATACGTCCGATCTGAACGTAACACCTAGACCACTGGGATCATTGACGGTAATCCTGCTGTTGCCTGAATCCAAAGTGGCGTTGCCATCCATTTGCCAATAAGAGGAGGAGTAAGAATCAGAGATCGGCACACAGAAAACGTTACTGCCAACCACGCTTGCCCAAATATCACTGTCGGTTTCGTCGAAACGTTCCCAGAACTGAGCATATTTCGTCAACGACTGCGCGGATAGTTTGAACGACTTGGCCGCGAGACGCAATATCGATCTTATGAAGACTGGTCCGGAGTATAGCGTTGACGTTTCATCAGGCTCGGTTCCGTCTGTAGTGTATCGTATCTCAGCTTGACTATCAGTGCAGTGCATCGTGACTTGAAGCGCAGCCCCAGTAACTATACCACCACTGCGAGGAGATATTTCCGGAATAGCTACCGAGGTGGTGGGACCGACATACTGTGTAAGCATCTCACTGCTGATCTCGCCGTTGTAGCAAATAACACGAAATACGCTTGGATCAGCGACCATCATCACCAAAGGTTGACCGACAGTTCCTACGATTGAGCGGTTGTTGGTAAGCACATCGAAAGCAGTTTGAACGAAACCACCTTCGTTTATAGTCGCAATCACCTTGGAGTGTATGTCCGGAGTGATAGTTACCAAACGTACGCCGTTCGACTGATCCTGAATCGAGATCTGAGGATTGGAAGGCGTTGCAAGCAAAGTGATGTTTCCCGTACTGACGTAGGTGCCAGCTTCATCATGGTTGCAGTTAACAATGGACGTGTAAGGCGCGATGGTTGTAGTTCCACTCAACGCAGAGAAACCAACGGTGTCGAATATGGTCTGATACTCCAACGCTCCTGCACCAGTACCCATCTGCCAGAAGTGGGAGGAAAGGCCCGATGAGGAAGCATTGTTGAAACTGCTCAAGTTGGCTACTAATGCATTATTCTTGCCTGCATCCAAAGCTTCGTAACTAGCAAGCCAATTGGTATCGGCAATCAAGGTTGAACCAGAGTAGATGGCAAATCGACACAAGCGATCAATCTCACTCCAAGCACAGCGAATCTTGAAAGCATCGCTAGAGATGGAGAGTGATCCATCGAAGCCTGTAATTAAAGTAGCACCAGTACCGCGAATGAAGAACGAAACTGAATTGTTATTCTTGACAAACTCAATCATCCTCATGTTAGATGAGAACTCTGGTCCTTCATTGTGCAAACCAAACCTAAGCGATCCCGTAAGGGTTACATCTAGCTCCAAGCATTGATACTTGAATGGACGCTCACGCGAGAACGTCGGAGAATACAAATCACGGGAACACAATACCGAGGATACTGATCCGTTGGCATCAGCATCTACGGTCAAGATTCCATTGGTCATTGAGCGCTTACCACTGAATTGCCAAGCACCATTGTCAACCCAAGGCTCAAGTCTACGTATTGGACCACTGAATATAACAGTATACGTAGATGATGTGACAGTGCTGTCATTGTAGTTCGTAGCTGTTGCGAAAGCATTGACTGTCGAAGTACTTGTCAGATTGAACGAGCTTGTATACACCGACGAAGCTGATGTTGGTGTGGAACCGTCAGTGGTGTAGTAAATCGTAGCTCCAGCGGTCTCGCATGTTATCGAAACAGAGACGCTGGATCCATAAGTTCCTCCAATTGGAGTAATGACTGGAGCTATACATGACGGCAGTTGAGGAGATAGCTCTCCAGTAACGAGAATGTTCTCAACTGCCTCGACGGTCAGTTCGTCGTTGACCTCGATAGAACTGATCTCCCAATACCCAGCACCAAGCGTATTGTTTCCAATTTGATTATGCCTAGCGTCATCGGTAAGTTCCATCCATCCACTAGCGTAGTGTACTCCCAAAGGAGTAACAACATGCATGGCAACCTTCGAGGGCCAACCAGATTGCGCTCCAGGTTGCTTCAAGAAAACTACCGTATATAATCCATCTTCAGTAACTACATCCAGTCCGGTGAAGTCACCGGACGGACCTGATGGAGACGTACCAATCAGATCCTGATCATATGTTGTGTAGCCGAACTGGAAAACACCTGAAGCAGTTTTCTTGATTCCTGGGAGATAACTACCGTCTCCATAGCACAAGACGGTAAAGATCGAGTTGACATCCACGCTCGTCGTGTCGAGCGTGAATTTCAAAGCGTAGTTGCCTGAATAGTTCTGACCCTGGAAATGATACTCGGTTCCAGCATAATCCTTATTTACGAAAGTGTCGGTAGGCAATCGCAAGTTACCGAAAACGACGGCCGGGCTCCCATGATCGATAGCATAAGGTAGCGATGAACTCGTAAGGGTGTAGTTCCAAAGTTCAGTATACGTTCTCATCGAAGATCTCCTAGTAGATTTCTAGACCGAGTTGCATAACTTTGATGGGCTTGATATTCCTCTTCATCTTCTTGAGCATCGGCTCCGGAATCGACTTCGACCATAGGTACGATTCGGATTCCCACGATAGCTTCGGAATGAACTCCCTGGAAACGACGATTCCATATAACCTGATATAATCTAAGTCCAACTTCAACTGGAACCTATTGAAAGTCATCCCAATCTCTTCTTGCAACTCGCGAATCATCGCTTGCTTCGGAGTCTCGCCCTTGTCGATACCGCCACCAAATAACCCGAACACCAAACGATGCTTCACTTTGGAACTTCGAAGCTCGTACAGGAATCGTCCGGTGCTCTTGCAGTAGAAGACGCAAAAGACCGACTTCTTCTTCTTGTTGTTGGTATTGCTAATCTTCATAAGCATTACGATTTCGCCAACGCTTTGCTGAACTTGTACTTGCGATCAGCACGTTGATACCAGTCGCGAACGTAACGCCAGACTTCAGTCAGGTGTTCATCGAAGTCCTTGTGGAACTTGTAACCTCCCATGGCACCACGGTATCTCGCCATGATCTGCGATCCGTGGGAATCGATACCGAATTCGAAAATAGCTATCGGTGTTCTCTTGTTCTCCAAACTGTCGAAGATTGAAGAAACGAAAGTATCACGCTTGGCGAACTTGACACCGAACAACTCATGAATCTTGTCCTTGCGAAACTTCGGCTTCGTACTTTGCTGATCGGTCTCAAGCATTCTGAGGAATCTGCGCACCAGATGAGTTATCTCTCTGGTGAATGCATTGAATTCGGTTGATCTACTGTACCAATCCTGAATATCAACCCTTTCCTTGTTTATCTTGTTCGAGTCAATCTCAGGGTTGAATCCGTTGTGATCCAGATAGTGTTGGATCTCATGAGCAAGCAGACGGTGGAACCCGAAAGCGTTGACGCGCTTGTCCATGATAACACCAGTCTTAGGTTCCAGATATGGAAGTTCAACGGCGTTCGCTTCCGGGTAGAAACCACCCATTCTGGCATCTTTGGTACGAGATCCCGCAAGAGGTGCTCCGTTCCACATGATCCCGTCTGGAGTTACTAGAATGAATGTCAGCTTTCCGAAGACCTTCTCTAGTTTCTTATTCGAGATTCCAAGATCAGCGTATGGAATATGGGCACCGTTCGGCATCTTCTTCTTTGACGATGCCAGCTTCTTGAAGAACTCGACAACACCGTAGACGAAATCGTCGAGCATGTCATCCATCTCTTTTGTCTCTTCGAACTTCATAACAGCTTCGACCAGCACGTGATTGATAGAAACAGCGGACAGGATGCCTGACATACGTGAAATCTTCATGGTAATCTACTCCGCAGTTTCGAGCCGTGATTCGTACTGCCAACGTTGATTGATATTCAACGAGCACTGTTTTGTTACTTGGTATGTGTGAGAACCGCAGGTCAGCACTGCATCTATTCCGGTGAAGCACCTGGAACCAACAACAGGGTATTCCAGATTCGTCGCATACAACTCCAAAGTGATACTCTTGGATTCCGCATTTGTTGGGCTGAGGGATACCATGTACTTGTTGTATTCAGGTACCTGGAATGTTTCGTCCAGTATTGTTACCGAGGCTGAAGTATTGTCGAACCTAATTGAGATGAGATCGCCGTTTCCGGAAAACACATCATGGAATGATGAACAAACTCCCACGTGCTCAAATGCAAACTTGACGCGCAGGAACTTGCGTTTGGTTGTCGACCGATAATCAACTAGCTTCCTGTCGGCACGTGCTGTTCTCAACAAAGCGGCAGAAAAGACAGAAGGTACCTGACCATTGGTAGTGATCGTATTCGACAATTCTAGATAACCATCTACGTCTTCGATGTCGTTGTGGGCGACCAAATCATGCTGATAGGAGATATCCGAAGACATCACTGAATTGATTTGAAACGCGCGCCAAAACGTCTTCAGCTCACCTACGGCAGTTAGAGTCTCCTCGCCTAAGAATCTGTTGACTATCATGATTACGGAATCTCCCAATCGGCATTGTCACCCTCGAAGTCATCGGCAAGCGGGGCTTCGATGACTTCAGGGAAGTACTCGCTACCCGACATCTTGATATAGTTAACTGGATAGGTTGATGCTGGCTGATTCAAGTAGACGCTGACAGCGGTGCATGGTTGCGACACGAATATCTGCATGTCGTCCCAGGTGTCATCCACTTTCAAATTGCATATCGCCGCATTGGTGTCGGCGTTGAACGTTATTGGAGTGAAGTCGTAGAAATCCTCGGAGCCTACACGTCGATACCTCAAGGTGTCGCTGCTCAAATTCGACGAGTAAGGAAGGAGAGTTTTCTTCCAAGCGTACACTCGTACGCAACCGGTTACTGGTTGCGTAGCCAAGTGGAGATATATGGTCATGTCGACTGCTCGATACAACTCGAATCAAGGTGCGATGTTGATACGCTTGGATCTGTACACCCTGTTGCGCACGGATCTGGTATCAAGACTATTAGTTACTTGCTGTTCGATTGGGTAGAACCAATCCACCGAAGACAGGTCCAAGCTTCTTGGTTGTAGCATGGAGTCATGGAAAATTAACGAGGCTATCATATCAAACCTCCGAACAGCGTAGCCATGGTACTCAAAGCTTCGCCTGAGTAATAGCTTCCGTCTGAAAATGTAGTGCTGGAGATGAACTTCCTCAAGTCTCGCTTGGTTACAATGGACTTGCCATTCCACGATACTTCAGCCAACTCGAATAGATCTCTGGCTCCGGATGTCGACTGCGACAATACTACGAGTTCCGAGGATCCTACATTGCTTGACGAAGCGATTGCCCACTGCGTTATCTCGGTGTAAAGATTTTTCGATCTCACGAACCTCAGTTCGTTCTCGATCCCATTACTCTCGTCGAAGTACTCGCAGAAGTTCGTTGGGTTTATCGAGATTGTCTCAACTTCCGACGATCCTGATGCGTTCCTTCCCGTGATAATAACATCGAGAGAAAGCTCACTGCTAGTATCAATGATGTTGGTGTCGAAATCAGATGAGTTCAAAACTACCTGGTAGAATCCATCGACGACTTGAGGAATGTCGCATACATGGAAATACTCCGTCTCGGAAGCACCCTCGTCCAAGTTATCAGTGCAGTAGATGTGGAACACACCACTGCTGTCAAATTGCTGTTCGTCGGCGATCTCCAAGATCAAGCCAGCGATATCGGAGAATTTCGGAGTCGCGTTATCCAATCCACCAGAGAATCCAGATATTGACAATGCGGTTCCTGAAGTGTAGAACGTATTGCTGTTGCCTGATGCTCCAACATCGGAAGACGTTATTGAAAGAGTGTCAGCAACCAATGTCATGGAAGCGTCACTTGAGTCGAACTGTTCATCAGAAATGAACGCTTGGTAAATCGATGTCAATGTGTTGGTATCGAACGAGAAACCGTTCTTGCCATACCAACTCCTGCGGATCGGGGAACTCTGACCGTCGACGGACAAAGTGAATCCATCGCCGTCCACGAAATCAACGGCTACGATCTTGAGGACGGCTTGCCGGATGCCACTTCCGTTATCTTCGAATTGCGATAGCATGAAAGCGGCGTTCGTCGAAAACACATTCAAAGAAGCCAATGCGTTAGTAGTCGTCAAGACAATGTCACCTTCGGCGTTCAGACCGACACCAATACCGGAAGCGAGAACCAAAGGCTCCTGTGTCAGGCTTTGAACAACTGACAGAGCGATGTCGGCAATGGACGATCCTGAGAAGTACTTGCCGCCAGTGCGAAATACTTTGGTGATCGTCCTATCGGAAAGCTGAAGAGTAACAGTGTCTCCGTCGGAAAGCTGACCAATCGAAGTCACGATGCATTTAGCCTTCGGTCCTACTGGAGCTTCGGCCAACCCAACAAACTCGGTATAGCCGCGACGGTTCCTTGACGATGTAGCACCACCACTCATCAACTTGAATATAGGTCCAACAACTGACTCGTAGGTAGCGTTGGTGATAACGATCTTGGTCCTGGAATCATCGGTGAACTTCCAACTATCACGGTCGATAAGCTCGTCGTTCCTGTACAGGTGCGCGCCGCTGAGGTTGTAGTCGCTTGGAATATCTCCCGATGACGTTACAACATACAGACGTCGGTTTTCCTTGGAATAGGTATAGATGAACCTGCGCCTTCCGAAGAACCCAGATGGACTTGTTACCACTGTGAGTCTCCCAGCGGGAGGCTTCAAGGCATTGCTCAACGGTGAATTCCTCAACGTCAATGCAATCTGGGCTTGACTTCCAATAGATACAGCTCCTTGGAAGTTGGATGACGACTTTTCCGACAACGTCGCGTGATCCAAAACGGAAGGCGTCAACACCGGAGACTCCTTGGAGTCGACAGCTACGGTGATCGTTCCCGGAATGTCCTTGTAATCTCCGAAATCGACACGCATGTCATCGCGACAGAAGATCTCGTGCCCTTCGCTGATAATAACCATCTCGGATCCGCCATTGAACACGATGGCATTGTCACCAACAACATCAGCATCCAAATGAGCTATCGCGGTATAGCCGACTTCGACCATAGGAGCATCGAACTCGGAAGATTTTGGGAAGACAATGTTGTTAGCGACGATCTTGAATGCGATTGGACTCCTTGTCGTCTTGTCGACGACGTAAGACACCACGATTGGAGTATATCTGAGGCGAAGATACTGATTCCCCACCACACCCGTGATGTTTCCGAACATGTCGATTTGAAATCTGTGTCTAGTAACTAAACCGACTGCGTAGGCATAAGGCTTGTAGGTCTCGACGTACATCCTTCCTGGTATGCCGTCGCGATCCGTAGTCGTCGTGACTGAAAATCCAGTATCAAATATCTGGGAGTGCAAAGGGAACTCTTGATTCAGATCGTCGAATGTCGTTCCGTGAACATTGTTACCGACGATATTCGTGTTGTTGCAGTGCCTAATGTCCCGCATCGTAAATGCTTGTCGAACAGATTCAAGATGCTCGCTGGATGTATCCACGACGATCTGAAGAACCTGATTTGGCTTCATGCTGTTGCTGTCGATACTGATATTCAAACCAGCATCGGCACTATTGAATCTCAGAATGCCTGTTGCTTTGTCGACGACGAACTGACCTGAAGCTGGATCCGAATTGGCTTGAACCATCAAATAAGTCGTATTGCCGTAGGCGGTAACTGAAACAGCGGTGATATGGTCGAAATGCGTTGGCACCAAGTACGGAGCCAAGGGCGGAACGACAGCGAGAACAGTTTGATTCAAAGTGTCCGACATCAGTAATAATGAATCGCCATCATCAC
>Ga0172380_10003413_pt1 | contig 21874 bp, 13 predicted proteins | sample Leawe162metaG_FD_119747 | JGI IMG/M metagenome (GOLD analysis project Ga0172380, IMG submission 119747) | Leachate microbial communities from a municipal landfill in Southern Ontario, Canada - Leachate well 162 metaG | ecosystem: Engineered > Solid waste > Landfill > Unclassified | place...
AGAGTGCCGGTGGTCTGCCCGGCAGCGATAACGATGTCGCCGAGATTGGTGGTGATGGTGACCTCCGTCTCGCCGGGGTTGCTGAGGGTGGCGGAGAAGGTGACGCTGGCCGCGTCTTCGTTGGCACCTTCAACGCTCAAGCTGATCGTGGTGGTGTCGATGGTGTCGGAAACCGTGTAACCAACGGGAGTTGGATCAATACTAAGTACCTCATCTGTGCCACCGCCGGTTATCCCGGTGATATTAGTAGATTCTACGGACGGATCAATGTACGGGTCGTCACCCTGCACAGGTACCGGTTCGGATGCTCCGGTGAGCTGGCCGGCTGGGATAGTGACGGTAACCCCATTTGAAAGGGTGACGGTGATGTCGGAGGTTGATGCCTGTGAGAGACCAACAGTGAAGATCATCGAGCCGCCTTCCAGAATTCCTTCAGCATCGCCGGTAGGCGCAACGCTGATCAGAGAGGCGACTATTGCCCCCTCGGGGGCCGCTCCGGCCTCGAAGGTCGGGGGCACATCACTGACGGATGATTCAAACTGAAAAGCCAGCGGATCCACAGGCTCGACAATTCTCAGCAGGCGGACAAAGCTGTTGCCCTCTCCTTCGGCGCCGCCCCCAAGACCGGCGGCCGGGGCTTCGAGAATCTCACTGATATCCTTGCCTTCTGCCAGGGCCTGGAGGACCTGTTCCGAGGTGGCGCCGGCCAGGGCGGCCGCAGCGGCATCCGGTTGTTGGCCTGACGCCAAAAGCTCCGCAGCCATGAGAACGGTTTGGTCTGCGGTTACGGTCATGTCGGAGCCATCCATGAAGGAAAGCTCGACCCGGCCATCGGCGGAGGTGATAATGGTTTCCCCTTCCAGGAGAACATCGCCCTGCTTTATGGTGCGCAACTCACCGTTCTCATTCCGGGCAAAGGCCCTACCGATTACGTTGGCGACAGTGGCGATAGCTTGTTTGGCCATGATTGTTCTCCTTGTGTTTCGTTGGGAGGAAAGCGTTTTTTGAGGCGAAAATTTACGTTACTAAAGACAAGATATCAGAAGAAAACAGAAAAAGAATTGTACCAAGGTACAAGGGAGGAAAAAAGTTCAGAGTGCTGAGTACAAAGGGCAGAGTGCAGGGAACTCAATTCCCGTGCAAGCATGAATTGAGTTAAAAAACTGACGGAAGATTCGCGCTAATCAGGAAGAATTTTACCCCTGCCCGAGCAGCAGCACCAACTGGAGGCGATCGCGAACCTGGAGTTTTTCAAAGATCGCTCCCAGGTGAGCTTTGACCGTTCGTTCGCTGATCTCGAGGAGTTCGGCCACTTCCCGGTTGGAGATGCCGCGGGTCACGGCCTGGGCTACCTCTTTTTCCCTGGTCGTCAGACAGTCCAGGGCCGGGCTGCCGGGCTGCGGCGTGATAACCCGACCGGCTGCGGCTACGACCCGGCTCATCAACTCGGGGCCTATCCACAGACCGCCGTTGTTCACCACCGTGGCAACCTGTTGCAGCATCTGCGGGGTGGCGAAGGCATGGCAGTAGCCAGAGGCCCCGGCGTTAATGGCCAGGAGGGCTTCCTGCTGCGAAGGGGTGCTGGAGATGATCACGATCCGGGCCTCGGGAAGCAATTTTCGCACGACCCGGATGGCATCATCGATGCGCGCCTGCGGCAGTGCCCCTGCGTGCAGCCAGAGCAGAGCCCCGGCAGAGGCCGCCCGGGAAAGGGCGGCAAGGGTGGCGATCACCGTGCCGGCGGGAAAGGCTTGACGCCAGCGGGACAGGGCTTCGGGCCGGGTGGAGAGACAGAGATTTGCGTTCATCAGCACCTCGAGGCAGGGAAAAAGATGGGTTATCGTTCCTTCATGGCATTGGCCTTGGCCCGGAGCACGGGCTTGAGGAGATAGCGGAGGATGGTCTTTTTCCCGGTCAGGACATCAACCTGCGCTACCATGCCCGGAATAATAGGAAGGTTCCCCTTTAGTTTAGTTTCGTTTGTGCGTACCCGGACAATATAAAAAACATTGCCGCGCTCGTCCGTGATCGTATCGGCGCCGATTTGCTCCACCACGGCCTTGAGGCCGCCGTAGATGGAAAAATCATAGGCCGTGAACTTGACCAGAGCCTCTTGGCCGGGGCGAAGAAAGGCAATATCCTTGGGGGTAATCCTGGCCTCCAGCAGCAAGGCATCGTCGAGGGGGACCACTTCCACCACCTCCCTCCCCGGCTGCACCACCCCGCCCACCGTGTTGACCAGCAGCCTTTTTACGGTGCCGCGCACCGGAGATTTGACCTCCGCGTGCTTGACCCGGTCTTCCAGGGCTGAGCTTCCCTCGGTGAGCGCGCCCAGCCTGCCCATGACCTCGGAGAGCTCGGCGCGGATCTGGTTGCGGAACTGGAGTTCAACCTCCTGGATTTTCTGCCGGGCCTCCCGGATGGAAGCGTGCAAGCGGTCGATCTGGGCCGCCACCTGGCCGCGTTCGCCGCTCAACCGCACGACTTCCCGTTCCAGGCGCAACAGATCCATATCCGACACCGCACCCGAGGCAGCCAGGGGTTTTGATATGGACAGTTCCTTGCGCGCCAGCTCCAGGCCGCGGTTTACATGCTCCCGCCGGGACATGGCTTCGTTGAGTTCCTGCTGGCGCTGTTCCAGTTGCTGACGGGCGATGCTGACACTGGCCGCAACGCCGTCGCGGCTGGAGTTATAGAGGGTTCGCTCGCGTTCGACGGTGTCGGGATCCTCGGCCACCAGTTCGGGGGAGGGCACAAAAGGACGCCCCTCGGACAGGGCTTGGAGGCGCTCGGCCTTTGCCTGCAAGCTCAGATCCATGGAGCGGTTTTCCCGCAGGGAGGAAAGAAAACGGGTGGGGTCAATGCGTAGCAGCACCTGGCCCTGGCGCACGGTTTCTCCTTCCTTAACCAGGATATCGGAGACGATGCCGCCGTCCATCGACTGGATGATCTGGATTTGTCTGGAAGGGATGACTTTGCCTTCGCCGCGGGTGACCTCGTCGATCTCGGCAAAGGCAGCCCAGATGGTCAGCGCCACGAGGATAAGGCAGGCCCAGTGCAGCAAGGTCCTGGCGCGCAGTGGCTCCTGCTCCAGGCTGGCCCAGTCTGCGTCGGCGCCCCAGTCTTCGCTGGTTTCCGAGCGCAGGGGGAGTTTGCGCGCCAGCAGGGAATCAATCATGCCCCCAAACCTGCCGTTGGCCGGGGAAGAAGCAACCTTGGCGATGTCGCCTTCACCATCGAACCAAGCGCTGTTGGTCCGCCGGAACCGGTTCAGCAAAGAATCAAGCAGTCCCATTATGCCGCCCTCCCGATGCGTCCCTGACGCAGGGCTTCCACCACCTGGGCTTTTGGCCCATCCGCGACAATTTTTCCGGAATCAACAACAATGATCCTGTCCACCAGTTCAAGCAGTGAGGTGCGGTGGGTGATGACGATCATGGTTTTGCCTTGGGTATAGGTGCGCAGGCGGGTTTTGATATCTTCCTCGCTGGAATGATCCATGGAGCCGGTGGGTTCGTCCAGCAGCAGCACGGGCGGCTCGCCGATCAGTGCCCGACCTACGGCCACCCTCTGGCGCTGGCCTCCGGACAGCGACTCGCCCCGTTCGCCCACCAGCATGTCAAAACCCTGGGGATGGCTGTTGACAAAGTCGAGCAGGCCGCAGATCTCCGCCGCTTGCAGCACCTCGGCGTCGTCGGCCGAGGGCATCCCCATGGTCAGGTTGTCGCGCAGGGTACCGTAAAAAAGGGTGACATCCTGGGGAACGTAGCCGATATGGCGCCGCAGTTCCGCGGGGTCGATCTGGCGCAGGTCGATGCCGTCCATGAGTACCGCGCCTTCCGTGGGCTGGTAAAGGCCCAGGATGAGTTTCTGGATGGTGGTCTTGCCGGAGCCCACCCGGCCAAGGATGCCCACATGCTCGCCGGCTTTTATCTTGAGGGAAATATTGCGCAGGGCATTCATCTCCTGGCCGGGATAGCTGAAGCTGACCTCCTTGAACTCGATGGCGCCGCTAAAGGCGCTGCGGGAGAGGAATCTGGCGTCATCGGGTCGTTCCACCGGATTGTTCATGATTCCGTTGAGGGAGACCAGGGCGGTGGTGGCGTTGTGATACTGGGTGAGCAGCCCGGCTACCTGACCGATGGGAGCCATGGCCCGGGAAGAAAGCATGGAGCAGGCGATGAGCCCGCCCATGGAAAGTTCGCCTTTGGAGATAAGATAAACTCCGGTGATGATGACCGCCACCGTGATCAGCTGCTGGGCCCAGACCGCGCTGTTCATGGTGGATGAGGAAAGCAGTCTGAGCCGCGCGCCGGTGCGGGAAAGAAAAGCGGCGCTGTTTTCCCACTTGCGCTGCATCAGTCCCTCGGCCCCAAGGGTTTTGATGGTTTCCAGCCCCACCAGGCTTTCGATCAGGGTGGCGTTGCGTTGGGCGCTGGCCCGATAGGTCGTTTCGGACAAGGCATGCATTTTTTTCTGCACGGTCAGCCCGAAGAGGAGCACCAGCAACATGCCGGCCATAATGGGCAGGACAATGGGCCAGGCGATCCAGCCGATCACCAGCAGAAAGACCAGGGCAAAGGGCAGGTCGATGAAGGCGGTCACCGTGGCCGAGGTGATGAAATCGCGTACCGTTTCAAAAGAGCGCAGGTTGGCGGCAAAGGAGCCGGCGCTGATGGGCCGGTTTTCAAGGCGGATACCGAGCACCCGCTCCATTATGTAGGCCGAGAGCTTGACATCTATCCGGCTGCTGGCCAGGTCCAGAAAATAGCCCCGCATGGTCCGGGTAGCCACATCGGCCAGCAAGACGGTGGCTACCCCGATAGCCAGTACCCACAGGGTTTCAAAGGCGTGGTTGGGCACGACCCGGTCATAGACATTCATGGTGAACAGGGGCAGGGCCACGGCGAACATGCTGATAAGAAAGGCGGAAAGCAGAACATCCCGGTAAAGGGGCAGATTGTCGGCCAAGGCCCCCCAGAACCAATGGCGGCCGGTTACGCGCCCAACTTCCGGAGACCGGGCGTCAAAGGCGAAGCGGGGCCGCGCCAGGATGGCCCTGCCGCTGTAACGGGCGGCAAGCTCCTCAAGGGGCAGGCTGACTTCGGCATCGCCGAGTTCCGGGAAAATTACTCTGGCCTGGCTGCCATCCTCAGTAAAGCCCAAAATAACACAGGCATCATGGTCATGCAGAATTAAAACCGCGGGAAAAAGCCGGGGATTGAGTGTGGCAAGGGGCCGCTTGATAATGCTGCAGGCCAGACCGGCACGCCTGGCGGCCCGGGAAAAAAGGCTTGGGGAAAGCCTGGCTTGACGCTCCAAAGGAAGCCCGGCCAGGGCGGCATCGCGGGTGAGGGCCCGGCCATGGGCGCGAGCCATGATCAGCAGGCTTTCCAGCAGGGGGTCTACATCATCTCGATGGCTGGCAGCGGCGGATTTTGCGCCGACCTGGTCATCAGAAAGCACCTCTTCAATTTCCACCGCAACCTCCGTACTCTTTTTCCCTCGTGGTGTGATCACTCACTAACAGAGCGTCACTTATAGTTATAAAAAACAATGCAAACTGCAGATTTATACTTTTGCATACTCTCAGAAAGCTCCGTTAGCTGTCAAGGCAAATATTCCCCTTGGCGTAACTATCCAGCAGCAGCCAATCGTGCGGCGATCGGGCCGGTTCACGTACCCGAGGTACGCTTCGCTGTCCTGCTTATAGCTGAGCTGGGCAGCTTGTCTGCCCTGGCGAAACTTATGCCCTCTGGGTGTACCGCAACCCGGGGCACTGCTGAATAGTTACGGTTTGCTGGTTCGAGTCAATTCCGGCCTTGATCTGGATAGTTATCCCCCGGCAAGCAAAAAGAAACAGGCCTGGCCAGATTGCCCTGATCGTCGAAATAAGCCTGGCTTTTTGGCGGGGGTTTTGTTTACTTGTTTTGTTTTTACGTAGATCAGACAGGGGGAGACATGCAAAATAAATCTTCGGTTATCAATATCATCTGGCTGTCCATGGTCGTGCTGGCCACGGTGACCGCCGCCTACACCAACCGGATGGACGCCCTGACCAAGGCCTCGTTCGAGTCGGCCAAGGATGCGGTCGTCCTGGCCATCGGTCTGATCGGCCCCATGGCCCTTTGGCTGGGGATCATGAAGGTGGCCGAGGCCGGGGGGTTGATGCGCATCGTGGCCCGGTGGGTGCGGCCCCTGATGGTCCGGTTGTTTCCGGACGTGCCTCCCGAGCATCCGGCCATGAGCGCCATGATCATGAACATGGCGGCCAATGCCCTGGGCCTGGGCAACGCGGCTACGCCCATGGGGATCAAGGCCATGCAGGAGCTGGAGAAGCTCGCCCCGGAAAAAGGCACGGCCACCAACGCCATGTGCCTGTTCCTGGCGATCAACACCTCCAGCGTCACCCTGCTGCCCCTGGGGGTGATCACCATCCGGGCCGCCGCGGGCGCAGTGAGCCCGGCCGCCATCTTTATCCCCTCTCTCATCGCCACCACCTGTTCCACCATCACGGCCATCGTGGCAGCCAAGATGCTGAGCCGCAAAAACATGGAACCGGCCGCGGTGCAGGCAAGCCAGAAGACAGCGGCACTCGAGGCGGAAGCCTACGCCGAGCCGGAGCTGTTTCCGCCGAGCGCGGCCGGAAAGTGGTTCATCTGGCTGCTGGTCGCCGCCTTTGCGGGGGGAGCTGGGTATCAGTTGAGCAGCGCCCCGGCGCCGCTGGCGTTTTCCGCGGCCAGCCTCAACAGCCTGTCCAGCTGGCTGATTCCGGCCTTGATCTCCGGGTTGCTTATCTTCGGCTACCTGCGGGGGGTGCGGATCTATGAAACCCTCACCGACGGGGCCAAGGAGGGGTTCACCACCGCCATGCGGATCATTCCCTTCATGGTGGCGATCTTTGTCGCCATCGGCATGTTCCGGGCCAGCGGGGCCATGGATATTCTGGTTGCCGTGCTCTCCCCTCTAACCTCCGCGGTGGGTATGCCGGCCGAGGCCCTGGCCATGGGGTTGCTGCGGCCCCTTTCCGGCAGCGGCTCTTTCGCCTTCATGAGCGAGATCATCAACCAATCGCCGGACAGCCTGCTTTCCGCCATGGTCTCGGTGATCCAGGGCTCCAGCGAAACCACCCTCTATGTGCTGGCCGTCTACTTCGGGGCGGTCGGGGTCCGGCGGACCAGGCACGCCCTGCCCGCCGCGCTCTGCGGCGAGACCGTGGGCTTGATTGCCGCAGTGACGGTTTGTAACTTTTGGTTTTAAAGCTGAGTTGAGCAGCTTGCCTGCTCAAACGAAACTTATGCCCTCTGGGTGAAAAGCTGAGTTGAGCAGCTTGTCTGCTCCTACGAAACTTATGCCCTTTGGGTATAAGAATGGCAGCCGGCTATTTTCCCAGCACCGCCTCCTTGAATTTTTGTGAGTCGGTGCGCTCCATGAAACGAGCGGTCCGTTCCAGCTTGCGGGCGTTGGCGGCATAGTGGCGCAGGCATTTTTCCGCCAGGGCGACCACGCTGTCATCAGCCAAATCCTTGGCGATGATGTCGCCGATTCGGGGAACCCCCCCGCCGTTGCCGCCGAAGATCAAGGTCCAACCATTTTTTTTACCGAACACCCCGAGGTCACGAACAAAACTCTCGCAGCAATTCATAGGGCAACCGGAGATACCGACCTTGGTTTTGGCGGGCAGGGGGATGCTCATCAGAGTCTCCTCCATCTTCTTGCCCAGAACCGGGGAATCCTGCCTGCCGAACTTGCACCATTGCGCGCCGGGGCAGGCTTGGATGTAGTGGATGCCCACCGGTTTTTTCGGCCCTTCGCCTTGACCGAAATCGTGCCAGATGGCAACCGCCGCTTCGGGGCTGTGGCCACCGATGGCGATTCGCTGGGCCGAGGTGAGTTTGAGCAGCGGAATATTGTGCATGCGCGCCGCCGCGGCAACGGCTTCCAGATAGTCGGGGGTGACAAGGCCCATTTTGGGTCCGGGAAGAATGTTGTAGGTCTTGGGATGCTGGTCCGGCATGGGGGCAGTTCTCCTTTGTTTAAGGTTATGGCGGATAATATCGCCGTTTTCCTGCAATAAACATGACTCAAGTCAAGGCGAGGCCATTGCCCGGCAAAAGAATAATGCTTGCCTGGGCAATCTTGACTTCCGGCGGTGATCCGGGTAAATGCTTTTTGTCCAAGCAGGGTTAACAGGAAGAGAAAGGAGAAGAAATCATGTTCAATATCGTGGTGCTGGCCACCAGGAACAAGGGAAAGCTGAGGGAGTTCCAGGAACTGCTCAAGGATTTCCCGGTGGAGGTCCGCTCGCTTGCCGATTTCGGCCCCATCCCCGAGGTGGTTGAGGACGGCGCCACCTTTGACGACAATGCCTATAAAAAGGCGCATTTCACCGCCAAGGTTCTGGGGCTGCCTTGCATTGCCGATGATTCCGGGCTGGCGGTTGAGGCCCTGGCTGGGGCGCCCGGCGTGTATTCGGCCCGCTATGCCGGGGATAATGCCGGCGACGCCGAGAATACCGCCAAGCTGCTCAAGGAGATGGCAGGGGTGGCCAACCGCAAGGCCGCCTTCCACTGCGTCATCTCCATCGCCGTGCCCGGCGGTCCGGCGCTGACCTACGAGGGAACCTGTGAAGGGGAGCTGCTCACCGCGCCTCGAGGCGAGGACGGTTTTGGCTACGATCCCGTTTTTTATTATCCTGCACTGGGCAAGACCTTTGCCGAACTGACCATGGAAGAGAAAAACCGGGTCAGCCACCGGGGGAAGGCCATGGCCGAGATGGCCGCGGAGTTCGAGCAGGTGCTCAACTGGCTCAAGCAGCGGTTGAATGAGGAAAAACCACCCAAGCCGGACCATGAGCAGTTTGCGCACAACGACTGGTCCGAAGAAGTCATGGTCCGGAAGGTTAAGTAAGGCCTGTGCATCCCGGTCGTGTCGTTACTCCCCTCTCCCGCAAGGGATCGAGGGGAGTGTCCTCTGCAAGCGAATCTTCCCGTTTTCCTCGCTCCATTCTATCCCGGACCCGGCCAGCTGCTTGAACAGCGGTCTGCCGAAAAGAAAAAACTCCAGCTCCCGGGAAATTCCTGTCTTTTGGGCAACCTCTGCCCGGATGGCAAGATCGACGCGCACCAGTTCATTAAGCCTGGCGAGAACCTCCTGCCCTCCTGTTTCTGCAAGCAGTGCGGTGAATTCCTTGCCCGGACAGGCTCGTTCGTGGCGCTCGATCTCCACCAGGATCGGGTCTTGAGGGTTGATCAGGTCGGCGCGGCGCAGGGTGTTATGATAGATGGTGGCCAAAAGCGCTTCGGGCTGCCGACACTGGAGAAGCCTGCAGGTCGAGGGGCGGTGGGCATAGATGGTGCAGCCGTTGCTTTCTTCGGCAAGGAACAGACAACTCCAGCCACCCCCCTGGCCCCGGATTTTGAGCAGCTCAACGGGCACCGACTCCAGCCTGCCGGTGCCAGGATTGTAGCCCATCTCCCCTTGCCGGATGGTGAGCAGCTGATCGTGGCGGATATGCCCTTGCCGGACAAGAGCGAGGTCTTGCCGGTTAAGGGTAGGCCCGCCTTTCCGGCAGCAGGTCCCGCATTGGCGGCATTTTTGGGTGGTTTGTGTCATGGTAACTATCCAGCAGCACCCCATCTTGCGGCGATCGGTCCGGCTCACGTACCTGATGTACGCTTCGCCGTCCCGCTTACCGCAACCTGGGGCACTGCTGAATAGTTACGGTTTGGTAGTTTGGGCCATTTTCGGCATTGATCCGTGCCTGGTTAAGCAGAAAATCTCTGTCCGTTTGTTTGTGGAGAATTGGAAGCAGTAATAGTCGAAACCGGCCGTTTTGTCAGCTCCTTTGCCTGCCGTCTTTCCGGGGCCTTTTGGGATGGGAAGATCCCCCCTTCAGGTTCTCCTTGACAGGGCGCGCCCGGCAAGGGTAGGAATCTGGTTTGAAAAAATTACCGGACCATCCCGGTTTCTTATGGTTGTAAGGAGGTATTTCCCATGCTTGAGGCGTATCAGAAACATGTTGCCGAGCGGGCCGCTCTTGGTCTGCCTCCCCTTCCCCTTTCCGCCGGCCAGACCACCGCCCTGGTTGAGCTGCTGCAAAAACCGCCCGCCGGAACGGAAGCAACCCTGCTCGACCTGATCAGCAACCAGGTTCCGCCGGGGGTGGATGAGGCCTCCAGGGTCAAGGCCGGATTTTTGGCCGGGGTGGCAGAGGGGAAGATCGTCTCGCCGCTCATCGACAAGTTGGTGGCGGTGCAGCTCCTCGGCACCATGCTTGGTGGCTACAATGTGCAGCCGCTCATTGAGCTGCTTGATGAGGCTGAGCTGGCCCCGGCGGCGGTGGCGGCGCTTTCTGGCACCCTTTTGGTCTATGAGTCCTTTAACGAAGTGACCGCCAAGGCAAAGAGCAACCCGCACGCCCGGCAGGTGCTGGCCAACTGGGCGGCGGCGACCTGGTTCACCTCCCGGCCCCCCATGCCGGAGGAACTGACGGTTACCGTGTTCAAGGTGGGGGGCGAGACCAACACCGACGATCTTTCCCCTGCCTCCGAGGCTTGGAGCCGCCCGGATGTCCCCCTGCACGCCCAGTCCATGCTGATTAACCGGCTGCCCGGTTCGCTGGCGAAGATCGAGGAACTGAAGAAAAAGGGGCATCCCGTGGCCTATGTGGGCGATGTCGTGGGTACCGGCTCCTCCCGCAAGTCCGGGGTCAACTCCATGCTCTGGCATCTTGGCCACGACATCCCCCATGTGCCGGCCAAGCGCACCGGCGGGGTGGTCATGGGTTCCACCATCGCGCCGATCTACTTCAACACTGCCGAGGACTCCGGCATGCTGCCCATCCAATGCGATGTGACGAGTCTTGAAACCGGCGATCTCATTACCATCAACACCCGCACCGGCACGATCAGCCGGGACGGGCAGAATATTGCCAATTTCAGCCTCTCCCCCGCCACTCTGCCCGACGAGGTTCAGGCCGGAGGGAGGGTCAATCTTATTATCGGCCGGGGGTTGACCGCCAAGGCCCGCGAGGCCCTGGGGCTGCCGCCCTCCACCCTCTTTCGGGAGCCGGAGGTGCCCAAGGATACCGGGCGCGGATACACCCTGGCCCAGAAGATGGTGGGCAAGGGTTGCAATCTTCCCGGGGTGCGGCCCGGCATGTACTGCGAGCCGAAGATGACCTCGGTGGGCTCTCAGGACACCACCGGCCCCATGACCCGCGACGAGATCAAGGAGCTGGCCTGCCTGAAATTCTCCGCCCCCCTGGTGATGCAGTCCTTCTGCCACACCGCCGCCTACCCCAAGCCGGTGGACGTGCAGACCCACCAGACCCTGCCCTCCTTTATCAGCGAACGGGGCGGGATCAGCCTGCGCCCCGGCGACGGGGTGGTCCATTCCTGGCTCAACCGCATGGTCCTTCCCGACACGGTGGGCACCGGCGGCGACTCCCACACCCGCTTCCCCATCGGCATCTCCTTCCCGGCCGGCTCCGGCCTGGTGGCCTTTGCCGCGGCCACCGGCGCCATGCCCCTGGTGATGCCGGAGTCGGTGCTGATCCGCTTTACCGGCCGGATGCAGCCGGGCATCACCCTGCGCGATCTGGTCAACGCCATTCCCTGGGTGGCCATCCAAAAGGGGTTGCTCACCGTGGAGAAGAAGGGCAAGAAGAACCTCTTTGCCGGGACAGTGCTGGAGATCGAGGGGCTGCCGGATCTGGCGGTGGAACAGGCCTTCGAGCTGGCCGATGCCTCGGCCGAGCGCTCCGCCGCCGCCTGCACCGTGCGCCTCAATGAGGGGCCGGTAGCCGAGTTTCTCCGCTCCAATGTGGTGTTGCTGCAAAATCTGCTGACCAGGGGCTATCAGGATGCAAAGGCTATCCGCAACCGGATCGCGGCCATGGAGGCGTGGCTGGCCGCGCCCGCGCTCCTGGCCCCGGATGCGGACGCCGAATACAAGGCGGTGCTCACGATCGATCTCAACACGATCACCGAACCGCTGCTGGCCTGCCCCAACGATCCGGACGACGTGCGCTTGCTATCCGAGGTGGCGGGTACCCCCATCGACGAGGTTTTTGTCGGCTCCTGCATGACCAACATCGGTCATTTCCGGGCTCTGGCCAGGATTCTCGACAACGGGCCCCAGGTACCGGTCCGTCTCTGGGTGGCGCCGCCCACCCGCATGGACGAGGAGCAGCTTAAAGCCGAGGGGCTGTACAGCATTTTTGGTCGCGCCGGGGCGCGGACCGAGATCGCCGGCTGTTCGCTCTGCATGGGCAACCAGGCGAGAACCCGCGACAAGGCGGTGGTTTTTTCCACCTCCACCCGCAATTTCGACAATCGCATCGGCACCGGCGCCAGGGTCTTCCTGGGCTCGGCCGAGCTGGCCGCCATCTGCGCCTTGCTGGGACGCATCCCCACCGTGGCGGAATACAATACGATCCTTGCCGAACGGGTGACCCCCAAGGCGGACGAAGTGTATCGTTATCTCAACTTTGATCGGATTGCGGGATACGCAGAGAAAGGCTGGTAAAATAGCCGGCTACCATTACCGGATGGCTTTTGTAACTATCCAGCGGCACCGCTGGATAGTTACGGCTAGTTCCGAATGGCGCTAGTTTAAGCATTTTTTGTAACCGCAGGGAGTAAACTCGGGACTGTCCCCGGCCTTATCGGGGGCTGTCCCGAAAGTTTACGGGTTTGATGCAACCATGGTGGCCAGCGCCGCAAAAGTCTGAGTTTCAGGCTTTTTGCAACTGCTGTGGTTTCAATTCGCAAAAGCCTGGGACAGCCCCAGATGGGGCCGGGGACAGTCCCGGTTTTGCTGGCCTCCGTCCTTAAACTAGCGCCATTCCGGCTAGCTTTCCTTTTTTTTATATTTGCCGGTAAAGCAGCCGCTATCGCTATCCTCCAGGGGAATCGCGACATAGCGGTTTTTACCCTCTTCCTTGGCCATGTACATGGCCCTGTCGGCGGCGCAGACTAGATTCTGATCCGTCAGCTCGGCGGACGGTTTCACCGCCGTTACCCCGAAACTCATGGTTACCAGACCGCCGGTGTCGGAACCGGCATGGGGGATGGCCAGTTTTTCCACGTCCTGGCGGATCGCCTCGGCGAGATAGGCGCCGCCTTCCAGATCGGTGCCGGGCAGGAGAATGACGAACTCTTCCCCGCCGAAACGGGCCGCCAGATCGGAAGACCTCATCAGTGGACTGCGCAGGGCCAGGGCGATTTTCCGCAGGCACTCGTCGCCGGCCAGATGGCCGTAGGTGTCGTTGAATGCCTTGAAGGCATCAATATCGGCAATAATCAGAGCCAGGGAATGGCCGTTGCGCAGGGCGCGCCGCCATTCCGTGGCCAGCGCCTCCTTGAACTGCCGCCGATTGGCTAGCCCGGTGAGGGCATCGGTGCGGGAGAGTTCCTCCAGCTGCTGGTTGGCCGTCTCCAGCTGCTGGTTGGTCTCCTCCATCTGGGCCTTTAAGACCAGCAACTCCTCCACCTTCTGATCGAGCTCCTCCGTCTTTTTTTCCAGCAGCCGCTGCTGGCGGTAGATTTTCAGGAAAACCTCGACCTTGCTGCGCAGGATGACCGGGTTTACCGGCTTGAACAGATAGTCGATGGCCCCGGCGTCGTAACCCCGGAAGATATGCTCGTCCTCCTTGTTGATCGCGGTGACGAAGATGATCGGCAGCTGCCGGGTCTGTTTCATCCCCCGCATCAAGGCGGCGGTCTCGAAGCCGTCCATGTCCGGCATCTGGACATCGAGGAGCACCAGGGCGAACTCATGTTTCAGCATCAAGGCCAAGGCCTCATGGCCGGAGGAGGCGGTGAGCAGGTCGGCGCCCACTTCCTCCAGCAACCCCTCCATTGCCAGCAGGTTGGCGGGCTGGTCATCGACGATCAGGATTTTTGGAGTGCCGGGCATGATTATTACTCCTCGTACAGATTGGCTAAAAATTGGCCTATGGCGGCCAGGGGCAGGACAAAATCAACCTTGGCCGCCTGGAGCGCGGCCTTGGGCATGGTATCCACCTCGGCGTCGGCCGGGCTCTGGACCACCGCCAGCCCGCCCCGCTTTTTGATTGCGGCCAGGCCGCGGCTGCCGTCATCGTTGGCTCCGGTCAGGATAATCCCGATCAGTTTGGCGCCGTAAACATCCGCCGCGCTCTCGAACAGCACGTCGATGGAGGGCCGGGCAAAGCGCACCCTGCTTTCCAGGGTCAGGGAAAAGGTCCGGTCATCCTCCAGCAGCAGGTGATAATTGGCCGGGGCCAGATAAACCGTGCCCGGCGCGGCCTCCTCCTTTTCCTCCGCCTCCTTGACCTGCACCAAGCAGCGCTGGTCAAGGTAGTGGGCGAAAAAACCGTCGCTTTCCGCCCCCCGGTGCTGGACCACGACCACCGGCACCGGAAAATTTTTCGGCAACCTGGGCAGGATGACGCGCAGCGCGTGCAGGCCGCCGGCTGAAACCCCGATCACCACGGCGTCGTAAGGAACCCGCTTGGCCGGTCGGGTCATTATTACAGCTCCCTCTTGTAGATTTTTTCCTCCGGAAACAGCGGGTCAAAGTGTTTGTCCAGGGGGGAAAGCCGCAGGGACTCCTTTGAGCCGAGCCAGAGAAAGCCGCCGGGGCACAGGCTTTCATAAAACGTCTGGAAAATCCGGTTCTGGAGGTCCCGGTTGAAATAGATCAGGACATTGCGGCAGACCACCAGCTGCATCTCGCTGAAGACGCTGTCGGTGACCAGGTTATGATCGGCAAAGACGATTCTTTTTTTCAGCCAGTTTTTGAGAATCACCGAGTGGTCGTCCGCCGTGTAGTAATCGGAAAATGATTCTCTTCCCCCGCTTTTCTGGTAATTGGCGGTAAACTGCCGAATATGGTCCAGGGCGTAAATGCCAGCCTTGGCCTTTTTGAGGGCGATCTGGTTGAAATCGGTGGCGTAAATCTGGCACCGCTCAAGCAGCCCTTCCTCGTGCAGGAGAATGGCCATGGAATAGACCTCCTCGCCGGTGGCGCAGCCCGCGTGCCAGATCTTGACAAAGGGATAGGTCTTGAGCCGGGATACCACCTCGGTTCTGATCCGCAGATAGATGTCCGGGTCGCGGAACATCTCGGTGACATTGATCGACAGATCCCGCAGCAGCAATTCAAAAAAGCTCCGGTCATGGAGTACCCGGTGCAGCATGGCCCCCATGTCCGGCAGCAAGGAGGACTCCATCCGGTGCCGCAGGCGGCGGCGCAGGTGGGCCAGGGAATAGTCGCGAAAATCATAGCCGTACCGCTTGAACATCCCCTCCAGCAGCAAGGCGATCTCCAGATCCTCGACTTCTTTGCTGTCATCGGTCTCGTTTATCATCGGTAGTAACCATTCATCGGGGCGGTCGTCAAAGCACTAAAACCACCGGACTGTAACCGTTCAGCAGTGCTGCAGATTTGGCCAAGCGGACCGGCGCTGCGTACCTCGTGTCCGTAAGCAGGGCCGATCGTCCGAAGATGTGGTGTTGCTGAACGGTTACTCATCGGTATAACCAGACCCGCAGCAGAGACACCAGCTTTTCCGGATCAATCGGCTTGGCCAGGTAATCGCTGGCCCCGGCTTTCAGGCATTTGTCCCGGTCGCCCCGCATGGCCTTGGCGGTGAGGGCGATGATCGGCAGGTTGCGTTGTTTGGGGTCTTTCCTGATTCGGCGCATCGCCTCGTAGCCGTCCATCTCCGGCATCATAATATCCATCAGCACCAGGTCGATCTCAGGATGGGCGGCCAGTTTTTCCAAGGCTTCCAGGCCGTTTTTTGCCACCACGATTGCGAGGCCCTGTTCTTCCAGCACACTGGAGAGGGCAAAAACGTTGCGCATGTCGTCGTCCGTCAGCAGGATGGTCCGGCCATTGAGGGTGGATTCCCGGTCGTGGAGGGTGTTCAGGATCTCCTGCTGCTCCTTGGGCAGGTTTTTTTCTACCCGGTGGAGAAAGAGGGTGGTTTCGTCAAGGAGCCGTTCCGGTGACCGGGCGCCCTTGATGATGATGGAGTTGGCATACTGCTGGAGCCGCTCTTCCTCATCCTGGTCGAGTTCCTTGCCGGTATAAATGACCACCGGAATCCGGGCGATCTCCGGATTGTCCTTGATCCGGGTGAGCAGGTCAAAGCCGGACATGTCTCCCAAGCCCAGATCCAGGATGATGCAGTCAAAATGTTCGGCCAGCAGCCGCCGGTGCGCTTCTTCGCCGGTGGCTGCCTCTTCCACGACAACATCGCCGTTGCCGATCAGGGCCTTGATCGCCTGGCGCTGGACCAGGTCGTCCTCCACGATCAGCAGCTTTTTCATCGGCCTTTCCACCAGTTTTTCGATCCGGCCGAAAACCTGTTCCAGCTTTTCCACGCTGACCGGTTTGGTCAGATAGCCGATCGCGCCCAGCTGCATGATGTCGGAGGACTGATCGCTGGCCGAAATGAACTGGACCGGAATATGGCGGGTTTCCGGGTTGTTCTTGAGCCGTTCCAGCACCTCCTTGCCGCTGATGCCGGGCAGCCCCATATCGAGCAGCACCGCGCTGGGCCGGTAGTAGTCGGCCAGATGGAGGCCGGTTTCTCCGTCTTCGGCTACCAGCCCCTTGTAGCCCTTTTCCCTGGCCAGATCGAGGAGCAGGGAGGCAAAGGCCGGATCGTCCTCGACGATGAGCAGGCTCTTGTCGTCGCTTTTTAGCAGACGGCGGTCATCACGAACCAGCTTGTCGGCTGCCTCCTCCGGTGGCGGGCCGATCTTCTCCGGCAGTGCGGCCGGGGCGGGCTGGGCCTTGGCCCGGTCCTCCACTGGCAGCCGGATTTTTTTCGGGGCTAACGGGGCAGGGGCAGCGACCGCGGCAACTTCCGGCCGGGCACCCTTGAACCGTTCCGGCAACCAGAGGGTAAAAGCGCTGCCGACGCCTTCCTCGCTTTCCACGGTCAAGACGCCACCCAGGAAGCGGGCCAGCTCCCGGGAGATGGAAAGTCCCAGGCCGGTGCCGCCGAACTTGCGGCTGGTGGTTCCGTCCGCCTGCTTGAAGGCCTCGAAAACAATCTCCAGCTTGTCGGCGGGAATCCCGATGCCGCTGTCGCTCACCCGGAAGAAAATGGTCGCCTCCGGGCGGACAGCCCGCAGTTCCATGGGCAGGGCGCCGGCCGCGGGCCGTCCGACGGTAAGCTCAACCGCGCCCTGCTCGGTGAACTTGAAGGCGTTGGAAAGCAGATTTTTCAGGATCTGACGCAGGCGGGCATCATCGGAGAAAATCATCACCGGGACGTTGTCTTCCCGCACCAGGGTCAAGCCGATCTTTTTCTGCTCAGCCAGGGGCCGGAAAGGAGTGAGCAGCGAAGAAAGCAGGTTGTCCAGGGAGATCTCCTCCGGGTTGACCTCCATCCGGCCAGCCTCGATCTTGGAGAGATCCAGCACTTCGTTGATCAGGTTGAGCAGGTCGGAACCGGAGTTGTGGATGGTGGAAGCGAACTCAACCTGCCTGGGTATCAGGTTCGCCTCCTTGTTGGCGGCCAGCAGCTGGGAGAGGATGAGGATGCTGTTCAAGGGGGTGCGGAGTTCGTGGCTCATGTTGGCCAGGAATTCCGACTTGTAGCGACCGGAAACCTCCAGGGCCTTAGCCTTTTCCTCCAGATCCTGCCGGGCCCGGAGCAAGCCCCGGTTGGCGGTTTCTATCTCCTCGTTTTTGGCGGACAGCGCCTTGGAGCGTTCTTCCAGTTCTTCGTTTGATACCCGCAACTCCTCCTGCTGGGTCTGCAACTGCTCTTCGGAAATGGAGAGGGTGCGCGCCTGTTCCTGCAGCTCCTCGTTGGTTTGCTGCAACTCCTCCTGCTGGACCTGGAGCCTTTCCGATTGTTCCTGGGTGGTTTTCAAGAGGCGGTCCAGTTCCAGTCGAGCCTCGGTGGTGTGGATCGCCACCCCGATATTCTCCATTACCCGGTCGAGCAGGAGCTCTTCCCTTGGGGTGAATGGCTTGTGGCGACCCAGCTCAATCACGGCCAGCAGCTGGTTTTCAAAGTAGATGGGAGCGACTACCACCCCGGCGGCATCGGCCTCGCCAAGACTGGAGGAAATTTTCAGGTAGCCGGGGGGAAGATCGTTGATCACCAAGGGTTTGCCCTGGTGCAGCGCCCGGCCGATAATGCCATGACCGCGGCTGATCAGCGGCCTGGCCTCCACCGCTTCGTCCGTCCCGTAGGCCTTCAGCAGCCGCAGGGTGTCATCGTCCTGGGCCAGGTAAAAGACCGCGGCCTGGGCATCGATCACCTCTACCAATACCTCCAGGATGTTGTGGGCCAGGGTGAGCATTTCATGCTGGCCATGGAGCCGGTCGCTCACCGCGGCCGTGCCCTCGGCCAGCCAGTGGTCCGTCTCCTGTTTGCCGCCCAGGTCGCGGAGGGTGGCGGCCATCCGGTTCAAGGCGTGGCTTAACCGGTCATCCTCGGAGCGGGACGGGATGACGATGTCATAGTTGCCTTGGGAAACGGCCTCGGCCATCTCCACCACCCGCATTTCGTCGCGGATATCCACGATGTACTCCACCGCCCCGATGATCCGGCCGTCGTCGTCCTTGAGCGGAGCGGCGGTGTAGCGGTAATGGGTTTCGCCCTTGGGGGTGATGATGATGTTTTCCCCGGTGAGTACCCGGTTCTGGATCATGGCCCGCACGACCTTGCACCGGTCGCTTTGGCAGTCGCGGGTGTGGAAAAGGGCGTGGCATTTTTTGCCGATGCACTGGCCTACGGCCAGGCGGGCGGCCCGGGCTCCGGCCTGGTTGACGAAGCGGATGGTGAGATCGCGGTCCACCACCTGGACCGGGGTGGGAATGGCGTGGAGATAACGGACCAGCTCGGCGGCCTGGAGATGGGCCTGGCGCAGATCATCGTTCATAGTCTGCTGCCAGGCCGCCTGTTGGGCGGCCTCTGCCTGAAGCGGGCGGACCAGCCGGCGGGCAAGCAGCGTCGCGGCTCCGGCCGTGGCCAGGGTGACGCCCGGCCAGACCAGCCAGGATGAGCCGGGCAGCAGTGAGGCCGCCAGGCCTGCGAGCAGCAGAGCCGCTGCCGCCGAGCCAAGGGCAGCCAGCAGAATCCGGCGGTCCAGGGAATTATTCATGAGCGACCTCTTTATTTGTAAGCGGAAAATATGGCCGAGCCAAGCTGGCTACAAAACATCTCATACGCCTAACAGATTGTCAATACTAGAAAAACGGAGCAGTATTAGATTGTATTGAAATCGCAAAAAATCGAGGTTGCAATAGATATTGTGTGAGACTATTTGGTTATGTTCATAATCTGTGTAGTGTTAGCAGGATAGTCAAAAGTTTTATGCATTCATGTGCAGAAGGTTCGAGCTTTGCCTTGGCGCAGATAATCTTACCGTGAACCGGCGATCTCCCAGAAGGCCAGGATCTTGGGGTTGCGCAGGTTTTTTTTCACGGTGCAGACCCCCAGGGAAAACGGCGCCAGCGCCGGGGAGATAGCGAGTACCGTGATCTGCGCTTGGAGCGGGCTTTTTTCCAGCACCAGGAGGGGCACCACCCCGACCCCGCAGCCCAGGCTGACCATGGCGATGATCGCCTCGTTGCCCGCCACCTGGGCGTAGATGTTAGGCAGGATTTTTTTCGCGGCAAACCAGCGGTCGAGCCGCTCCCGGCTCAACCCCTGCTCGGCCACGATAAGCGGGGTTTTGCGCCAGTCGATCTCCGGGCCTTCATAAATAACGGTTTCGGGAAAGGCCAGGGGCGCGATGAAGACCAGGGGCGTTTCGGTGAGCTGCCGGAACTCCAGGCTGCCGGCCTGTTTATCCGGCAGGGCGTCGATGATCACCTCCACCTCGCCGTTACGGAGCCGGGTCAGCCCCTGGGCCGCGTCGCCGGTCTGGAGCTTGATCTGCACCTCGGGGCAAGCCTTGCGGAACCTGCCCAGAATGCCCGGCAGGATGGAGTAGGCGGCGGTCACCGAGCAGTAGAGGGAGATGTCGCCGTGCAGGGCCGCATCGACGGCAAGGCTGTTTTTCAGCTCCTGCCAGCGGTTGATGCTCTCCTCGGCATACTGCCTCAGGGCTTCCCCCGCTCTGGTTAGCCGTGCCGAGCGCTTGTCACGGTCAAAGAGCCGTTCCCCCACCTCCGCTTCAAGGCGCTGGATGGTCCGGGTCAGGGCCGAGGGCGTCACATGACAGCTCCTGCTGGTTTTGCCGAAGTGCAGGGACTCTGCCAGGTGGCGAAAGAGCTTCAGTTCTTCAATGTCCATGGGCACTCTCCGGTTGTTGCAATTTTCGCAACACAATATCGCGAACAAGTCACTTGACGCAACAGAAAATGCCGCTATGATGGTTGCTTGGAAGCAAGAAAAGAAAGTAACTATCCAGTTTTAGGGGAAAAGGCTTAAAATAACCCCAAACCTGTAACTATTCAGCAGTGGTGCAGAGGCGCGGAAGAGGCCTGCGAAGTGTGCTGTTGCCCACGAACAGGCCGATGACAAAGCAGATGCGGTGCTGCTGGATAGTTAAATTTCCAAGACGATAAGGAGAAGACAATGGGAGAGAATTACTTCAACAGCCTGCCGCTACGGTTGCAGCTTGAGGAGCTTGGCCAGTGCCGCTTCATGGACTCAGCCGAGTTCAACGGAGTCGAGGCGCTCAAGGGCAAGAAGATCGTCATCGTCGGCTGCGGCGCCCAGGGGCTGCATCAGGGCTTGAACCTTCGCGACAGCGGCCTGAATGTTTCCTACGCCCTGCGTGAGGAAGCGATCAAGACCAAACGGCAGTCCTTCAAAAACGCCAGCGAAAACGGCTTTACCGTCGGCACCCCCGAGCAGCTGATCCCCAAGGCCGATCTGGTCATCAACCTCACCCCGGACAAGCAGCACACCAAGGTGGTTTCCGCCATCATGCCCCTGATGAAAAAAGGGGCGACCCTCTCCTACTCCCACGGCTTCAACATCGTGGAAGAGGGGATGCAGATCCGTAAGGATCTCACGGTGATCATGGTGGCCCCCAAGTCCCCCGGTACCGAGGTGCGGGAAGAGTACAAGCGCGGCTTCGGCGTCCCCACCCTGATTGCCGTACATCGCGCCAACGATCCCCAGGGCAAGGGTTGGGAGCAGGCCAAGGCCTATGCCTGCGGCACCGGCGGCGACCGGGCCGGCGTACTGGAATCCTCCTTTGTCGCCGAGGTCAAGTCCGACCTGATGGGCGAACAGACCATCCTCTGCGGCATGCTCCAGGCCGGCTCCCTGCTCTGCTACGACAAGATGATCGAAAAGGGGATCGAAAGCGGCTATGCCTCCAAGCTCGTCCAGTACGGCTGGGAGACCATCACCGAGGCCCTGAAGCACGGCGGCATCACCAACATGCTGGACCGCCTCGCCAATCCGGCCAAGATCAAGGCCTTCGATCTTGCCGAGGAGCTCAAGGAGATCCTGGCCCCGCTTTTTGCCAAGCACATGGACGACATCATGAGCGGGCACTTCTCGAAAACCATGATGGAAGACTGGGCCGACAACGACAAGAACCTCCTGAAATGGCGGGCGGCCACCGGCAAAACCGCTTTTGAAAAGTCCACCTCTACCAAAAAGAAGATCAGCGAGCAGGAATACTTTGACCACGGTATCCTGATGGTGGCCATGGTCAAGGCCGGGGTCGAGCTGGCCTTCGACACCATGGTTTCCGCCGGGATAAAGGAGGAGTCCGCTTATTACGAGTCGCTGCACGAGGTGCCGCTCATCGCCAACCTCATCGCCCGCAAGAAGCTCTACGAGATGAACGTGGTCATCTCCGACACCGCCGAGTACGGCTGCTACCTCTTTGCCCACGCCGCCGTGCCCATGCTGGCCAAGTTCATGAAGAAGATCGACACCGACGTG
>Ga0172380_10003414_pt1 | contig 21861 bp, 34 predicted proteins | sample Leawe162metaG_FD_119747 | JGI IMG/M metagenome (GOLD analysis project Ga0172380, IMG submission 119747) | Leachate microbial communities from a municipal landfill in Southern Ontario, Canada - Leachate well 162 metaG | ecosystem: Engineered > Solid waste > Landfill > Unclassified | place...
ATTATTAAGGGCATTAACGTTTTTGTATGATCCACAAAGTTACACGCTTTGCGTACCACAAGGCCATGGGCCTGTTCCTGATACGCTTGGCAGCGGGCTGGGTATTTATTAACCACGGCTGGATGAAGCTCCAGAACCTCAGCGGTGCGGACAGCTTCTTTGCCGGCATTGGCTTGCCCCCGGGCACGGCCATGTTCATCGCCGCCATCGAGGTCATTGGCGGCATTATGCTTGCCTTGGGTGTAGCACCCAGGCTCGCCGGCCTTGTCCTTGGCATCGAGATGGTCGTTGCCATGCTCTTGGTGGGCATCCCGGGCGGCTCTTACGAGCTCGAGGCAATGCTCGCAGCCGCGGCACTTGGCATCTTTATGATAGGTGCAGGCCGCTACAGCCTCTACAGCATGGAGCGCGAGTAGTCGCACGTACACTAAGCAAAAGCCCCGCATACGCGGGGCTTTTGTTTTGTCCTACTGTATTTGTGTACCGCATATGTGCGCTTGTGCCTATACTTACAGCTATGCAACTACTGGGCACCATACAGGCGGGGTTTGCGTCTCCGGCAGAGGAGGACGCCGCCGACATAATATCTCTTGAGGAGTTTCTGCTTGGCGACAAAGAGGCAAGCTACATGCTGCGCGTGCAAGGCGACTCTATGAAAGAGGCGGGGATACTCGACGGCGACCTGGTGGTGTTTGAGCGCACGGCCGCCTGCAGGCCCGGCGACATTGTCGTAGCACTTATAGAGGACGGCTACACGCTCAAATATTTGCGGCAGGAGAGCGGGCGCTTCTACCTCGAGGCCGCCAACCCGCAATATCCGATTTTGTATCCCAAAGACGGCCAGATACTGGGCATTGTTACCGGCTCTATGCGCAGTTACAAGTAGCTATGAAGACGCACACGCACGACTACCCGCGGGCGATACTCCACTTTGACGGCGACTCGTTCTTTGCCTCGGTGGAGCAGGCCCTTAACTACACGCTTAAGGGCAAGGTGGTAATAACAGGCGGCGAGAGGGGCGCCGTGACCGCGGTCAGCGTCGAGGGCAAGCGCCTGGGGCTTGCGCGCGGGCTGTCTCTGCGCGACATACGCCGCGTATGCCCGCAGGCGGTGGTTGTCTCGTCGGACTATGTCTCCTACGGGATATTTGCGCGGCGCATGTATACACTAGTGCGCCGGCATGCACCGGTGGTCGAGGAGTACAGCATAGACGAGTGCTTTGCCGACATTACCGGGCTTGCGCGCCCCGGGCGCAGCTACGAGGACATTGCGCAGCTCATACACCGGGAGTTGGAGCAGGCGCTGGGCGTCACCTTTGGCGTGGGGTTGGCACCCTCCAAGGTACTGGCCAAGGTCGCATCCAAGCACCGCAAGCCCGGCGGCTTTACGGCTATATCTACTAGCGAGGCCGATGCGTATCTGGCAAACGTGCAAATAGGGCAGGTGTGGGGTATAGGCCCGGCCATGTCGCAGACTCTTAATGCGCTTGGCATACAAACAGCGCTCGACTTCGCCAGGCAGAGCCCGGAGTGGCTGCGCGCAAACCATATCTCTAAGCCCTACCGGGCCATCTGGCACGAGCTGCGCGGCACCTCGGTCAATGCCGTGGCGGAGTCCGGCGCTACGGTGCCGGCCTCCATAATAAAGTCGCGTACGTTTAGCCCGCCCACGGCCGACAGGGCGTTTGTATATTCCCAGCTGGTGCTTAATGTCGAGGGTGCGTGCGCGCGTGCGCGCCGCGCGGGAGTGCTCGCGCGGCGCGTGAGCTTCTTCCTCAAGACGCAGGAGTTTTTGTACGGGCGCGTCGAGCTCGATCTTTCAATCCCGAGCGCAAACCCCGCAGACATCCTCAACGCCATGCGCCCGCGCTTTGACGTGCTGTTTAAACAGGGTGTTGTGTATCGCGCCACCGGGGTCTCACTTGGCGGGCTGGTGCCGGCCGGGGCCGCGCCGCTGGACCTGTTTGGCGAGGCAGAGGCGGCACAAGAGCAGCTACCTGTACTCAATGGTGTAGACGCGCTTAACCGCCGCTTTGGCGCGGGTACGGTGTATGCAGGATCATCTATGGCGGCGCGCCTGCATAAAGCGCCCGAGCGGCGTCGGCGCGCGGCCATACGCCCGAGCCACCTCCAGATGGATGTGACACGGCGGCGCAAGCGCTTAAATATCCCGTTTCTTGGAGTGGCGCGATAGTTGTAAAGTAAGGGTATGCTGCGCCGCCGCAACCACAGGCATTATGTGCGCCACAAAGAGGAGGCACGCGCCATAATCTTGGCGCGCGTGGCGCACTACAACCGCCACTACAACCACGGGGTGAGGCGCATCTTTATTAAAAACAGCAAGAGCAGGTGGGGCAGCTGCTCTAGCGCCGGCAACCTCAACTTTAACTACAAGCTTATATTTTTGCCGCAGGAGGTCTTGGACTACGTGGTGGTGCACGAGCTGTGCCATTTGCGGCACTTTAACCACGGGCCGGAGTTTTGGGACAAGGTTGCCGAGGTGCTGCCCAACCACAAAGACCTGCGCCGGCTCCTGCGCCTGGCCGAGCGCACATAAAAAGGGCCGCCCACCGGCGGCCCTCTTTTTACATTTTGACAGGCAAAATACCGATGCAGTACGAGTCCGGACAGGTCCTCCTTTTTGGTCCCTCCCATCCGGTCATCTCATACGTCCTGCCGGCGCATACCAAGGCGATGGCTCTCTGTCCGTCGCGCAGGCTCTCCAGTTCGCCTAGTACGACGACTTTTGTCTTGTCGCTGTAGGGGCACCACTGGCCGTCTACAAGCACAAGGCGGGCCGGCATGTTAATGCTCGATACTCTGCACTCGCCGCTTTTGGGGCCGTGGCAGCAGTTGCTCCCCGTCAGCTTTTGGAGTATAGCAACCAGTCCGTTGTCGTGGACCTCGGCGTGGCGGTAGCCCCACCAGCTAAAACGCTTCTCCTCAGGGACAGGCGGCTCTTGCTCTTTGGGTGCTTTCTCCAAAAAGGGCAGCGGTGTGGTTTTCTCGAGCCCCCACAGCTTTAGGTACTGCTCAAACCCGGGCGCGTTAGGTGCCGCCTGCGCGTGATGATGCTCTTGCGCCCCGGCAGGGTGGTTGGGCACAAGCGACAGAAAGATAATTGAAAAGATCCACAACAAACGCATCTATGCCTCCATTGGTAATACACTCTGCGCCCACTATACCGCTAAGCATCCGCGTTGCAAGCCAGAGCTGGCGTGCTAGGGTAGGGGCAGTTGCACAAGACTTGTAGGGAGGTGCTCATGTTTGGTATTAAACACACCGAGATTGTCTGCACAGTCTCCGGCAGTTGCAAGGACAAGCACGCGCATCCCATGCCGGCGTACCGCCGCTATGTGGAGTCGCATATCGTCCAAGTCCGGGCTCACGCAGGGAGGTATCCGTTCTATATCCTCTCGGGGTTGTACGGCCTTATCCCGGCCGACAAAATGATACGTAACTACGACTACGTTCTTGTCGAGGATAAGGTCGGGGAGTTTGCCGAGCGGGTGCGTCTGCAAATGGCGCGACGCCGGATACGGACCATCCTGTACTCTCATGCTCCGGGCACAACAGACTGGGGCGTCTACACACGGGCTCTCAATATGGCCGCAGACCTAAACGGGACACAGATCATCAACATGATGTTCCCGACCGTAAGGGAGGGTGCGGCTATTCTCCCGCAGGTCACCGACGCTCCCGCTATCGCATAACAATCCGCCCGGCCACACTTGGCCGGGCGTTCTGTTTAGGGTGTACCATAGAGGTATTAGCAGTTTTTATACTATGATATGAGCGAAAAGATAAAGATAGAGAACCATACGTTTAGCGGCGGGCTCTGGGTCATTGGCTGGCTGTTTACTATAGGCTACGTGGGCCTCACCTTTTGGCAGGGAGTGTTGGGCATCATCATCTGGCCGTACTACCTGGGGCTTGCGGTAAGCGCAATGTCGCTGCTGCAGTAGTGTTTGACAAAATAGTTTTACTATAGTATTGTGCTACCCAGCACGGCTCTTTGTAGCCGCCACCATCTTTAGGGAGGCTCACATGACAAGGCGTAAGGGGTCCGGGTTTTTGATCTTGCGGGTCTTCCGCGAGGCGGGGTATACACCCGCGCAGATAGAAAGTATCTGTAAAGGGGAGAAAAGGGCCGAGCTGCGCGTGTGCCGCATGCACATGTTCCCCGCGCCGCCGGCCGAGCACGGTCCGGCGTCACACATTCTGGTGCAAAAGGTCGAGGAGGTGCTTACCTACGGGGCACTCGAGGACTTGGGAGACGAGGGCTTTGGAGCCGTCCACTCGCGCCTCATGATGAAGTGCATAGACAACAACATTGTCTATGTAGGCGACCTGGCCGCTCTCACCGAGCGGGACGCGCGCCGGATACTCGGCAGGCCCTCGTCCAAAACCTACAGGGCTGTCGAGGCACTGCTTGCTCTGTATGGTCTGCGTATCGGGATGGAATTGCCCGACAGACACTGACACTACCTAAGGCCCCGGCATTCGCCGGGGCTTTTTTGTTGCATGCTCACGCGCGGGCAAAACTTGGGTGTACCATAAAGTACGTATGCACCCGCTTTTATACGTGGCCGTTTTGTGCCTCGGGTTTGTCATAGCCTTTGCCCTGTACGAGATTATGGGCAGCGACATGTACGATGAGGACGAGGCAGAGTCGCCCTACAAGCGCCGGCGGTTTTTGATGGACTCTAATGCCGAGTACGGGCTCTTTAAGGTACTTGTCGAGCTGTATGGCGACACGTACTACATATTCCCCCAGGTGCACTACAGCCACCTGCTAGAGGTAAGCAAGCATGATTGGAAGGAGAGCAGGAGGCAGATGGCCAAGCTCGATAGAAAGTCGGCCGACTTTGTCCTGTGCAAAAAGGGTGATGTATCGCCCCAGCTGGTGATAGAGCTCGACGGCCCGAGCCACGCTCGCACCCGCACCCAAGAGCGCGACGAGTTTATAAACGACATACTTGAGGCCGCAGGCCTCCCATGCGTGCGCATAGAGGTCGGCCCCTACACCCCCGAGTCTATTAAAGCGATCATCGACCCCGCTTTGTCTCAGCCTTTAGCTTAGGCCCAATTCAGACTGGTCTATTCTAGTGTTCTGCAGAACACTAGAATGTGGTAGGATGCTGCCATGCCAAAAAGGAAGCTTGAGTATAGGAGGGTCGAGCGCGTGGTAAAAGGCTTTGCCAGCCACCGGCGTCTGGAGATTTTAGAGCTCATAAAAGAGGAGCCGGAGCTCTCTGTCGATGAGGTCGCAGAAAAGCTCTCGATAGGGTACAAGAATGCCTCCGAGCACATCCGCAAGCTGGCCATAGCCGGCTTGGTAATGAAGCGCAACGAGGGGAGCTCTGTGCGCCACAAGCTAACCTCGCGCGCAGAGTCTATACTAGTGTTTTGCAAAACACTGGTATAAGAATATTTATATGTATATAAGTGTACGGGTGGTGGCCGGGGCCAAGGTGGAGAAGGTTGAGGTTCTGCCCAAGGGCCGTTTAAAAATTAGCGTTAAGGCACGTGCCGAGCGTAACTTGGCCAACCATCGCGTGCGCGAGCTTGTCGCCGAGCATCTGCATGTGCCCTTGGCCCAAGTGCGCCTGCTGTCGGGCCACACTAGTCCGTCTAAAATCTTTTCGGTAGATGATTAAGTAAAAGAAACCGCCCGGCAACCACTTGGTGGTTGCCGGGCGCTTCACTCCTTATCTTTCCTTTGCCGGTGGTCGTCCCATAAACTTTTGGCCGACCAATACAGCGAGACTGCCAGCACTATGCCTCCGCCGTAGCGCAGGGCGTAAAGTACGTAGTGCGCGACCTCGCCGCTCCAGACCCGCGCTATAGCATGGCGCATGCCCGGGTCACTTGTGCTGAGTATGAGCAGAAAGCCGCACAGCGCCATGCATACCTGCGCCGTCTTGACCCAGGTAGTCTCTAGCGTTGCCGCCAGCATGCCGACCACGCAGGCGGCAAGCACAGTCCATAACCCCGTCTGCATGCAATCCTCCCAATGTGTCCGCCGCTACCATACCACCCCTGCTCTTGGCGGGCTACTGCTCGCGGTTGAGCTTAAGGATGACAGTGACGTGCTCCGCCTTGGTCGTGTAGCCTGTCTCGTCGCCGGCGCGGGCGACTAGTACCGGTAGTATCGTCGTAGACTCGCTGTCTATAAAGATGCCGGTCTCCTGCGAGAGCTTGCAGAGCCCTGCCATAAACAGGGCGACCTTAGCCGGGTCGGGCGGTGTGGGGCGCAGCTGTGTAATACGTGCCATAGCGTCCTCCGTGTGTTGCTCTGCCGCACACCATACCACAGTTGGTAGGGCTTAAAAACTGGCCGGGCGGGTTGGCCTAAAAACAAAAAACCCCTCATCCGCGACTGGAAGGGGAGGTAGAACAAGCAACTTCCCCAAGGTTATTGTAGTTGCACTAAATTACAACCTTGCCCGCATGAAGTGACCTTGATTCATCAGTCGTGGCGTAAAAAGCGTTAGTCCCTTTGCGAATGCAGACTCTACCATCATAGTGATAGACATTCTTGTGATTCCAGGGCGGGATAACGATGACAAGTATTCTGTGACCCATGACTTCTTTTTCCACGACCCGTACTGATAGGGCCGGTGATATGTTGTTCCGCACGCTATTTTGAAGCGATTGGTCGAACTTTTGTCGCGCCTGGTCTGAGTTGTCTATGGTTCCGTCGTCATCTACCCCGTAGAACAGGAAACCGCCACTTGAGGTATTTGCGAATGCGCATATTTCCTTACTCAGCGTTCGCATTTCTGTACCAGCAGCTTTGAACTCGTATAGTTGATCTTCCCCACCTTTGCAGATATCCAGTATTTCTTGTTCACTAGGGACTTTTAGCCCAGTATTTGTGCGTGGAGATGATTTAGACTGCTTTAATTTTGGCTTTGAAGACAATTTTTCCGGGCTGTCAAAATAAGTGGGGGATACATGCTTTACAAGAGGTGTTTTCTCGTAAACAAAAGAGCCGTCGCGCTTTAACGGCTTACCCTCTTCCATAACACGACGGGTTAGTTCGAGGTCTTTCATCTGTCGCAGTTCGTCGAGAACCGCATTTACAGTCCGTCCGGTCTTACGACTGATTTCTTTTGCCGATCTCTTGCCGTTTACTAACTCAAAAACCTTCCGCCGTTTAGGCGAAGCTTGGAAGAGCATACGCCCTCGTGCGACTAGTTCTTGAATTGTGTTCATTTCTTTTGCTTGCTCTGCTTCTGGACGGCACTCACGGAGATAATCTGACTTATGCGTGTGTTATCGCACTCCAGAGCCTCAGCAATAGTTTCGGCACTGATACCCTGAGCGAGCAACTGCATAATAAGTAGCCGGCGAACCGACTCTATTCCGTCTAGGGGAGTACGCTTCTTACCCGGACTAGTCTTTTTTGCCATACATTTTTATGTGCCTAGTAACCTTATAAACGCGCTCCGCACGTACACCCAGCGTCTCACGTACCTTCTCGGCAGACATCCCGCCTTGGACGGCAGTGAGGATAAAGAGGTCTTCGACTCTCACCGCAATACGCTCAAGGGCTTCGGTGACTTTCTTATCCATATCAATTTTTCTTTTTTAGGCGACTAAGGGTGACATTCACTGTGCCAGGACTGGTAGAAAGCAGTTCCGCAATCCTTGTCGGCTTGAAGCCGACCGCACCCATTTCTGCTATAAGCTCGGACTGCACATGGTCTCGCTTTACCAAGATAGTTAGGAGGCGCACTATGTCCTGCTGGGATGTATCGTCTTTCATATTTATTTCTTTTTAGCTCTAGTAATGGCTTTAAACACAGTGTCCGTCTTTTTACCCAACAGTCTGGCTATGCTTGCGGCAGATAGGCCAGAGTCCGCAAGGATTATCTCGACCCTACGACCATCTTCGCTCTGCCGTTCCTCAACCAGGGCAGCAAGGAGTGCTACGATGGCCGTCATTTTGTCGTCTACGCTCTGCTGGAATTCCTTTTCTTTCATATACTTAGCATGTTAGTGGACTATGTGTAGCATTATATAGGTATTCTCTTATAGAGTGCAAGACGTCAATGACGTCTTTTGTCCATCGCTGCTAATGATATTGATACACAAATTCCAAAAAATGGTCTAAACAAGGAACTTTTACTACATCTGGATATCCTGTGGATTAGTTAGCAGAGAACATGTTTCAAAGTCGTTCAAGGGCTAAGGTCTTGCCTTACGCAAACCACCCAGCTTAAGTAAAACCCCGGCCAGTGGCCGGGGTTATCTGTACAGCTCCTTTAACTCTGTTTCGGGTTGGTTCTCGAGCCAAAAGGGGTAGTGGCTTAATTCTTCATATTTGATACGCTGCAGGTGTGATAGACCAGCTCTATTCTCATCATGAGATGTGCGCCATAGAGGGTGGCAAAATGCTCCAACGGGGGATGAATTTTCGTATTACTCCGAAGTACTCGGTTATCCTTCTATCGCAGCGTCCTAATGCTCCCTATACCGATAAAATTTATCCGGATGGAATTACTTTGGAGTATGAGGGTCATGATGTCACCAAGGCACAAAGTAGTAACCCAAAGGGAGTAGATCAGCCCGAAGCCTTACCATCCGGCAAGCTTACAGAAAATGGCAAATTTATAGAGGCTGTTAAAAAGCATCAAAATGGTGCGGAGCCTGAACTAGTTAAGGCATACGAGAAAATAAAAGACGGCATCTGGTCGCTCAAGGGCTACTTTGACCTTATAGATTACAGAATAGTAAATAATGGTCAGAGAAATGTCTTTAGGTTTATTTTGCGACTTTCCGAGAGGGAGGCGTCAAATTTTGACTCTATCCAGCCAGACTTGGCTCATACCCGGCTTATACCTACGCAGGTAAAAAAAGAGGTTTGGGAGCGAGATGGTGGTAAGTGTGTATTGTGCGAAGAGACAAAAAATCTCCATTTTGACCATGACCTGCCCTTTTCTAAGGGCGGTACTAGTCTCTCGGCAAAAAACATCAAACTTCTTTGCATGAAGCATAATCTCCAAAAGTCAGCTAAAATTGAATAGTTATGGCAGATATACAGTCTCTAACCAAGAAGTTGGTCAAATTTCATATAGAAAGGGACTGGAAGCAGTTTCATAACCCCAAGGATTTGGCCCTTTCGTTAGTCCTAGAATCCGCAGAGGTTCTGGAGCATTTTCAATGGAAGTCTGAGAAAGAGATTGCAGCTTATATAAAGACCCACAAAAAGGAGATAGGAGAGGAGCTGGCTGATGCATTTAACTGGATCTTGACGCTGTCGCATGATTTGGGAATAGATATCCTAAAGGCGAGCGAAGCTAAGATCAAAGCAAACGCCAAGAAATATCCTGTCAAAAAAGCCAAGGGCAACGCAAAAAAATATACTGAATTGTAATTATGGGTCAAATAGATATTTTTGAGTTCGGTAAGCAAGGTTTTGAAAAAATCCGTGAATATCAGTATGGGCGCGATTGGCCTGTGGTGTATTTGCTTGAAGCAAAGGGTGAAGCGTATGTAGGAGAGACGACAAATCTCTATAGTAGGAGTAAACAACACTACGACAATAGTGAGCGGAGAAGGCTAAAACGTGTCCATGTTATTACAGACGAAACATACAATAAATCAGCGACACTAGACATCGAATCTTTTCTTATTGAGCATCTCGCAGCCGAAGGCTCTTTTTTGTTGCAGAACAAAAATGATGGTCTACGTAACCACAACTACTACCAGCGAGTTGAGTACCAGGCAAAATGCGAATCAATTTGGAAAGAGTTGATTACGAAACAGCTGGTCCATAAAGAGATATACGAAATAGAAAATAGCGATCTTTTTAAATACTCTCCCTATAAAGCACTTACTGAAGAACAATACTTGTTCGTAAAAAAACTCGTTAAGGATATAGAAAACGACATTGCAACTACTTATGTTGTGGAGGGGGCACCGGGTACTGGAAAAACTATTTTGGCAACCTATTTAATAAAATACCTTAGGGATCATGATAGTACAAAACACCTGAAAATAGCTCTTATTGCTCCTATGTCTGGGTTACGAAGCGCCATACGACAGGTATTTCGTGGCACAGCAGGACTTAAGGCGAATATGGTTATTGGACCAAATGACGTAGCAAAAACACCATATGACCTTGTCATTGTGGACGAAGCCCATCGACTTAAGAAGCGCCGAAATTTAGGTGCAGCTTATAAAGCGTTTGATAAAGTAAATATAAAACTAGGATTACCAAAAGAATCTACTCAACTCGACTGGATTCTCGCTACAACAAAACGACAAGTTCTATTTTATGATCAGGGACAAAGTGTGTTGCCTGCCGACATAGATGATGTTGATCTGCGAAAAAAGGGTATCCAGTTCTACAAACTTACAAAGCAAATGCGTATACAGGCTGGTGAAGAATACGTTCATTTCATTGATGCCGTTCTAAATCAAAGAAAAGTAAGTATGCCTATACTCTCAAATTATGAGTTGAAACTATTTGATGATGCTGCCGAAATGCACGGAGCTATAAAGCAAAAAAATAAGGAGCATGGTCTTTCTCGAATGGTTGCGGGATTTGCTTGGCCTTGGGTCACAAACCCTGCAAATGGCAAGGTAAAACAAGACTATGATATCGAAATTGGAGAACATAAATTTCGTTGGAATAGTGTTACAAAAAATTGGGTAAACTCACCCAACGCAATAAATGAAGTCGGGTGCATCCATACGGTTCAAGGTTACGGTATGAATTATGTAGGTGTAATTATTGGACCGGAGTTGTATTACGATGACGTTAATAAAAAAATCCGGGTAGATAGAAGCAAGTACTGTGATCGTAATGGACATGCGGGGGTTACTGATCCTAAGGAGCTGGAACGCTATATCATAAACATTTACAAAACTTTACTCACACGTGGTATCAAGGGGACATACGTTTATGTTGTAGACGCAAAATTAAGAGCTTATTTTAAGAAAGCTCTTTCGGTTAAAGAAGTTTTATATGTTCCTAAAGCTGTAAAATCTCCGATTACGATCGATATGGTTCAGATTCCGCTCCTGGGGTCGGCCCCTTGCGGTGATCCTTTTTATGGAGAGGAAAATATTAAAAAATATATCTCAGTAGATAAAGTAAAAATTAGGCCCGGGTTTAAGTATTTTATCCTGAGAGCTGAAGGAGATTCTATGGATTTGGCTGGCATACAGGATGGCGACTTGGTTTTGTGTCGCCAGCAGCTTAAAGCCGACACGGGTGACAGGGTCGTCTCTTTACTTGGAGATAATGTCACGATTAAAATATATGGAGAAAGAATAGGAGGTGTAAGAAAGTTACTACCTAAGAGCTCAAATAAAGAGCATACTCCAATAATTCCCAATGAAGGGGACCTTGTGCAAGGCATCGTGCAAGAGGTCGTTGAAGAATAGACAATCGCATGGTTGATTTGGCAGAAATTGAGAGGATATCAAATGGCCACGGTAGTTTTGCTATTTGGCGCGACGGAGACGTTAGAGACATCTCGATTATTAAAGAAAGGAGTGCGGACCTGCATGGACGGGTTATTTTTATAGGCTGCAACCCCAGCGGCATGATCCCGCCGTTTAAGAACTTCCACTCTGTGCACCGCGGCGGGCATGACAGCTGGTTGGCCGACAGCATAGGCAAGCATCCGGGCTTGCGCGGGGCTTATATGACAGATTTTTATAAGCATGAGTATTCAGTACAAGAGTCGGGGGTAGACTCGTCTGACGAGGCTATTAAAAGAAATGTGCCTATCCTGCACGAAGAGCTGGCGCTCTTTAAGACGGATAATCCGGTGCTCGTAGCTTTTGGAGATAAGACATACAAGCTTCTTACTAAACTAGGCTTTACGCCGGAATATTTGCCGCACTATGCGCGGCGTGGGATGAAGCGAGAGGAATTTATATCGGCGGTTATGCAGCTAGGGGACAAAATAGACCAATTTACTTAACTTCTTGCTCGGAAGGGGCTTAGGCGTTACTGTTTGCTATACACATGGCCCCGAAACTCTCCAAGACTGAGTACATTATGTACCGCGAGTGCCCTAACAATACTTGGGTGCGGCGGCACCGCCAAGACATTTACGGGCAGTACGAGATGTCGGAGTTTGAGCAGGCGCTGGCCACTATGGGCAACGAGGTCGAGGAGCTGGCGCGCGGGATGTTCCCGGGCGGGTACTTGGTGGAGAGGCGCAGTGAGGGCGCGCAAGACTTGACCGCCAAGCTGGTGGCCGAGCAGACCCCTGTAATATTCCAGGCGGTGTTTGCCACCGAGCAGTACCTGGCCGCTACCGACGTGCTGGTATGGAACGCGGGTGCCGGAGCCTATGACCTGTACGAGATAAAGATGTCGTCTACCGAGGAGGAGAGCGAGGACGGCAGCGTGAAGAAAAACAAAAAGAAGGAGGAGCAGTTTGATAATGACTTGGCATTCCAGGCCAGCGTTGTGGAGGCTTGCGGCGTCAAACTAAACCGCAAGTACCTGGTGCGGCTTAACAAACAGTATGTGCGCCGGGGCGACATTGACTACACACAACTGTTTATATTTGAGGACAAGACCGAGGCCATGCTGGTGGTGCAGGAAAACGCCGTGCACGGCATGAGCCACGCGTATGAGTACCTGACGCAGGAGGCAAAGCCCGAGGGCCACTGCCCGTGCTACTACCGCGGGCGCTCGGCGCATTGCACGACCTTTGCCTATACAAACCCCGACGTGCCGGCCTACAGCGTGCACGACCTTAACCGCATTGGCCAGAGCAAAAAGTACCTGGAGGAGCTGCTGCACGCGGGCGTGCTGCACGTAAAGGACGTGCCTATAGACGAGCGGCTTAAGACAAAAAAGCTTAACCAAGTGCGCGCGCACCTGTCGCAAGAGTCTATTGTGGATGTGGAGGCGCTGGCGGGAGAGCTGGATAAGCTCGAGTACCCGCTGTATTTCCTAGATTACGAGACATCTCCGGCACCTGTGCCACCCTATAGTGGGTACCGCCCATACCAGCATATTGTCTTCCAATACTCGCTGCATGTGCTGGAGGCGCCAGACGCGGAGCTTAAGCATTATGGCGACCTGATATTGGGCGGCGACCCGTCGGCCAAAATTGCCGAGGCGCTTGTGTCGCACATTGGCCCCAAGGGGAGTGTTATATCGTGGTACAAGACGTTTGAAAACAGCCGCAACAAAGAGCTGGCGGCGCTGTTGCCGGAGCATCGCGAGTTTTTCTTAAACCTGGTGGCGCGCACCTACGACCTTATGGACATTGTGGAGCACCAGCACTACGTGCACCCCGGGTTTATGGGCCGCGCGTCTATAAAAAAGGTATTGCCCGTGCTGGTGCCCGGACTGTCGTACAAAGACCTGCCGGTTAAGAGCGGCACAGACGCCATAGAGGGCTACCGCCAACTGACCCGCGAGGTGTTGGTGGGCGAGGAGGCCGCGCAAAAGCAGCGCGACATGCTGGAGTACTGCAAGCTGGACACCCTGGCGATGGTGGAGATTTGGAGGCACTTTAAGGGCGTGGCGGGCGGGGTGTAGGTTGTATTTTGGGGAGGGTGGGGTAGAGGGCCTTTTGCTATACTATGCGGGTAGGGTTTTATAAGGTACGAAACTAAATTTAATGTATGGCTAAAGCAGGATATGTAGACGGGTTTGTGTTCTCTGTCCCCAAGGGCAAGGCGGCCGCGTACAAAAAGATGTGCACCGAGGCTAAGCAGGTGTGGACCAAGTTTGGCGCGCTGGACTACAAGGAGTGCGTTATAGACGATGCTGCGCCCAAGGGCATTGTGATGACCTTTGCCAAGATGGCTAAGCCCAAGGCGGGCGAGGCTGTTTGGTTTTCCTTCGTCACTTACAAGTCTAAGGCTCATCGCGACCAGGTTAATAAAAAGGTGATGGCGCACTTTGACAAGAAGTACGCGGAAAAAAAGGACTTTAACATGCCCTTTGATATGAGGCGCATGGCCATGGCCGGCTTTAAGGTGGTGGTGGGCTAGGTCTGTCCACACTTGAGTTTGGCGGGTATGGGAGTAGAGTAGGGGCAGAGCATCACAGCAACGGGGGAGCAAATGACAGACATCGCAGTTCAGAGGCTTGCTTCGCAGCAACCTTTGCCAAATCTTAAGAGAATCCTGCGCTATAACGATCTGTACAGAAAGATTCTCGACGCAATCGAACGCAGGATAGACCAAGAAGCGGTTATCAACAATATGGTCCTTGCAGAAGATGTTGGCACTAGCGACACGAGCTTGTCAGTAGTTTTGGTGCAGCACCCTCAACTGATACGTCTTATCTACCAATGTCAGCGTGTCAACGGCTATCGTCGGCCCTATGGGTCCCGCATATAAGTCAAAAGCCCCTGCGGGGGCTTTTCTGCTGGGTATATACTTTAGCTATGCGCAACTCAACCATTGTAGGGGTGCTTATAGTTTTATTTATTATCTTGGGCGGGTGGTATTGGTGGTCTATGAACGGCGGGCCGGCTATGCCCGGCTTTACCAACATGGGCGGCCAGCAGGCCTGCACTATGGAGGCAATGGTGTGCCCCGACGGCACGGCCGTAGGCCGCACGGGCCCCAACTGCGCCTTTGCCCCGTGCCCCACACCGGCGCCCAGCACTAGCGGCTCGGCCGACATAAACGCAAGTACCCAGACCAACCCGGCGCCCCTGGGCAACACCGGCACCGCTGCCGACGACCCGGGCCTGGGCGACGGCTCTGCCCCTGCGCAGTAGCGATTTGGTACAATGGGTGTCTATGTCTACAACTGAAGAATTTAAGGTATCGGGCAGCGACATTATAGACACCGTTAAGCGCGTTATTGCCGAGGGCAACGCACGCCGCATAATTATCAAGGGCGAATCCGGGGCTACCCTGGTAGAGTTCCCATTAACTATTGGCGCTATAGGCGCGCTTATTGCACCGGTGCTGGCTGCCGTGGGTGCTATTGCGGCGCTTGTAACCAAGTGCACAATTGTTGTCGAGAAACGCGATGACGCGCCCAAGTCTGCAGCAAGCGAGTCTGCCGACATTGAGGCATAGTGTATATTAAGCAGCATGGCTCGTACTCCTGTGCACCCGCTGCCCGGGCACCATCACCTGATAGACAAACTTGCTATTGTTAACGGCGCTATAGCCGGCCTGGCGCTGTACCCGCAGATTTTTGCCATATTGTTTATGGGTGTGACAAACAATCTGTCGCCCCTGACCTTATGGCTTATCTTGGGCAACAACATTGTGTGGACCATGTACGGCGTGCACCGCTCTATTGTGTCGGTAACCATGGCGGGGCTCCTGAGCTTTTTTGCGGCGGGCATACTTCTGCTTATTTAATATGACAGCACTACTACATAGGCCGTGGCTGGCGTTGCTGGGGTTTGTCGCCTTGTGCGAGGCCGCGGGCCTGGCGGGCACCATCTTTACCGCGCAGGCTATACCGGAGTGGTACGCAGTGTTAAACAAGCCAAGCTTCTCGCCGCCCAACTGGCTGTTTGGCCCCGTGTGGACGGCCCTGTACTTTATGATGGGCACTGCCGCATGGCTGGTGTGGCGGCGCCAAGGCACTGCGGCGCTAAAGGTGTTTTGGCTGCAGCTGGCGCTTAACGCCGCATGGACGCCTCTGTTTTTTGGCCTGCAGAATCCGCTTGCGGGCTTGGTATGCATAGTACTCATGTGGCTGGCTATTGTGTGGACTATTTACGGCTTTTGGCGCGTGTCGCGCCCGGCCGCGTGGCTGTTGGTGCCGTATTTGATGTGGGTGTCGTTTGCCACCGCTCTTAACTTGGCTATATACCTGCTTAACTAATATGACTTTGCGCTACGTGGGGGTGGGTATTGCGGCTGTTGTTGCCCTGCAGATACTTGTGCTGTGGCTGATGGGTCAGCCGTTTATTGCGCAGAGCGGGGTTATTAAACTATGGGAGGGCGTGGTGCTAAGCCCCGGCAACTCGCAACACTTTGCAGACTGGTACACGTTCTCGCACATTATCCACGGGTTGGTGTTTTATTGGCTCTTGAGTTTGGTGGCGCCGCGCGTGCCGGTGTGGCTGCGGCTTTTAATAGCGATGGGTGTCGAGGTGTCGTGGGAGATACTGGAGAACACGCCTATGGTTATAGAGCACTACCGCCAGCAGGCACTGGCGGCGGGCTACACGGGTGACAGCATCCTTAACTCCGTAAGCGACACAGTTGCCATGGTGGCAGGGTTTGTAGCGGCATGGCGCTTACCGGTGTGGGGGAGCATTGTCATGGCGCTGGGGCTGGAGGCCCTGCCGGTGTGGGCCATCCGCGATGGGCTGTCGCTTAATATCCTTGGGTTTGTGCACCAATTTGACTTTATTACAGAGTGGCAGAACGGCGGGTAGGCTAGACAAGTGTATTTTGGCCGTTTTGTAGTGTTTTATCCCCATAAACTTGTGTATTTTTAGGCTTGATTGGTGGTATTATGTGTATATTAAAGGCCTAAGTACACAAAAACGTATGGGTAATACACTTACGGGCAAGCAAAAGCGGGTTTTAGAGAACATCTCTCTGTACATTCAGGCCAAGGGCGAGCCGCCAACGCTGGAGGAGCTGCGCCGCAACCTGGGCTTTAAGTCTCTGCGTACCGTGGTGCAGTACCTCGACATCTTGGAGCGCAAGGGCTACATGGTGCGCCGCAAGTTTGCGCGCCGCAACATCGAGCTGCGCCCTATAGACGCCGAGGGCCGTACAGAGACGCTTGTGTCCATACCGGTGGTGGCCAACGTGGGCTGTGACGACCTGTCGACCTTTGCCCAAGAGGAGTACGATGAGTTTTTACAGGTAGACAAAAAGATTGTCGAGGAAAACGGCGACATTGTAGCCGTGCGCGCGGTGGGCGACAGTATGCTCGACGCCGGCATTAACAGCGGCGACTACATATTGGTGCAGTTTACCGACAATGTTAAGAGCGGCGACCGCGTGGCGGCCATAGTGGGCGACATGGTGACGGTTAAGCGCCTGGAGCGCCGCGACGGGGTTACGATACTCTACCCGGAAAACAAAGACCCTAAGTACAAGCCTATAGTGCTGCGCGAGGACTTTAAAATTGCGGGCCGGGTGCTGTGCGTTATCCCGGCCGCGGTGGCCGACACAGAGATTAATGACATCACTGCGGTTGCGACCGAGGACTGGGAGTAATTATTAGAGCTTCAAAAAGCTCCCACAAAAGGGGGAGATGAACGGGAGCCAACCCCCTTTTGCAGGACTTTTCGAAGCTTTTCAAAAAAGCACTAAATCATATGCCTAATAGCGAACAAGAGTGGAAGGACAAGCTGACCCCGGAGCAGTACAAAGTACTGCGGCAGAAGGGGACCGAGGCGCCGTTTAGCGGGAAGCTTTTGCACGAGGAGCGCGACGGCGTGTTTGCGTGCGCCGCGTGCGGCAACCCGCTGTTTGCATCAACTGCCAAGTTTGACTCCGGCAGTGGCTGGCCGTCGTTTGACCAGGCACTGCCCGGGGCGACAAAAGAGATACCCGACACCAGTCTGGGCATGACGCGCACCGAGGTGGTGTGCGCTCAGTGCGGCAGCCACCTGGGCCACCTGTTTGACGACGGGCCCACGACCACCGGTGCACGCTACTGCATGAACAGCGTGTGTCTCGACTTCGGCGAGGGCGAGAAGTAAGCTGCGTAAAACAAATTTGCTGGGGTACTCGATTTTTTTGCTAAAAAATCGCTCAGTCCTCGGGCCGTCGCCCTGCGGAGCCCCCTGCAAACTTGTTTTACTCCGCACCACCATGACTCAAGAACAAGCTTTAACCATACTTAAAACAGGCGCCAACGTATTCCTGACCGGAGAGCCTGGGGCGGGCAAGACGTATGTTATTAACCGCTACGTGGAGTGGCTGCGCGAGCGGGGCATTGAGCCTACCATCACCGCCTCGACAGGCATCGCGGCCACGCACGTGGGCGGCATGACCATACACGCGTGGAGCGGCGTGGGGATTAAAAAGGACCTAAGCGAGTGGGAACTGGAGGCTCTGCACGAGCGCGAGCCCTTGGTGCGCCGGGTAAAGGGCACCCACGTGCTGATAATTGACGAGGTGTCTATGCTAGATTCCAAACTGCTGACGCTTGTAGACAAAGCATTATGCTCCCTGCGCCATAGTGACAAGCCTTTTGGCGGCTTGCAGGTGGTGTTTGTGGGCGACTTCTTCCAGCTGCCGCCGGTGTCGAAGGGCGAGCGCTCGCTGTTTGCCTTTGCATCCCCGGCGTGGGGCGCGGCAAACCCGCTTGTCTGCTACCTTAGCGAGCAGCACCGGCAGGACGACGGGCTATTTTTGCAACTCTTGGGTGCGATGCGCCAGGGCGAGCTTGATGACGAGCATCGCGAGCTGCTGCGCACGCGCTACCTTGATGGCGGTGCCCCGGCCGGTGCCACCAGGCTGTACCCGCACAACGAGGACGTAGACCGGCTAAACCACGAGGCACTGGGTCGGATTGAGGCCGCCGCACACGTGTATCAGATGCGCACATCCGGCAGTACCACGCTAGTGGAGGCGCTTAAGCGCGGGTGCCTGTCGCCCGAGACACTTACCCTTAAAGAGGGAGCGTCGGTGATGTTTACGCGTAACAACTTTGAGCACGGCTATGTTAACGGGACACTCGGCAAGGTCGAGGGCTGGAGCCCTGGTCAGTGGCCGCTTGTCCGCACCAGGGCGGGCAAGCTTATAGAGGCCGAGCCGGAGGAGTGGCGCATAGAGGACAGCAAGCGCGTGCTGGCGCAGATTACCCAGGTGCCGCTGCGCTTGGCGTGGGCTATGACCGTGCACAAGAGCCAGGGCATGAGTCTGGACGCCGCGGTGATGGACCTGAGTGGTGCGTTTGAGTACGGGCAGGGCTATGTGGCATTAAGCCGCGTGCGCACACTGGAGGGCCTGTACCTCTTAGGCTTTAACGAGCAGGCGCTGCGCGTGCACCCGGAGATTTTAGCGCGGGACCAGGCGTTCCGTATTGCATCCGCGCAGGCCGAGGAAATATTTGGCAAGCTCCCGCCCGAGGAGCTGACAGAGCTCCAAAAGAACTTTGTTAAAGCCTCCGGCGGCCACGAGTATGATCCGACTGCCAAAAAGGAGGCAAAGGAGGGTGCAGGAGAGTCTAAGCTGGATAAGTTGCGCGCCAAGCACCCCAACGCCTACCGCCCCTGGAGCCGCGAGGACGACGACAAACTGACCGCGATGTTTAGGGATGGCGAGAAAGTTTCGACACTTGTTAAAGAGTTTGGCCGGCAAAAGGGCTCGATAAACGCCCGGCTTATCCGCCTGGGGCTGGTAGAGCCGGAGCTGTAGCTGGTGGCGCTTAGGTGCCGCAGCGTGTAGTATCCTTACTCTATGATGATATTGCTAGTGTCGTGCGTTGCCATTATGCTCGCCTCGCTCGTGGGCGTGTTTTTTATCTCCGAAGGAGCCGGGAACTTTCTTAAGCGCAACATGGGCTACCTGGTGAGCTTCTCGGCCGGGGTGTTCCTCATTATTGCCTACGGGCTTGCCACCGAGACTCTGGGGCATGCCGCAAGCCTGCCACAAGGGGTGCTCTACATATTTTTGGGAGCGTTTGGCATTTGGATACTCTTTAAGCTCCTGCCGGGCCTGCACGACCACCCCGAGCAGGGTCACACGCACAGCCACCCTATAGACCCGCGTCGGGTGCTTATAAGCGACGCGTTCCACAACGTGGGCGACGGTATATTGCTTGCGGCCTCGTTTGCCGTCAGCCCGGGCCTGGGGTTGGCGGCGGCGGCGAGCGTGTTTGTGCACGAACTCCTGCAGGAAACGTCTGAGTTTTTTGTCTTGCGTGCCGCCGGCTACACCGTGCGCCAAGCACTGAGCTGGAGCTTTCTTGTGTCGTGCACGATACTGGTGGGCGCTTTGGGCGGATACTTTTTCCTTGAAGCGTTTGAGTCTCTCGAGCCGATACTACTTGGGCTCTCTGCCGGAGCCTTTTTGGTGGTGGTCTTAGGCGACCTTATACCGCACTCGGTACGCGACGCCAAAAGCTCGTCGCACTACGCGGCGCACATTGTCTGGTTTGTTGTGGGCGCCCTGCTGATGTTTGCCCTGGCCACACTCTTGGGGCACGAGTAAGAGGTATACTAGCGAGATGAATGAGCAACTCGACCGGATAGAGATTAAGCTTGCCGAGCTGGAGGGCAAGGTAGACCAGGCGTATCAGAGCAGTGAGAAAATGCGCCAGTACATGCTCTGGGGCTTTTGGATAACGGTGGGGGTTATAGTGCTTCCTCTGCTTATTTTGCCGGTGCTTTTGCCCGTATTTTTAGGGTCGGTCACCATCCCGGCAGGTCTATAGCTGGGGCTTGAAATCCTACAGATAAGTGGTAGGATTGCCTCGCTATGAAGAAAACCCTTGCAATCGCCTTTGGCGCCGCACTTGTCATTATCCCGGCCTTTGGTATTGCCCGTACCTCCTACGAGGCCCCCTACCTGTCGTGTGTGGCCACCTACCCGGTGGTGTCCGCGGGTAATGCCGGGCGCTTTTATGTAGTGAGCAACGTCGACGGCCCGTTTATGTGGGTTGTGGACAGCGAGGACTATGGCGTGTATGACGCCGGCCGCGAGTTTATAACCCCGTTGACCCGCCTTGGCCTCCAGGAGGTGACGGTAGTGTGGGGCAGCAAGCGCGCCAACTGCTACGTTGAGGTGGTGCCCACCCCGGGCTATGGCGAGCCCTACACTCCGCCTACGTTTGACGGCTACCCTGACGGCTATGGCTACGAGGGCTATGGCCCCGGCCCCAATGTCACATTGAGCTCTGTTGCGTACCCGCTCCTGCCCAACGCCGGCTTTGAGCCGCAGACCCTTGCCGCACTTGCGTTTGCTTTTGTGCTCCTCTTGGCTAGTGCCATTGCGCTCTACCCGCATGCCAAAAAAGCTTTTGCTATTGTCACCCGCTAGGCAGGAGCCCCGCTGGGCTATTGCTTTGCGCTACATATCTATAGCGATAGGCATATTTGTCGTGCTGGTGGGCCTGGCCGACGTAACATCGCGCATGGCGCAGACTGTGTTGGGAGATGATGCCCTGTTTGACGCGTTTGCTCCTGCGGCGGCAACCCGGCCGTCTTCCTTAGTGGTGCCGGCCGCCACGGCCAGCTCGACCGCCGGCGTGCTGGTGCCCGCGCGGCTCAAGGTGCCGGGCCTGGGCATTGATGCCAAGGTAGAGGAGGTGGGCAAGCGTGCCGACGGTGCTATGGGCACGCCGGCCGACTTTATGAACGTGGGCTGGTGGAGCGAGGGCAGCAAACCGGGTGCCGCCGGCAACGCGGTGTTTGCGGGCCATGTTAACAATGCCCTGACCAAGCCGGGGGTCTTTGAGCACCTAAGCCAGATAAAAAGGGGCGACTATATAACCGTGTCCGACGCAGAGGGCCGCACCCTGGTCTATGAGGTGAGCGAGGTTAGCCTGTATGAGACCGACCGCGCCCCTTTGGCGCGGATATTTGCCCGCACGGGGCCCTCGCAGCTGGTTTTGATAACGTGCGAGGGCGATTGGCTGGAGGATGAGCAGAGTTTTGATAAGCGTTTGGTGGTTATTGCACGCCCCGCATACTAGTGCTAGAGTAGCGGTGTTCGTAGTAAGTTCTCCATGTGCCATAGGGCGGCAGGAGGGTCGCCTTACGAAGAACGCTTAATTAAGTTGTTTTCGTAGAATCATGGCACGCAAACTGTTTATCGGCGGTCTCCCGTACCGCACGACAGGTGATGAGCTGCGCGATGCATTTGCCCAGGCGGGCGAGGTAGCATCCGCATCCATCGTGACCGATCGCGAGACCGGCCGCTCCAGGGGCTTCGGCTTTGTGGAGATGGTCAACGACCCAGACGCAGACAAGGCCATCGA
>Ga0172380_10003415_pt1 | contig 21861 bp, 28 predicted proteins | sample Leawe162metaG_FD_119747 | JGI IMG/M metagenome (GOLD analysis project Ga0172380, IMG submission 119747) | Leachate microbial communities from a municipal landfill in Southern Ontario, Canada - Leachate well 162 metaG | ecosystem: Engineered > Solid waste > Landfill > Unclassified | place...
AATGTTCGTATCCATGAGGTGGGCTTGATACCCAAAGGCGCGGTCGCATATGGCCGGGTTGCAATAGCGTATGTCCAGGGCGAAAGCCTAAAGGCTATTGCGGTGTGTCTTGCACTATCAAAAGCCCGGACTGAAATCATGCGAGCGCCAATCCCATAATCGTGAAATAGGCAAACTCTGCCAGACGCACGGCCCGCGACTCACCGATCAATCTTCCGGCCAGCCAGTAAACCACACCCATCGTGAATACGAGCGTGCCCGATAAGAGAAAGCCGCTCAAATCCTCGCGATATAGGCCCAATCCGATGAATAGGGGATAAAACAAAACCGCACGAACGGTAAAGAATGCCGCACCGGCCTTATACGCATCACCAGTTTTTGCATAAACCTTGTCACCGATATAATCCGCAGGCCAGAATTCCCTTTCCGCCGGATTGTAGCGACCAGTGATAGCGGCAAAGCCCTTACCCCATCCAAGCAATAGGCCCAGATACAGGCCAACCCCAGCAATCAGCGCTCCTATGCCAGAATCTTGCCAATCGAATCCTGCCAGTAAGAGATACCCTCCGTAACCAGCAACCATAATGAGTACAGATAACACCCTACCAACATAACCACCTCCATGTGCTGTACGCGCTAAACCAAAAATTAATGCAAGAATGAAACTCATATAATCACCTCCTCCTGATGCCAGTCAGTGCTGCGGCCCTCTGGTCCAAAATCGATTGCTTTAATCCATCCGTCCGGGAGCAATTGCACGATATACCCAACGCCATATGGCCCCACATACTCATCCACCTTTATGCTGCCATCGGGTAGTTCATACGAAAGCTGCTGGTATTTTCCATGTTCAAGAAGGTAATCGGCCTGTGATTGCACAATAGAAAAGATTGTGTCTTGGCAGGCGGATTCAAAATCCTGAATATTCTGGGGAATGGTCATGGTATGGTACTCGATGCGGTGGCGGAGTTGTTATTTGTCCATGCCGTAGGGAGTACGGCATCATGCGTGACATCGCCACCTGCAACATCGAGGGCGGAGTGCAGCCCACTAATTTCACCAACATATTTCGGCATTCCAGTTACTGCGTCAAAAATATCCGTGACTGGTATATTTACCCCTGAGTAGATCTGACCATAATAATTAAGTCCGTCCCAGAAGGCTGACCCACCGGAGATATTGCCCCAGACAACGTCAGCAGTTGATGACTGTAATGCGGCAGTAGGAGCGTCATCATTCAGAAATGATGTTATTTCCGGGATGGGGGAGCCTACAGGCCCAATCCACATCTTAAGCCTATCTCCTGCCGTGGCGTTCGCGGTATCTACCCACAGCATAAACCCGTAAAATACACCCGTATCTGAAAATGTAGCGTTCGATGTTAAGTGCCCATCAACAGTAGTGCCGGTGACATAGGTTCTAATTTCAAATCTGTTTGATGATACCATAGTCACATAGAATGCGTTATTCACGCCATCATATTGTGAGCACAGAACCCTGCTTGTCCCAATAGATCCCAATTTAAAGCAACCAGCTATTGTAAGTTTAGCGTGGTCATATGCGCCAAAATCCGTATTGGACATTGACAGAGATTGACTACTAGCCCTGACAAACTGAATCGATTGCGTGGGGACAGAAGCATTCACCGTTATACCAACAGACCCGCTGCCCGTTCCGCCGCTACTATCTTCCGCTGCCACCTCAATGGAGGCAGGCCCAACAGCATCTGGGGTAAATATCATCCCATCTAATGCCGTATTTATGCTGGTAATAAGACCGGAGAATACCATGAGAACATCATCTGTTCCATCTCCCGTGGTAAACGTAAGTCCCGTAACACCAGAAAGCGTAGCCGTTCCATTCGTGCAGGTAATGGTTATTTCGAGGGATGTTTGCTCGCTATCCGATACGCTAATCTCAGTTGCGCCAGTGAAAGTAAGCGTTTCATTGGACGTAATTGTCTGACTACCGGGAACAGTCACAACTGGGTCGGTATTCGGTATAATCGTGTTGGAAAACAATAAGAACATTCTATACCTATTCAATTCCCCTTACTGCCAAGAGAACAATCCGGCCTGCGTCACCGTTTGCACCGGCATTACTCACCACCTTGACATACTGCCAGCCCGCAAAGAGGGTCGGAGGAAGCGCATATGCACGGCTAGTAGTAACCGTCACTGAAACCTGAGTGCCTGCCACACCATCATAGAGGGGAACAAAAGTGCCTCCGGTAGTGTTTGAAACCGTGAATGTCAGGGCTGTGCCAGTAAATGTCCCCGGCGTAATAAGCCCGCAAAGAGTGCCGCCCCTCAGATTTATTTCCTGAGAAGTAGTGCTTGCCGTTTGAATTGTGGCCGCTGGATATTTAAGCCTATCCTTGCCTATGTTTACTTCTACCATTAAATTTCTCCTTGTGTTGGTTGTTTAGATTCAACTTTTTGGGCCAGCAGATATGCCAACTCGCCATTGGTGCGGGGGCGACGGCCATCAAAGAAGATGCTGCGATTGGCCTTTGCCGCCACGGGAAATAGCTTTGCGGCCGGTTTGTTCGGGTCTGCCTTCAAGAGCATTGCTGCGCCTCTCGCCCCCATAAAATGCGCTATGTAAGATTCGCCAGCGGTTACTTCGCGCCCCAATGCTTTACCAAGTGTATCTGCATTCTCTGCCGTGAGATGTGCCGCCATCAGTGCATTGGCCTCCGGATTCATGACATCGCGCATGGTGATTCCGTATTGTTCGCCATATTTCTTGGCCAGCGTGCGGAAGGTTGGCTTGGTAATCTGGAATAAACCAGCGGCGGAACTGGTTTTAGACTGCGCCTGCGGGTTTAAGCTGCTTTCCGTATAGGCAATAGCGTGCAGTAGATTGGGGTCAACGCCTGTTACTTGAGCGGCGCTGTTGATTGTACCTTCGATAGAGGATTGTGGCGATTCCGGTAACGCAGGCGGCATTGCTTCCAATGGCGTTATGTCCATAGATGAGGGAGCAGTGGCGCCGGGGAGAGTGACGGGAGGGGTTTGTATCGTTCTATCTTTGCCCTGTTCTTGGATGGCAATGTTGGATGGCGCAGCTTTTAATACGGCTTGTGGCAATCTGTTCTGCAAAAAGTTAGTTACAGCTTGAATCTTGCCGCTAGGTGCTTTGGCATATGCAGCACCAAGCTCTTTTCTAAGCGCATTAATGTCCTGCGTGCTGTATAGCTTTGCTAAATCCCTGTAGTTGCCCTCATCTAGCTTAGTGGATATGAAATCAGCCGCAGCAGCCAAGGTTCCAAACACACCGCCCCGCGCCATGCCCGCAGCCTTGCCGTAATTGTTGGCTAATTCCTGCTCGCCCTTAAAGTTCTTGAATGTATCTGATCCACCCGCTGCCGTTTTCTGTGTACGCTCAATAATGTTTACCAGATCGGATAGGTTTTTGTAGTTTGCATCACCAATACCACGCTGCAATTCCGCCCGCTTTTCTGGTGATGCAAAGATGCGGTTTTTAATCGTGCCGATAGAGTCCGATGATGCAAGGGGGTCTAATATGCTTTCCCGCGCTACAATAGCTGGCCTTGCTGCCGCTCGGGCTTGGGCATAATCAGGTGCGGCTTCATCCAACGTTCCTGTGATTTTGCGCGTAGCATCGGTATAAAGTGATTTTACACGGTTATTCAGCGTGGATGATTGCTTCTCTGCATCAAGATACTTTTTTACCTCATCAAAGAAACCAACGCTATTTCTTGGTAAATCTTTTACCAGATGCTTCAGCTTGCTATCCCTAGAAATCTCGCCTATGGCCTGTTTTATAATGGGGTCGTCTACTAAGGTTTTCACGGAGCCTTTATCTAACTTAACGCCGCGCACGGCCTCATAAAGCGGTTTCGCGGCAGCGTCGCCAGCATCTACAATGCCACGCCCCTGCTTTGTCATTACATCGGCAATCTGCCCGGCTCTGCCAGCCTTGGCTTGGCCTAGTATTTCTGCTCCTTCTCCGCCGCTTCTTTCTATAACACGCTGGAAGCCAGTTAGTTTGTTATCAACGCCATACACCGCGCCCGTTGGGGACTTGCCCATCTTTACTGAGGCTTCCGGCAGCGTTAGGTTGATGCCCTGCTTCTGTGCTTCCTGCATGGTATTGGCAACTTGCTCCGGCGTGATGTCGCCCCTCTTCATAATCGCCGCAGTTTTCTCTACCGCCCTCTCCGGCAATACGGGCTTATCTTTCATAAGGTGTCTGCCGCCAAGCAATGCACCGCCAACAAGCAACCCAGCGTCTAGGTTTTCTGGTGCAATCCCTGTTTTGAGCAAAGCAGGGCGAGCAAAGGTTTGATATGCAGAACCGGCAACATTCAATCCAGGGACTAATCCGCCAAGTGCCGCCACTGCCTTTCCAGCAGGGTTAGCCGCAAACTTTTCTAATAAAGATGCGCTGTAATCCTTTAAGTCGGGCTTTGTAAAGTTACGTGCTAAATCCATCAAAGAGCCTTCTGAGCCTTCGGGGAAAAGCTTGTCAGCAAGGTTCTGGGTGGCCGGAGTCTTTTGCGGATTAAGTGGCGTTTCAAAATCACCAAAGGCTAAATCACCAAGAGCATTTACGCCACCGATTGCATTTTGTGCGATGTTGTTTCCAAAATCCATTAAGCCGCCAATCTTTGTCTGATCGGGCTGCTGCTGCATTATTGGCTGCGCGGCTTGTGGCCGTGGCTGTGCTGGAGCGCCCCCTAATTCGGGAAACTTGCTAGAAATAAGCGAGCGTATTTGTTCCCGAGGCATATCATCGGGAAACTGAACGTTAGCTCCATCTGGCATTTGTACGATGGGCATTACCTAAAGTACTCCATATATGAAATTGGCTTAGATGCGCCCTGACTCTGCCCGCCCTGCTCACCATTTAAGTGAGCATATTTCTGCTGTAGCTTTCTTAACTCACCAGCGGCAGCAAGCCTATCTTGGTATGGAACACTTCTATCGCCCACTCTTGCCGCCATTGTTTTATAGTTTTCGACATCGAAGTCAGATTGTGGCCCCTCCATGCGCGGAACATTTGAAACCATCCATCCGCTAATTGTCCCAAGCATCGCGTCGGCTTTTGTTCTTTCATCGCTTTTACCAAAAAACCCTTTGGCGGCAGCTCCATACGAATCCGCCCCACCGCTGGTTGCCTTAGGAAGCAGCATCTCTGCTCGGTCAAGCATGGAAATAAGTTTGTCTGCTTTCTCTACTTTTTTAACATTTTCTCCAACTTGCGTAGCAGTAGCCGCACCCAATCCCTTTTCATAGGCGGCTTGGCCCACCGGAGACATTCCAGCCACCGTAGGCGGCATTGGCTGTTGAGGCATCCCCGGCTGCGTCCCCATGCCGGGCTGCGTACCAGTACCACCACCGGGCTGCATGCCACCGCCTGCACCACCCATGCCATTCATGAACTTTAATGAATTTGTATTGGGATCAAAAATAGCAATGCGAGGATTACCCATTTCATCATAGCTTACATCTTCAACCTTAAACGGCTTTGGAGGCGCGACTAAGGCCGATAACCGAGCTTGCGTAAACTCAGGCGATAATGCGCCGAGGGCCGCTAGTTGCTCTTGTGATAACTGGCCGGAGGATTGCCCCAAGATTCTATTAATCTCAGCGGCTTTCTGCATTTGCTTTTGCTCCTCAAGCTGGCGTGCACCCTGTGGTGTGGATTCATACGCCCCCTGTATAAAATCAAATGGAACCTTCGCTACAGCTCCGCCTAATCCCATTAATGAATCGAGAAAAGAAGCCATTACGAAACCTCCTCGAACGGAATGCCAAGCACACCATAATTCACACGCAGATAGCCATCTTCGCCCACCTCGACCGCGCCATCAATGTGGCTTACTTCCTGCGCCATTACACCACGGAAGCGCTTATCGTCGCCTGTGTAGCTGAATTCATAGATATTGATGCCATCCTTCTCGCCAACTTTCTCTATGCCTGATTTAAGGCGTTGGTCTGAAAAGAAGGATGCAATGCCGCTTGCGGCACTCGATAGACCGCCAATGCCAGCGGCGCTATCAAGAAGCCCGCCAGTATTCCCGCGTTCTGTCTGCGTTTGGCCACCACCCGTAAGCGGCAATAACGTACTGCCATAAAGCTGCTGCAATAACTGCAAGCCTTGCTGCGGCATTTCGCGCTGCATCTGGCCTGCCATGAGTGCATCCAGATTACTTTGACGACCAATGTTCGATACCAGCTCTTTGCCCTGTAAATAGCCCTGCCCAAGCTGATTAAAGATGCTCGCGCCCTGATTGGCGGTTGCCCCTAAACTGCCATAGGTTCCTGCCGTACTGCCCGCAGTGTTGGCCGCGCCAAGATAGCGGTTGCGCTCGTCGGTGAGCGCCTGTAGCGCCTTCTGCGCCGAACTCTCAAAGCCCTGAGAACGAAGCTGGCCGGATACATCGCCAACGGTGCGCTGCGTGTTGCGGCCCAACTCTGATTCCAGCAATGACTGGCGCGTACCGCCAAATGCGCCGGAGGTGGATGCAAGCGATGCAATATCGCTACCCTGCCGCGCTGATTCATCGCGGATATCGCGCACCGCCGAATCCACCACCTGCCCCGTATAGGGATTCATAAACATATTCAGGCTGTTTTCGTATTCACCTGCGCTGATAGGGTTCGTACCTTGCCCAAGGTACATATTGGAAAGGTCAATCTGCTGCCCCCCTTTGTTCAGGAAGCTATTGGCATAATCCACCTGCGGGGCAACGCGCCCAAATGCTGCATCAGCCTTCTGCCCGAAGTTAAAATTTGGATTGAATGTGGTTGATAAGTTCTGAAGCGCGGCATTTTCCGCGCCAGAATAGGGGGCTATGCTACTGGCAAGCCCCTGCCCCTGCGACCATAGGCTAGATAGCGCATCCTGCCCTTGTTGCGGCAGTGTTTCCCATCCGGTAGGTGTAGTGGAATTGCTCTTGGCCTGCTTGCCAAAAAGCGTATCTTTTATGATGGACATTAGTGCAACTCCTTACGAACCAACGGCAGACCTTGCTGAATTTCCTCGAATCCAAATGCAGCCGCACGTTTGCGGAGGCGTTGAAATCGAGGTATCGCAAGCACTTGAGTGAACCCCAAACTCCTTGCAAAGCCACACGCAGCTTCGATTAATCCATCGATTGCCGCATTTCGCCGTTGCTTCTCTACATGCGGATCTGAAATAAAGTTTTCCAGAAAACACATGCAGGAGTCGGTGCTATACAGCCAGCAGGCGGCTATATAACCCTGTCCATCTCTTATCATTACGCCGTTTTTCGATAAGAATGCTTCTGGTACTGTAACATATTTATGCTCTAAACTCCAGCGATCTATGATGCTTCGGTGCTTTTCTTTCTCATATAACTCAACTATGAACTCGATATGATTCGCCATTCGTTAGCCCCCCCAATGAAGCGATATATTTTGCAAAGATATTGCGTGCCGATACTGGAAGTAGCCGAGCCATTAATATTGTAATCACCACCATCCACCGTCACGGCATTGCCGCTCGAATCGTTCTTGCAAACAACATGCGTCTGGCCGTCAATGGGCGTGGGCGTAAAGGTAATCGTACGAACACCTCCGGACGCATCGACATCAATCGTTACATCGCCAATACCGGGCGCATAATTCGCGGCCACGGATACCGTGGTTTTGAAATCTCCCGTACTCATGGAGGATTGGCGACGTAGATTCGTGAACTCTGAGATAAACTCATCGTTCCATATCTCACAGATACGGTCTACGCGCTGTTCCGTGGTTAATATGCCATCATTTTTGGGGAACTCTTCTGCCATTAGCGCGGCTCCCCTTTGTTGATATCTTCAATCCACGCACCGCCTACCCAATCGCCATCAAGCACCTCATGCACAAGCTCGTATTGCCAGTTGCGGGCATCAACCAACATGCCGACATAGGGGGTGGTAGGCTCAATAGTACGGTCTACTTCCTGCACTGCCGTGCCTTGCGGCCACTCTTTAGAGCGCACCGTCATCTGTAAATCGCCAGTTTGAATGCTATCTGGTATAATATTGCCAATCTGCGTGTGGCTGCTTGCCCGCTGGAAGTATTTGCTCCGCAGCACCATCCGCATTGCCTGACCATCCGCATTCATGCCCGTTTCATGGCGATAAAGCGTGCCATCGGAGCTTGCCAGCACAGGGAATTGTTGCAGATATTGCTGCACGGCCATGGTTCTATCCATCACATCAGGCCACCACACATAATCATCAAGCGAAACCCGAATCATGCGGTCAATTTCCATCGAATTACCTGATGGGTAATGAATCCAAATTTCATTGAACTTACGATTGTGCCACGCGAATATCTTGGCTTTCTGCGTGTAATTCAAATCATCGAATACATAGCGCAATAACGTGCATTGCTTGCCGGAATTAGAAGGAACAACGCTTACAACACCACCTGCATAGACAAAGATGTTATCGTTCCCCATCCACACGGCAACGCCGCCATGAACGGCAACGGCATTTTGCGAGATAATACCCTCTGCATCATCAACCTGCTTCACATCCCAAACCAGAGGCGCGCCGATATAACGCATGGTGTAGAGCTGCGTAGGAGTCCAGAGCAGGTTTAGCTCCCCGCGCACGGTGGCATGGGCAATAAAGCCATTTGCGCCCTCAATATCATCCTCGCCCGCTTGGTTTTGCGGGGTTGCAGTCCAGACGGTTTGATTGCCTTGGTCACTCCACTTCAGGCGATTTTTGACGTTCCCTGAGCCATACGTCACTACAATATTATTGGAAGTAAAGAATCCATTGATTGCCGTGGGCGCGTTCGTTACCAGAGTAGGCGCAACGAGATTGCTTCCTAGCCATTGATATAAACCTGTTTGTTGTCCGGGCGACATCAGCGGATTGTTGCCGAACCTATCATGTGTCCACACGCGGGGCTGCAATACAGAGGCGGTTGAGGTTTTTGATACCCCATACTGCCCAGCGCCATAAAGCCCCATGCCATAACCAATGCCACTGGAAGCATCCGCCTCACCTGCCGGAATGGGGGGGTAATATATCGTAGACGCTCCACCGCCCCCGGTTACGCTGGAAGTGGCTACCGTTACAGCCACGAAATCAAAGGCATCCGTGGTTACGTTGCGGATGATATGCTCAACGTTAATTTCTGTATCCGGTATGCCACCTGTGGCGGCGGCATCATCCACGAATATCCTGTCTCCTTCTCCCAGCCCGTGTGCTGCGTCATTGAGCGTGATAATTGCTGTTGCCAGTACTACCGATGCCCCACCGCCTGCACTGGAACTGGTTGCCGATGTGCCAACCCTAATCGTAAAGCTATCCGTGGCCTGTGTTCGTGCGATATGCACTGCATTTAATTCCGTATCGGGGATTCCATTCAACGCTCCGGAAAAACCGGATAGTTCGATAATGTCTCCGCCCCTAACCTTGGTTGCGGTATCCTCTATCATTATAGTGGCACTTCCAAGCACAGTGGTTGCCGGATTATTGGCTAGCGTTTTGTAATAAGTATCCAGCGAATCAGCAGCCGCAACAGAACTGGTATCAACCGGGGTGATATTGGTAAGCAGAGAACCTACCAGCGAATAAAGCCGAGTATTCGTGCCAATCAGAATCCAGATATTATTTCCTATCTGGATGTTATATCCGGAGCGCGGCACGCCTGAAATCGTGTTCCCATTATTGAATGTATAGCTTTCCCAGCCACCCAGCTTTCGTAGCGTCTCACCTGTAGAGCGCACCTTCTCAGCATATACCCAATGCGGGCTGGCAAGCTCCGTGGTGTCAGGAATACCCTTTACGCCGGGAAGTACCTCAATGGGGAAAAATCCAAACTCTGGTCTGCCTGCCATTTATGCCCACTCCGCATAGATGTAGGTTTTTCCGCTGTCGTTTACGGCGGGGTTGGAAGTAGCAAGAGTGAAGCCCGTAGGATCAATGCTAATGCCAGATATGGTGCTTGGCGTTGTGTCGTTTAGGGTGAGGGCGCTCGTTGCTCCACGCGATGTATCCAGCATGACCCAATCGCCGCTTACGGTGACGCACTTAATCAGAAGCAGTTTTCCCGGAACGTTTGTAACAACTGTTTTAGACGTTCCATTTCCTACATAAGAGCCAAATGCAGAGATTCCTGCCTTGGCAGCCCAAAGGTAGGCGACCATTGTTCCTGCTTTATTGGAAGTAGAATTTCCGACTGTAAACTGAGTATTATTCGGGGAGGTCGCATTCCATGTAGTGGTATCCCCTGAACTAATCTGCCCGCTGGTGTTTAGGCTCCCGGCATATCCAGACCCCAAAGCGCTATGATATACGAACCAACCTGCGCTTCCTGTACTCTTCACCCACATCATATCCGGTGTTGCGCCGAGGTTATGCGGCACGTTCTGCGGCGTTGGCTCCGTTCCGGTAAATGTCAGCGCATCAAAGTAGCCGGATGATTCCGCCCAGTTCCATGACGCATAGTTAGCGGCATTCGTGTTGGTAATAGAGGCGCTTCCAACCGTGAATCCACCACTGCCAAACGCAGTCAGGGAGTTCGCATCGGTTGCCTGTGCCGCAAGGCTATTGGTCAGCAAATAATTGGTAACGCCGCGCACGCTATCAAATACATGCGTATTGCCGCCAGCCCTGTTCTGAATCAGCGTCAGATTTGGATTAAACCCGAGTGGAACATCGCGGGTTGTACCATTGCCAGTATATAGACCGACATTAAATCCCGAAAGCGCCACTCCGGTGGACATGATGGCAGCGGTCATACATTGTAATTCTGCGTGATGCTGGCGAGATATTTCGCAACATCTGCATCCCATACGAGAACAACCTTATCAGTGCGTCCGGCAGTCGAAGTGATAACGGGCGCAACGCCGCCGGCCCATATAACAGGAGCGGGCCATGCTACTGTCCATCCGCCAGTTCCATCCTGTTTTACAAAGATAATATACCCGGCAACGGTGGCCGCAGGGCTTGGGTTTGATAGCGTGATAGCTGTTACGTTCTCATCCAGAATAATCTGGTGATGCTGGTAAACAGAAAAGTCGAATGTGACAGCGCCAGCGGTAGAGGAAACAGATCCGCGAGATTCACCGAAGTCGTTTAAAATAGGCTTGCTTAGTTCATGGTCATCAAAATCTAAGTCGTCCTCAGCAGTCGTATATCTGCTATCTGCGATATCGAAATTGCTATTGAGGATGCCGCCCCACAAATCCTCATCTACAGGACTTGCCACATCTGGGTTACTGAATATGCCATTAGGCGTTGAAGGTGTTGCCATTGTCTTCAATCCACTTCTTTGCAAATCGGGTTAGAACACGTGCGGCGTAGGTCTTAAGCTGATTCTCTGGAAGCACATAAGGCGGCACGAAATACTTGATGATGCCGTAAGGCTTCACCTCTCCGTCCTGTTCCAGATAGATTTTGTCGTCGCTAGGATTGGAGAGAAACCGCTTGGATTTTCCCACCTCCCGAAATGCAACAATTTCCTTGTATGGCCACTCACTCACGCGCAGGCTCCATTGTGTCGTTGGATAATTCAGGCTCGTCTAACTTCGCAATCAGATACTCCGCGAATCTCTTGGCCGCCTGTGCCTCTTCCATAACTCCCCTGCCATGCTCTTCTTGCTCGGTAAGGGTGGCAACCTGCTCCTCAAGAAACTTGCGGGTAATCTGCATGGTTACGCGGCGTTCTTGATGATGACGTAGTTGTAGGTCGAGGTATTAGAGCCGCCGCCACCAGCTACCGTAAAGCCAGTGGATGCCGTAATCGTTGCAACATATGGCTGCGCCGCAATTGTGCCACCCACGGTATTCAGCGAGAGGATTATGGTGTCCGTAATTGCAACGCTGGTGTTAGAGACAGTGGATGCGCCAGCCGTAAGGACGGTAGTGCCGCAACGACCATTCGCGCCCTGCTTCAGCGTAATGCCGCCAGCAGCAGCACCGAACACCACCGAGCCGGTAGTGTCATCAATGGTGGTCAAGCTATCTTGAATCAGCTTGCCGGTCGTGCCGTCATAGCGCGCGATAGCATTATCCGTTGCCGAGGCTGGGCCATCAACAGCGCTCGCGCCAGATGCAATTTGGTCGGGTGTAACGGTAAGAAGTTCGCCACCCTGATAAATAGGAATACGACCTGATGTAGATGCCGAAGATGCAGCCTGAAGTCTACCGATATCGCCCTGAATTGAACCGCTCATAAATACTCTCCTTTAGTTGTTCCAGTTTAAATTCTGTTCGTCGTAGTTATTCATAAGCAGCGATGAGGTCATCAATTGTCCCGTAGCGCTACGCATGTTGTTTTGTACTTGCAGGTTTCGTAATTCTTGTTGTTCCTTGCGGTTGTATGCCTCGTGCAAGCTATCCGCCCCTTGGCTATGTCGCGCATCCAGATAAAGCTCTGCAAGTGCGTGCGCCTCAATCAGGGAAGAAGCTTCCACCGTAAAATCATTGGTGTCCGAGTCATTCACTAGCGCCGCATAGCCCTTCACATACGTAACCTGATAGGGATAAGCCATATCAGGGATGAAATAGACGTATGTTGCTGTGCCGCGCTGTGTGTAAATCTCCGGCCTTCCGGTCGCCTGTGCGTTCTGATAGTCGTAAACCTCGTTGGAAACCTTGCCCAAAATGTAGGTAATGTTCCCGTAAATCAGGGATATCTCTATCGCGTACAGGTAATCCGATGGCATCGTGAGCAATGCGTTATTAACCGTCATTGTCCCACTCACATCGTAATCCGTATTGAACCAGAATTGATAACGCTGATAATATTCAATCGCGTCATTAATCGCTTGCCCAATGCGGGAGACGGGAGCTTCGGACGTGTTCTCGTTAAGATAGTCCTGCGCTATCTTTTGCTTGATACGCGTCCGAAGCTGCCCAAATGTTGCCATGATGATTAACCAGCGGCGCTCCGGTTAAACATTGTAGGAAACAAGACCGTTCAGTTTCATCGTGCCAGCAGCAGAAGCCGCAGCACCAAGAATCTTCGCAGTGACATATCCCTTGCCAGTAGCAACGTAGGTCATGCCAGTGATATCACTGAATGCTGCCGTGCCGCCGCCTTGGGAAATCGTGCTGCCATCGATGAACAAATCAACAACGTCCGTACCTTCGACGGTATCGGCATAACAAATGCCTACATCCAAGGTGGTTCCGGTTGCTGTATCGATGTCCGTGCATGAGAACACAGATCCATAAGAAAACACTGCGCCTGCATTCACCGGAACAAGACCAATGAGGGTGTTTTCCGCAGTAGTATCGGGAATCGTTACCTCTGCCAGTACGTTCTTCACTGCGCCGGTAAGAAGGCCCGGAGCTTCGGCAAAATCATTCGCGTTACCCTGAAGGCCGGTTGCAAAAACTGTTGGTAAAGTCATGGTATGTTCTCCTTATGCTGCGTAGTGTGGAAGTGTGATGATTGCGGCATCGGTAACACCAGAACCCGGATTAAACAGGTTCTTCACCATGCCATCCAGAGAGGTGATGCTCATACCTTTGTAACGGCCATAGTCTTGCAACTCGGCGGACATCTTGAAGGGAACGTTGCCTTCCTTGATGTTGCCGTAGTGCGAGCCGTAATACACAGCATCAGCACCGCACAGAACTGGACGTTCTACGGTGTTGATTACGCTATCATCTGCGCTCGATACGCCTTTAGCGATACGTTGTGCGATGAAGATGCGTACGTTACGGTAAACCGCAATCGGGGTTTTGTAGGTAGTAGAATAGCCACCCTTACGCAGTGGGTTTTCCTTGCCGCCCTGAGTTTCAGCGATATCAATTTGATAAAGCTGGTTAGGGGAGCTGGAATCTTCCAGAAGCTGCGTATAACCTTTCATGCTGCAATAGAAATCAAGCCAGCCACCCGGAAGCGTCTGGATGATAGGCTGCGTGGTATCAGCAATCTCGATAGCTTCGTTCAGCATCGAAAGAGTCAGCGTATCAGCCGAGGTGAGCGATTGGTCGTTAGCTGCGCCACCTGCACGGACAGTACGGTTAGAAGCCGGAGCCGTTACCGTATTGAAGCCCGTAACAAATGCGCGGTTAGTGCCGGAATAAACCGTGGTATCTACCGTAATCGAGGTAGGATATGCACCTGCTGCCTGTTGGAAGAATGAAGCATCGTGGCGGCTCATCACCCAGCCCGGAAGCAATTTAGCTGCCGTTTCCTCGAAAGGAACGTTGGACGACCAGAATTGTGATTTGAGCGTGGTTGGGTTCAACACAGCATGGCAAAGTTCATTAATCGCCATGGTCTGGTTGGTATCAACGATAGCTTCTTCGTTGCCGATCAGTGAGGTATCAGAACCCGTACCGATACCGGTAAGGATTTTGGTTTTGTAAATGCTGATCTGGTTGCCCTTGTCCTGACCATTCAAGGAGTCAGATTGAACAAGAGTGCCAACTTGGTGAGCATGACCGAATTGGGATGATTTGTAGGAATCCGCGAAGCCCTCCTTCTCATAAATAGTAATCTGATTCGCGGTAATTGGATTGGATGCCGACATGATAGTACCTATTGGTGTTAGTTGACAAATTGTGAACTAACTATCCGGACTGCCCGATAAAGCTGGGTTTGCACTCTCGTTTTAAGTCTGAGGAGACACTCCCGTTTAAAGCCTAGGGGCGGCCTACGTTTTTAAGTGCGTGACCACTTCTTGGATAGCGTGGCAATATCCCTACACACTCTAATTATGCCAAGTGGCGGCATGAGATATTCCCTAATGACGCTAATGATAACAGATTATCAGTAAGAATGCAAGGGGATGTTTATTGCTCTTGTTCAGGCCAAAAGAATGGCTTGCCGTTGCGCTGCATGATTTTTCCGGCATTCGCTCCAAGTATTGCCGCAGGAAAGGCTGAGCCGGTATTGTCGAAATCCTTTGGGGCGCACAAATCACCAGCCTCCTGCTCCAACAGCTTCTCGCTATCTGGGCGGATGTAGAATTTACCGCCATCAACATCCACAATATCGCTAACCACCAGATTGCCATCCAGTATCTCTATTTCAGCGGAGTACATCTCTGTAAAGACCATCCCAAACTCTTTAGCCATGTACGCGGCTTGAATGGGGCATGTGTAATAGTAACGGCTCATGGATTGCATATCTGGCGACAGGTTCGCATGTCCATTCCAGACTCCACGCAGTTATAATCGCACATCCGCGCATATGATGCAGTGGATGCAAGCAGAATGCCTAAAACTATCAATGCTCTCATAACCTCACTCCTCGCTCCCCTAATTCCTTCGCCTCTTTCTGGGCGCGGCGGAAATCTTCTGTTTTATAGTTCATCAACTCTTCAAGCGTGGCCTTCGCAATCTCTTGCGCCCCGCCTTTCTGAGCTACTCCGCCAGCGCCCGGCGTTCCCATAAAGCTGCCTGATTTCTTCTTGCCTTCAGCCACCGCAGCAAGATTAGGAACCGTCTTATTCACTGACTTGGGTGCATTATTAGCGGATTTCTCATAAGGATTAAAGCCATTTTCTAGGGCGAGCATAATGAATGCAGCGCGAGGGTCTGCTCCCTGTCTCTTTTTCTCGTTTACAAATATAATTTCGTCCTGCTTTACCAATTGCTTAATTTGAGACGTGGTAGCAGTAGGATATTTATCTTTTAGCAGCTTTTCTAGTGCTTCTTTCGCGAATTTATAGCTGTTGGCATAGACCTCGTCAGTGGCCTGCCACTCCTGATTAGTCTCTTGCCATGCGGATTCCTCTTGTTTGAGAGCTAGCGTTCTTTGCAAAGTAGAAACTTGCTCCACTACAGACCCGATTACTTTTTGCGTCTGCCGCTCCTTCCAATCCATCCATGGCTTAGGGTCAAATGGGTCGTATTCCGGCTCATAATCTACGGGAGCGGCTACTTCCGGCTTCTTTGTGGCCTCCTGAAGTGCCTCATACTTAGCAATCTTCAGCGCCATTTCGTGCTTCTCGCCACGCTCACGCTCAAGCTCTGCCTGCGTTTGCTCCAGATTATTCTTATTAGCAATGCGATTGCGTGCCGCAAGGTTCTGTGGCGACTCTTCTTGTGCAGGTTCACCTTGTGGCTCAGGAGCTTCTGCTGGCTCTTCTACATCAGGCTCAGGTGCGTCCGGTTCGGGGGATGGTTCTGCATCAGGTTCAGGCGTGGCAGCAGGCTCTTTCTCTGCCGCCTGCGCTTCTGCTTCCTTCGCCTTTAACTCTTCAACGTCCTTCTCAAGCATTGCAACTACATCAGTCATGAACTCTCCTATATTGTGATGTTTAAATCTTTAACGGGGTGGGTAGATAGATACAGATTCTCCATTTCTTTCTGGCGAGCCTCTGCATCTGTTTTATTGGCTTCCGATACCAGCTTATCCACGCCTGCGGTCTTGTTCATGGTGGTAGCTTCGCGCTCTTTCACCATGGCCTGACGCTCTGCGATGGTCACTTCCTTCATGCCGATATCCAGTTGCAGCATCTTCTGGTCGATGGCCTTCTTCTCCGCCTGAGCCTGTGGGTCTGGCTGTGGCACGGTAAGCATCTCAATCCATTTAATCTTATCAGCACTCTTCACCGGCAGGTATTGAGCAGCCAAGCGATACGCATCCAGCGCCTTATCCGGCATGGTCTGTGCCGTCACCATAGCAATCTTATCCGCAAATCCCATCATCGTGGCCTGTGTCTGCTCCTTCTGCGCTGGCGTAGTGGGTGCTTCACCGATATCCACATCATACTCAGGTGCAAACTGGTTCTCGGATAGCTCCGCATATTCAATCACGCCCTTCTCACCCAGTACAGGGATAAGCGCAGAGCGGCTATTGCGCGCCAACACACGGAACAGGCTCTCCATATAACGCGCGTCCTCTTTCTGATACAGCGTGATAGCATCGAAGTTCAGCGCGAGGTTTGCCATCACCTGCTTAATACGCGTAGCCTCCAATACGCCCGATACATCCTTCGCATCACTCATGCCAAGGAACTCAGGGTTGATATTACTCACCTTGCTGAAGCTATTGGCAAACTCAGTAATTAGTGTCTCTAATCCCGTTGGAAGGTATGGCTCCTGCTTATTACGAATGCCGTTGATGTCATTCACGCCAATCGCTGTGGTATTCAGCGCATAGGATTTCTCAAACGCTGCCACATCTGGCACGGCATCAAGATTATACAGCACTCCGGGGCGGGCAGTGGATGATACAATCTTGATAAACTCACTGATTGCCTTGTTGTAGTAGCGTTGTGGCTCCCGAAGCGGCGTAACAATACCGAACCAGAGATTGCGGTTCTTGTCGCGTGAGCCTGTTTTGAACTTGATGCTAAATCCAGTTTGGTTAATGGACTTCCACTTCTTAAACACCTTCTCGCCGGAGATAATGGCGCGGTAATATACCTTGCGCTTTCCCTCATCCATTGAGTATTCCACACCCAAAGAATCGAGCAATTCCTTCACACTGGCATAGGTCACCTTATTCATCGTGAGGATTTCAGCGCGGGGGTCGAATGAGAATATATCCTCAAGCCCATCCTCATCATCAATCATCTCGGTTTGCTTTTTCTTCAGCGTCTCGAATGCCATGAGCAGATAACCTGCAATGGGCTGATTCTTTTCCTCGAACAGCGGATTCTCAATGCGGTAATACTTCTCAATATCGTACCACTCATAGAAATACACCTTCACCATGCTCCGGTCGGTAATATCCCAATCGAATGCGCGGGCAGTATAGATACCGCCCTGAGGCCAGTATTTATACGGCGTGCGATTTTCTATCTCGGTGTCGGTGTAATCTTCCTCTTTGCCCCCGAATAACTCGACAGCAGTTTCAGGGTCATACTTGCGCTCAACGAATAACCAGCGAGAGTCGAGCAGGTTCACTTGCTTGGCTTCAGGATCCCACCATGTATCCTCGGTACATTCCTGCTTTACGATGTCGCCATTGGGATTCGTGGCTGGCTCATAGATAAGGTCAGTAGCAATAGCTCCGATGCCGCACGTTACCAGCTCCATATCCTGCATGGTTTCATGCTGGTCTGCGTTGCAATCACCGCGTACATAATCAGAGAGCGCGTTCATGTATTCGCTGCGCTTCTGTTGCTCAACGCTGTCCGTCATACGTGCGGAATACTCAGGCTTGCGGCGATTCTGCGCCATAAAGCCTACGATGCTATCCACATACGGACGGATGCGGTTTTGTGACGTGGCGAAGATGCGCTGGTCTAGGCTGATGTTGATCTCAAGATAATCCTTATCGCCAGAGTAATAGCCGCGATTGATCTTGTCCTCATCCTTCTGCTTACGAAGGCCGCTTTTGGATATGTTGTAGTGTCCTTGTTTGTCGTAAAACTGCCGGACTATTGCTTCATTTGATTTCATAAACTCTCCCACCCGCTAGGGGCTTTCACCTGTGTTGATACCATCCCCACCGCTGGGAACATTGCCCGTAAATCCTCATCCATAATCCGGCTCATTGCGTCCAATACATCATCGTGCTTGGGGTGAGGGAATACGAGAAGCTCATTGTTCAGGAAGTCGTGTATTAAATCCATGTTCACGCCGGAACTGGTCTTGTAGTTCAGCACCTTTGGGATATAGAGCAGGTTGTTCTCCAGCACCGGAATCATGCGGCGAATGCGCTCAGTCTTAGAACGAATGCCGCCAAGTTCCACCACACGGAAACGATAGGTTTGCTCGTCCATAGCCTTCCGCAGGTAATGCAGATCTGATTGAATGCCGTATGATTCATAGCCAACAGTGGGTGACTTACCTGATGAGCCTGCCCATTTGCGGTGTACTTCCATCACCTTATCCACGCGCGCAGTAGGATTGAGGCGGTCACGCACAATATCGAGAACGTAGTAATTCTTATCGGATGCGAGGCCAATCACCACGATAGCGGTGAAGTCTGATTTAGCTTGGCGCTCTGCCTCTGTTGCCTTGCCTGCCGGGTCAACGAGGATGTAGATGTTCATGCCTGTGCCGGTGAGCTGCTTATCGTAATAGCGCACATCTTCAGCCTTGAACTCAGCGCCGGATGGCATTGCGAATGCTTCCTCCGGGCTGTTCGGGTATTCACGCTTGAATGCGTCCGTACCTAGCGAGATGGACACAAGGCCTGTCTGGTCTACGCCGCCTAATTCGCGTATCTTCTTCCTGCGCCATGCAAGCTGCTCATCAGATAGACCGAATTGAACAGATAGCCGCTCTTCCTCTGCATCGCGAGCCCACTTGCCGTCCCACGCATCAACATACTCATCCTGCCAAAACCATGGGATGAACACGGCCTCGAAGTCTGATTCTTTGTTGATTGCCTTAAGCCACTCGGAATGGAAGTGATTGTTGGGACCATCACTGGTGGATTCGTACCATATCTCTGTGCCTACCGCGTCTGAGCCTGATGGAACTGCCTGCTGCAATCCGCGCGTAAGGCGTGCCGCGTTCTGCCAGAATGCCACCTCTGATCCGTGCAGGTATTGCAATGTCTGTGAGCGTCCTGTTTCCTTGTTGCCTGCTGTACCAATGCGATAGCCTGAGTCGAGGTTTGGGAACTCCATCTCTTTCGTGTTGGATGCACCAAGCGCAGGGCGCAGTTGTGTCGGGCAGTTGGTGTAGTAGCGTTCAGCCATCTCGAACAGGGATTTAGTCGCCTCGCCATCATGCGTTAGAATGAATGCGCGCTTTCCCTTGGCCGTGGTGGTTTTCCAAAAGATGCGGCCTTGTACGAAAGAAGAGAAGCCTTGTTGCCGCCCCTTGAGGCCAATGATGCGAACATAGCCGCGCGTGGCTAATTGCTACTCTGCAATGGCATTCAGGTGGCGCTGTGCTGCGTTCAGGGCAAACGGCTCAATGCCCCCGCTCTTGGTGCGAATCTTCAGGCATGTGCTGGCATAGTACGGAAAGTCACTTACCAGATTGCTTGCCAAGCTCAGCTTTTTCTCGTTCAACTCGGTCAAGTAACTGCTCCCATGATTCGTGCGTTGTGTCTTTCTGTTCAATAGCCTGTGGCATTTTACGGTGGATGTACGGGGCTGCCTTGCTCGCCATATCACCCGCCGCTGTAATATCGCCTTCTTCCCATAGCCGCTTGGTGGCCATGAGCATGTAATCCAGAGGCAGCACGCCAATCTCTTGCGCCTTGGCAACGACCTCTTGCTTGTCTTTGTTGGGGACCCCCCTCTTTCTTCCTCCCCGATGCTCCCCCGGCTTAGACCCTCTCGCCATATCTGCTACTCTTTGCTTGTATAGCGAAGCCCATTGGAGTCCTTGGCTTAGAGTACGGATTGCCCTCAGAGTCGTAGACAACGCATGGGCGAGGCTTGCGCGATTCATGAACGGTCATATTGTGTTCGCCTTCTGCCCTGTCATCCATCCAGATATAATCGCTATCTCGCATGGCCTAAACCCGCATCTCATTGATATCCAACGTCTCTTGCAACTGGCCAAGGTCGTTGATCTTAGTTTTGACCGAGCGCAATGTGAGTGCATGTTGGCATTGGCGCAGGATGATGCGCTTCTCTGATGTGAGGTTGATTGTTTCTGCATAGCCGCCCACTTGGATGATGGCAGTGCCTTGGTCTGGGCGCAGGATAATCTTCCCGCGGGTGCCAAGGATGGCTTCGGCCTGTTTTTTCATTTCCATCAGGTCGTATGGGATATCGTATTTCTTCAGCTCTCTATTTTTCTTGCGCTCTAATGCTGCTTCGGCCTGTAACTCTTTGCGGATTTCATCTTCTCGCATTTGTGCTGCAATACGCTTGCGGATGTCAGCTTCTATGGCTGCATCGAATTCTGGTTTAGGGGCAAATGCGATATTTGTTTCTTCTGCGAGATTTACTTCTTTTTTAAGTACATCGCCCACAATGATCGAGGCGGTCTTTGCATCATCATCTGATGGTTCAATTTCTGGAATGTCTTGTTCTGCGGCATTGTTCGCCTTGTTAATCATGCGCTGTAGAATATGCGCTGGCGTTCCTTCTTTGGGATTAAGCCCTAATTGTGTGGCTTGTGCGAATAGTTCTGTTTTATCAGCAGGCATGGTGTCTCCATTGTTAGACACTTCCGCCAAGTGCGTTCCGCAATTTAAAAACACGGCATTCCATGCGGGTGGAGGTTCGGGGATCAGCCTAGCCGTGTCGGTGTATGTTACTCTTTTGTTATTGATAATGCAATATCATTTAGATTTATCTGTTCTTTTCCCCACGCACCCCATTCAACATTTATCCATGACGGAAGCATCTGAATCCATTTGGGGGTAACATCACATGTCCAGAAATCTCCTGCCTCATCCTGCCACACCAATTTTTTTCCAACTTTGACGGGCGTGTATTTTGTGTTGAAATTATTTGGCACCACCGCCCGTATATGCTCGATAGCATCTTGCAGGGCAGAAAATTCCAAAAAACTTGGTGCTAGGTATTTCATTTCAGGATAATTGTTCATTTGAATCCTCCACCAATCTCACTAGCCCCACCGGACACTCGCTAGCCGGATTAGGCGTACCCAACACATCGATGATATGCTGCGCCTGCGTGATATCCGCCTCAATGATGATCTGCACTACGCTGCGGGTGGGGATGAATTTCAACATGGCGTATGAGCCTTGGATGATTGCCTTATATCCCATCACCACTCTCCCCGAATCCACTGCATGAGGGTGACTGGTTTGGATTTATGAGTGAAGCTGTCTACAGAAAGGATAGATTCCACAACCCGATACGGCTCATCAGTGCGCGTCCTGTAAGTGTACCCGCCAACGACGTGGCTGTCCTTATCCCAATACGTCACCTTCCAAAGCCGGAATATCTTCATGCTGGTGTTCCTACTGATTCATAAGTCAATTCAAAGATATCCGATTTGCAGGGATAGAACTCACCTTTAACCCCCCTAATGATGTAATCGCCATGACGAGCAAGCATATCGCC
>Ga0172380_10003416_pt1 | contig 21848 bp, 35 predicted proteins | sample Leawe162metaG_FD_119747 | JGI IMG/M metagenome (GOLD analysis project Ga0172380, IMG submission 119747) | Leachate microbial communities from a municipal landfill in Southern Ontario, Canada - Leachate well 162 metaG | ecosystem: Engineered > Solid waste > Landfill > Unclassified | place...
TAATGCATAACTAACGCCATCAGCCGCCCCCACACAAGATCTTTGTAGAAATGATATAAATTACCGTGGGCTGACCGTATCATTTTTGTCGCCAAAATTCCACTATGCGGCCTCCGTTGCCGTCCATGTGTGTTCAAACCCAACTTAATCGTTAAATAAACCTCGCGCAGGACTACGATCTGTTCATCACTGCGTAACACCTCCCACATTTGGTCATCCACGCTACCCGTAACATCAACCCAGGCCAACCTATCATAATACTGCGAAATCATCCGGCTTATCTCCGGCAACATTGGCCATTTAGGGTCACCGGCTGGGAACCTGAGGCGTTCTCGAATCATTACCTCTGCAAAAAAATGATTCAAATTTGCTCAATCAATTTCTCAATGATGATCTGGAGAACCACGGACGTGATAACGACGGACGTTCCTCGGACGAGATACGTTCCCTCACATCTTTGCCGAATACACTTGATAACCCTCGTCCGGGCACTATTTTCGCATATGGATCCATGATCCCAATTTTCGTCCGGGAGGTAAGGATTCATTGCGAAATCATTACAGGGAATGCCCGGGCGAATATCATCAAAAACATATTGCGGGTACCATGACATCATCGTATCCAGGGATGGCGCTACAGGTCTCCGTCTCCATGGGTATAATGCTGTAAGATAGTGGCCGATAATCGGCGTCAAATCATTCACGACATCACGAAATGCCACTGATACATTATTCAAACCCTCTATGGAATCTTCTTTCCGACACGCGCACATAATTTTATCCCTTCCGGCCTCAAGCTGCATGGCCTCTGTCTCACCAGGCAGAATGAACACCATGAAGGCATTTCTTCCGCTCCATTGGCATACATCACATCTCGCGTATAAACTCCTGTTAGCGAGGTCAACATACACTTCACATGGGACGCCACAATGTCCGAATAAACATGGGACAACATCAACAAACTGCATCCTGAGCAATGTAAAAAATAACTATTTCATATTTTTACCCGAATATCAACCGCATAATGCACAATGATATCAGGGGCGTCACATCACGTGCAATACCATCACTATCTCGCAGAATAACACCATATTTATCGCAATAGAGCACTTCCATCATAATCTGGCCGTCCGAAATGGCCCCGCATTCCATGTCCTTGCAACCCTTTTCCCGATGAATATCATTAATCTCCGTTGGGCGTCCTCGGGCAACATTAGAGAAATCGTATGTTGGGTTCCATGACATAAGCGTGTGTAATGGGGCCGGCACGAGTCTCGGAGGGTAACATGCTAGGATGTATGAGTTAATAATTGGTATCATATCGCAAGATATGTCTCGAAATACCATCGCCAGATCGTTACAATTATCATGGGCGTCAATGGACTGTTGTCGACTCATGATTTCACGCCGGCGATTTTCGAAGTGGATATTGCGCATAAATATATTAATACCTGCAACCCTGTGCCAATTATCGATAAATGTTGGTCTTTTGTATTCTTCTCTAGTAACTGTGTCAAAATAAATCTCCCATGGGGTCAGGCCACACCATAAGACGCCTGCGAACTCCATCATTGTAAAAAAATAACTTTTTCATATTTCGCCGGGAGGCATGCCCACGCGTATGGATGTCCCCCCATCGAGGAGAGCAAAATGCTCATCACACACAATAAAAATGATTTTAAACTTAAAAACTGATATTATCAGCCGGTTAGAACATCTGATTAACCCAAAATGGCGGGTCTAATAAAGGCGGCTCAATTTTATGAAAATGAGCCAAGACTATTTGCTCTCGCCGAGGCGTTAACGACAAAATATGATGTTCTCGCGATGATTTACGATAATTTATTGCTGTTTCGATCATATATTTATGCCGATTGCATACGCTATGCAGATCTCGCCGACGCTCTCTGGAATTTACAACCTGAATCAGTTTTAATCTATTTTGCGGAAATCAATCTGTACGGAATTTTCACAACAAAATCATATTTGAACTTCTGTAGAAACTTGTCGGACAAGGTGGAAGATGGTGATATCGCAGCGGAAAATTTATCAGTATATCAAGGAGGTCATATCATACTCCTTGACCATCAGCATGGATTCATATGTGACGAAAAATTATATCACTTGATCAACTATGTGATACTGGAATTGGCGGAATGCGACGACACAATTGCCGAACGATTCACAAGGATTATTGCGAGAGTCAATTCAATTATCGCGAAAGATCGTGATACCGATAAATTATCCCAAATTTCAAATCTGAAAGAACTAATCAGTCACTGTCGCATACCCACGGTTTATTTTATTACCGACGCGCCATTCACTGGTCGCGCGAAAATCGGCAGAAGTTTCGATTGTGAAAAACGTCTGAAACAATTGCAAACTGGAAATCCGACGCCATTGAAGATTTATGACAAAATTTATACTCACGACTGCGTTAAACTAGAAAAAGAACTACATACCCAATTTAAGGACCGCAGAATACAAGGCGAATGGTTTACTATATCGACCAAGGAAATTGGTGATTTAGTGAAAAAACATGACGTTTATTGATTATTTCCTTCCATTCTAATTATTTTTTTCTCATGGCGCTGGCACAGGCTCCTCATCAATTTAACGAAATCATTTTGCGCGAACTCCATCATTGTAAAAAATAACTTCTTCATATTTCATCAGGTTGTATCGGCATTTCCAACCTCAAACGCTTAGTCGCGCTAGGATTCGGGTCTACGCATGGCATGTAGCGACTTATGACCAACGCGAGTTTCAAATTACCCGCGTTCCTTATTTTGGTACACAATGTGTCAACAAACTGTCCTAGAAATTGTGTTGCAGCGATATGAGATTCATGCTGCGGGTCATTGAGCGCGGGAGTGATGCCAGTACGATTTTTCAGGTTGAAGATCACATTTTCTAGGAATTCCCGATTCCCGAGTTGATCATCGGTCAAATTTTGGGCAGTCTGTAGCATCGTCACCGTAAAATCATTCAGCGGGTATTTTGGGCCGATGCATAATTGCTCTCGGCGAGACTCGCCGCCGATCAGCTGGTGATCGTGCATCTTATGCATGTATTCCAACATTTGCACACATCTCCTGTCGAAATGGTCCTTCGTTTCCTCGGTCGACTCGCGCACAGTCTCGCGTGTTTTACTAGCCTCATGTTCGGTGACCTGCACAATATTCTCAGCGATGACTTTCATATCTCGCCGAAGGTTCTCATATCCATCATGAACCTGTTTCACATTGCCCAGAAGATTTTGAAATTGTACCATTGCATCGGCAGATATTTCCCCTTGGCCATGCATTTTATCGATTTTCGACTGATAATCTGCAAGATCTCTCTTGAGTTTGGCCATGGTTGCATCATTTTTGTCGCGAATGATCCGGCAGGCCTCCTCATGTTTGCGGTGATAAACCCCAGCACATTCGGTAGTGACAAATCCACAATATTTGCAGGCAACCATTGCGATCTCTAAGCAATATTGGGACGCATAATTTCAATTTTGGATAAAAAATTAATGCAAGACGCGTTTATCGTGTAAAAACCATTTCATGACACCAATCACGCTATTAATTTTGTGATACATGGCACTGAAGAATAAGCCGAGCCTATCATGTAAATCTAATGAGCGGACACCTTTGGGAGGGTTGCGCTGATATGTGATGCTCGTCATGGGCATAGGATTAAATCTCGCAACAAAATATACTTCAGCGGGCATGAAGCGGCAACATACGTCGGATATGAAAAACTCAATCATTGCGTTGGCATTATATGCTTCTTGCAGCTCGCGATGGAATGTCTCATCAAGCAGCCGCGCCCACATGAAGTCAAAAAGATGTGCGCCGCGAAATATTTCACTCACCCTTTCTGACATCTCCGGCCGAGATCGCGACCGATATTCATAGTCCAAAATTTGTGCCTGAATCTCTCGCGGCAGGACGTGATCATCATCAAAGACATATCGAATTTCGCAGCCGGTCGGAATCATCATCCTGGCTAAAAAATATTCAAATTTCGCGGGAAAGGCGCGCATCTGGGCCGAAAACAACAAATCATAATCGACATAGATATTCAATACCAATTGAGAGCACTTTAGATGTCACATCATACTCTCCATCCTCATGAACTAAGTAAATCGCACATGATTGCAGGCATTTGACTATTTTCATGTCCACGCCATTACGCGAGCAATGTCCATAACTTATAGGATTACAGATACAACAATGATGATTTAATTTACCGATATATGGCGTGCCCAGTCGAAAATCCGTGAATTTATACGACGGATACCATGATAAAATATCATGCGGTTCTGGGCAGACAGGATGCAACCTCCAAGGAAAACATGCGCTAAGATAATGCCCGACAATATGCACGATATCCATCAAAATTTCTGAAAATGCCCCACATAGTGCCTCGCGCGCATCCTGGGAATCATCCTTCTGGTGACGATTCAAGATTTTATCCCGTTCTGTCTCGAATTGTTGGCATTCAATTATAGTACACGTTATGGAAAATTGTACCTCATTGGTACGCTTAATCCACTCTCTAGAGCTATATCGTTCATATGATTCCCTACTGATGAGATGAACGTACAACTCGTATGAGTTATCGATAAACTTGATAAATTGCATTCCTGACAATATCAAAAAATCGATATAACTTTCATATTTCGCGGCGTTCACTAATTAGCCGCGACACATACGCACCTAGAAGCACCGTAACACCACCTGTCGGAAAATATACACAAGAACGATATAGAGAACATTTTTCAATGACCACCCTTTCACCATTGATTACCGCGTAACCGCAATCAATATGCTCGCATTCCTCATTAATATGACGCGTTTTGATGGAGCATTTATCTCTGCCCGGCCGTACGCCGCTAAAATCATATTGTGATTTTTGCAACGCATAAGGGCCAAATTGTGGTATCCAACTTTCGACTGTCGCAATATCCTCCGGAATGATCGCCGGGTAACACGCAAGAAGATATGAGTTGATAATTGGAAGTATATTGGCTGCATCCGGTACGGATTGACCCGCCATTAATATTACCCAAATCGTATTGACTCTTTCTGCCCGGGTCACTCTTGCCCGGGTCTCGGCAATAATTTCTCCCCTGCGTTTCTCCAATATTATTAATCCCATACGATCTCGCGTTTGTCGTTGTCTACCAGTCCGTCCCAGTAACCATACTGGCCATGATGATATACCGTCACGCGAATGTGCCACCCTTTCCCATGTGAGACCAATGTTAGGATTATGATAAGTTTCCACCGATATATTGTCACTGGTAAGCGCGCAGGCGAGTTTCATCGAAACAGGAAAAAGAAAATTCAAATGTGTTTTTACCGGGGTAACATTTCCTAATCGCTAATAGCTGTACATTTCACCAGTCGCGACGCATGTGCACACCATAATACATTATCACCCAGTAACCCCAGGGCGCAAATATAAGAAGTGTGATTCATCAAGCATTTTTCAACTGGCATCTTCTCACCATTTATTACCACAAATCCACAATCAGTGTGTCGACACCGATCAAATTTATGAAAGACTCTATCAACAGATGGTATAACCTCTCCGCACTGTATGCCGCTAAAATCATATTGCGGTTTTTGATCACCAAATCGCGGTATCCAACTCTCAACGGTCGCAATGTCCTCAGGAATAATCACAGGATAACACGCAAGAAGATATGAACTGATGATCGGAAGTATATTGGCCGCATCATGAATTATCTGTCCCGCCGTTATGATCGCCCAAATCGCATTCACCCTTTCTGCGCGAGTCACTCTTGCCCGGGTCTCGGCAATAATTTCTTCCCTGCGTTTTTCGAACATTCCCGGTCCCCGGATCGGTAATTGTTGGCTCCAACACGGCCCTCCAAACCATGCCGGCCGGGGTACTGCTTTTGCACCGACATTGGCGTGATGTAATATTCGTTCCAACGTGTAACCGGCGACAGGATCATAATATACTTCTACCGATCTCCAATCATTAACGATTGCGCAAGTGAGTTTCATCAGATTAAAAAAGAGAAAATTCAAATATAATCAGTCATAGCGTCGACATATGCATTCGGCAACACATGAGCCACGCCCTCGGAATCACGCATCCTAACGCAGAAAGTGGGATGAAATGAGCATCTTTCGACCGACCACGGAACGCCATCAATATATACCTCGCCATATTCGAAATGCTTACACGAATCCCCGGAATGATGCACCTTCTTCCGGGCGGGCCTACCAATATGTAATCCGCGAAAATCATAACTCGGAATTTGACCCCATTTTGAAGTCTGTGCGACCAACCTGGCCACTGCTGTCATTGGCTCGGGAATAATCGCCGGATATAACGCAAGTAAGTAGTAACACATAATTGATAATACATCATTCGTCCACTGCGTATGTGCGATAGCATCCACGGCCCGCATCGCGGTCATTAATAATGTTTTTCGCTCAATAATAGTGGCCCGGTCCCGAGTTTCGATAATTATCGCGGCCCTCGCCAACTCTAGTTCTTCGGTCGCTCCGTCCAATCGGCGATAATCATGGGTACTTCCCACTAGCCATCGCGGAGGTCGCATAGGATTTTCGCCCGGCAGCCTTTCCCAGGCCATGTTTTGCACGGGATCATAATATATTTCTGCCGCGAGTCTTGGAGTAGTCCCACTTCTCACGCGTACCAGCCGCATTACATATCAGGTGAAAAAACTCAAATTTGGACATTTTCACTCGAAAATTCCCTCCATGCATGCCACACTAGTACCCGAACATGATATACTTCGGTCGTCTGCGACTTCGCGGGTCTATCACTGAGTAAGCCCGCGAGACGCATGATATTTCAATAAAAAACAATGTGTATTCAAATTTCACCGATCATCTTCTCAGCGCGGGCTAGCATGTACATATCTAATAATCTATTGACATCATCATAATGAGTACCATCATCATTCGAGATTATATATTCACACCTGCGTTGCCAACTTTCTCCATTTACGCAGATTTCAACAAGATAATATTCGTCCAAAATGGTAATGAATCCTGCCTCCCGATGCGAACACGGCAGATCTTTATGGTATTTTTTACACGCCGCCACATTACCTAACGTGAACTCGCTAAAATCGCAATTTAGCAGCCAGCCCTCGACGGTCGTAATGTCCTCGGGAATGATCGCGGGGTAACACGCGAGGAGGTATGAGTCAATAATAGTAAGTATACTGTTTTCCCAACATGCATGGGATGATAATGAGACCGATAATGCCATCAACCCTTCACGTCTGATCGGCGCAGTAATTCTGTCTCGAGTCTCGGCTATAATATCATTTCTCATTTCTTCCACGCGGCCGTGATCGGTCTCGCCGTTGTACGGTAGCAAAAGTCGTGTACGTCTGCTCGTGTTCCCCACACACCATGCAGGAAATGGTTTCATGGCCTGTCGCGTATATACCATAGGATTAAGGCCCGGAAAATAATACATTTCCATGAGAGATTCCACCTCATCACTGAGTAAGCCCGCGAGACGCATAAGATGATAACAAAGAACAATGTGCATTCAATTTTTATCAAAAAAGAGTTTTAGTTTTTCAACTAATTTTTCTCTTTTTTGCAGGACATTTTACATGAATTTACAATCGTCAATACAGCATTCGCAGACGGATTCATTGCGTTCAGGTCTCACGATGACCATTTGATTCGAGTCGAAATCCCAATTGATGTCTTCGCAGACAAACAGGTCGTATGCGTTCGAGCTACCACAATAATGGCAACTTTTTCGCGATATACCCTGGATTTGGCAAGAATGGTTAGGGCAGCAGCCGACAGGAAATCGTTGAGTAGTTGATGACATCTGTTGTACGATTTTAGAGGCCCAGATTTCAATTTTTTTTAGGGTTATCTTACCGATTTGAGGGCGGTCATTAACGCAATGACCTCATTCATAAGGGGAAGGTCTTCCAAATCGTCAAAATGGGTGATCCTAAGAGTCCGTAGGTAATTACGGGTAGCAGGATCCTCGACCATAAGCTCGTAAAATACCCTAGTACCTCCAATCATACTAAGCCGGTGGGTTAGTGTCTCGCTACCAAGTACCACGTGCATGAACTTACGCAGGTCCCCATTAGGAATCCTATATGTGATCTTTTTGAACATGAAATACTGTCGGCATGCGAACATAACTCCTTGCCAGGAACCTACCCGAAGCATCCTACTCCAGCCAGCCCATCTTGCGTCGGCCCTCCAGTCCGGCGGAACCTCGGGATACTCAAGACGTGAACTAAATACACGGTGGTTCCAGGACAGTGTTTGAATATGGATATTAACCTCAGCCGCATGCCATCGCGCAATATAAATCATGAAATTATCCAATGATTGGGAATAAACCGCATCGATAATGGCTTCCCTGCGGCCGGGATTATTAATCATTTTCCAGAGAAATCCAAAGATATCGGCGCCGATAATCAATTCACGAATTGGTTTACCGACATGTATGGGTACCCATGATAACCCTGCGTAAAACCCCATGATAATGCCCCGGACATCGGGCGGCAATGGGTGGTCACGCGGGAACACAATAATTTCGCGCTCCATTGGATTAAAAAATGATGATTTCACTTTTTAATCATTGCAACTCCCGCAAAATCATACTTGATCCTCCGCGAAATATCCTTCGCGGGCGATACCGGCGCGAATTGAAGCGGCCGGAGCGTGATAAGGAGGCCATCGATGATCGGTAGGACATCAATGAGCCCGGGCCAAATCCGGAATAATCTGAAAAGAGCCGACATTCTGAAATTATGGGACTCATCATGAAGAATACTCACGCGCAGGGTTTCGAGAAGTTTATCATCACGAACACCACGCGGACCAGCATCACCATATTTAAGCCACATAACCACCCCGAGTCCGCCCGCGAGTATACGTCTGTTGATAATTTCGCCATCAATTTCGAACCATTCGCTGGGCCCAAGGCCCTTCATAATAGTAGCATCGCCAATGAACTGCATTGTAGGTGTCTATGATTTTAGAGGGGTCAATTTCAACTTTCGCGGAGGAGGAATTCCGGTCATGAAATGTATCATCACTTGATCCGCGGGATTGCTAAAATAGCCACCCCATGAACCTTCCGATACTACATGAACATACCCCGTACAAGGACAATATTCAAGATAGTATTTTCGGCGGCCCGCATGAACGGTACCACAGTCAATATGAAAACATAGTGAATCATGACTCCGCGCGATTTTAGTATGAATGATTTTACCATCACAACGAGACTCAATAATTTTATTTTGAACATGATTCAAGAATCCTACGACCTCAATATCGCTCGGCCGAGGTATCAAGTAATCACATATGATGCGGGTCATGTCTGGCGTCAGCAACGTGCCGATGGTCGAAATGATGTTCTCTCGCGTACCGGCGCAGGCCAATGTTTTTGCCAATATTCTATTGGCCTCATTCCAATCTGTTATTGGGTGAATATCCAAGTGGGGATCGACCACTTCAAACCACTGCGATTGTCCATTCTCGACGGCCCTTAATAATGTTAAGCCGCCTCGATTAACATAATATTCGTACCGAGCCGAACCTTCTTCGAACAGCGCAATGAATAGCATTGTGATCGGTAAAAAACTATTTCATTTTTCTACGCCGCGACCATTTCGCAGGCCATATTTTTTAGTCCCGAGAGCTCTTCCGCGAATGGCGTTCCTTCCAAATCGCTAAAGGACCGAATCTCCAGCGAGTCAAAATGACGCAACGCTGCCATACTGTGATCAACAACAAACTCATAGAACTCCTCAAGGTTGCCGACTTGCGTTAATCTCGCGTGTACGTCATCGCGAGTGATGATTGCCCTCATTATTTTGCCCCAGCCTAATGATTTCATCAACGGTTCATTGTTGTATGATTGGTGATATGATAAACCCTTGTACGCAAAGTACTCATGACATGCAAGGGCGGCCTCCTCCCACCAAATAGTTTGACATCGCTTGCCCCACTCATACCATAACTCCTCGAACCCCTCGCCTCCATTGGGTAATCCGCGGGAGAATCTCAAAGGTTGATCGTCCATGTATTGCACCATCCGGCCCCGGTGTCGTTTCGTAACCAGCGCAAGGAACATCATCACTGTGCCCAACACTCGCGGATGATCGGGAAAGGCTTTAGCCGCATCATGTACCGCCTGGAGAATGTTTACGATCATTGTCCGATATCGAGGTTTATCAGTTATCATTCCCCATAGGAAGCCAAATATATCGGCGCCGATAATCAATTCACGAACATCTTGTGACACATTCATTTGCGGCGCGGGGCATAATTTTGCGTAAAAATCGAGGATAATTCCCTGGATATCAGCCGTCAGTGGCGTCGCAGCAAAGTTAATTACTACCCGCTGCATTGTGATCCTAAAATCATAAGTTCATATTTTTAACCATGAAATATCGGGAACACGCGGTGATAACCTCTTCCCAATGCACGGAATCGCACTTATCGCCCCATAATTTCCATTGCTTATCTGCGCAAACATTGCCGGTGAGTGGTAATCGGTGCGAAAATATACTCGGCCGAGCATTCATGAAATTATCAAGGGCTTCCCGGTGATGGATGGCAAGAAGTTCCAACACCGGTGACATCAACGGGTAATGAACAACGCGCAAGGAGCCAATGATGTTCATACGGTTTCGGCCGGACAACATTTTCCAGAGAAAACCAAAGATATCGGCGCCGATAACAATTTCTCGTGCCCCTTCCGATAATGGTCGCAGTGAATATTTTGGATATAATTTTGCGTAAAATTCCAAGATGATACGTTGAACATCGTGCGACAAAGGGGTGGCGTCGAAGTTAATCACCGCCCGCTGCATCTGTGTTTGTTAATCCGAACACAAAATGTGTCGGTTCCAAAATAGTTGGGAACATCGACATCAGATACCATTTTATCGCAGGAATTAAATCGTTGATAAGATTGGTTGAGTGAATACGCTCATCACAATATCGCTCACATGCGGCCTGACCTCGGGCAATAATATCATCATGGGCCGCTACCATCGCGGGTAATTCGCCATGAATTGCGTTAACCGTGCAATTATCAACGCAGATCCACCAGCTATTAATGGTGCGACGCAGAGTGGCGTACCTTGCAAAATATGTAATACCTGCGTATGTTTCAACGTCGTCATCATAACCGGTGAAATACATCCCCGACGTGTCGCACTTCGGAGTATCGACCATTCGTTCTGTTAATTTACTATGTAATGGGTGATTATTACGCAGGATAATATCGCCAAATATCCATTCGTACTCATTGCGTACTATCCGAAGATGGGCAATTTGTGTGACACTCTCACCGTTTAATAATATTGTCACAAGCATCGAATTAATGTAATGGACGCCTGGCACGTTCGCCCATTTCGCATCGAGAATCTCTGCCTCATCCATGACTAAAAATGAAATGCATAATCTTATAATATGATTATGTTTGGCCAGTTTCCGGACCGTATCGAAATATATATGTTGGACGGGGGCCTTTTAGGGTCGCCGTTACCGGCGCCGATGATTCATGAGTGGCCCGGTGTGAAAAAACACATAATGGGTGGCGATTCTTACATCGGTTCGGGAACCATCACGGTGAAATTCTCGGCCCATTTGTTGCGCAATTATGAGGTCACATTCGAGTACGCGCAGCCCGTGACGCTCGTCGACTTGTTGTACACAATCATTCGTCAATACTGGTTCCTGCATCAAAATGAGGACGCCGAGAGAATATGCGGCCAAAAAGAAATTGGCAGATTTCTCGACATACGTTTTCGAGGTCTTGCCCGCGCGGGCAATTCATGGTACGAACCACTTATATTTTTTCATCGGTGCACGAAATGAGACGCAGGAAATGGTCGATTATGACTCTCATTCATTGAGAGAATGATCCGCACATGATTGCTTATTATACTGACCATGTCGCCTACCATCCCCGGCGGAATTGCGCAAGTTGATAGATATGCCAGGGCGATATTCGTACAATAATTGTCCCGGCCGACATGACACGTGGCGAGTATCATTCCGCGTTCGGTCTCCAATCGATCATAATCCGGACCATTACATGTGAAAATTATATCATCGATCATGACACCCCAAACCAGGTACCAACGCAATGCTATGGTGTATCCTGCGAGGGTCGGAATAATATATACTTCTGTGACAACATCACTCAATAAATGATGTCGAATGAGTGATTGCACCCGTTCCGGAAGCTGATTAATGCCTTCGGGGCGCTTCTTGCGCGTAAAAACAGACATCATATACATGCCCGCGAGGTCATCAGGTGCGCGACCAAACCGCACGGGTATCATCGATATATTTACGAAAAAATCATATTTTGTGAATGAAATGTTCCGCGGGTAACGGGGACTCGCGGCGGCCCTCGATAGCAATTAAATAATTATTAATCGCCGGCGCTAGGTCGTGGATAATACACACCTCATTTGCTACATCCTCACAATATCGCTCCAGTTTTCTTGCGTCATTGATCATAATATTCATGCGGACGGCCTCCAACATAATTACTTCGGGTCTTTGTAATGTGAACATCATTTCATTTCCGCCAGGGTGCGTGAGAGATTTTACCCCTCGAAAACATAGGCGAGAATCACCCAATACGGTCACCCATCGAAATCTAACCTCGTTAATCCTAATAACTAGTCTCTCTACGCCCCTACATTTAGTTCCAGTATAAAGCTCCACTTGCGTGCCGCTGCTAACACGACAATCATTGGCCTCTAAAAATGACCATGCTCGACACATATTGGCTGCGCAGATCTGATCTATTTTGGCCCGGGACATATCCCATATCGGCAAGCGACCGTACGCTTCCGTCAATCCATCATACAACGCGCTAACATAATCCACCATTTCCCCGTTTACATTCCACTGTGCCGGCTCCCATTCGTCCAGATGTGTAATCCGGACCGCATTCAAGACGATTCGCTCCCCTTGGAACAACACGGTTAATTTGAAACTAACTTCGTCCTCGTACTGAAGGTCTAGCAGTTTGGAGAATTCAAGAATATCGTCCATTGTGATTTTTGAGTATCAAAAGAACTAGATTGTGATCTTTACAGGGTGAAGGAATCAAATTTCATGCAAAAAAGTTTTATACCGAAGTATAAATTTGCTTTTTGCTATCTCCTGCGATGGTTAGTCGTTCCACACCATGATCGGTCGGTAAACACCCCCTCGGCATTCGAGCCCGAAGAACTCACCATCGATTGCGGGGCGGGTGTCATGATGACCGTCGTAAATGGGCTCGATGCTTTCACAAGGCGAATGAACGCCGAGCCAGTGATAATTATTGACAACATCTTTGAGTAACTCGCGTTTGGTAACGTCGTAGTTGAAGGCGTATGTTACTGTCGATAGATACTTACCGTATTCACTGTCTACCACGTATTCAATGACAAATTCACGAGGTTTGAGCAGGTCATCGCCATCAACTAAGCCTTCGAGGTTAGGATGTGGGCCGACTGCGCAGTGAGTCTCAGTTAACCATTCACTGCGATGAATTACCATCGTGATCAGGTCTGTGATTTCACCATGTTTTTGTGCCATTTTTGCAATTTTAGACGGTTTGTTTTCAAATTTATGTGAAAAACTGAAATTCGAGTCTCTAAGAATTGCAATAGACAGACATGGCTAAGCAAAGCAATTTTCCTGAAGAGATCACCATCCTTATGGCAAGAAGCGATGGTACTTATGAACCTTGCGTCCCCATTTGTTCGGATCTTACGTGGAGTTCACTCCGTGACGGCAAAAAGCTCATTGGTTGTGGTATTCTGGCAGTTGAAATCACTGAGGGATTACACTGGCCTGAAACCTTGGTCTTCAATTTCTCCGGAGTGCCCGACCTTACGAAGGCCGAGCTCTTGAAAGAGGTCGTCCAGAAATACGCAGACAATGTGTTCGAAGGAAGATCATGTATTTCTGCCGATACTTACGACGCATTTCAAACTCGCGCTTTCTACGGCCTCGAACGAGACGGAGATATTTACCGACCAATTATGGGTGCCAACCCTTCCATGATTCCGTGTAAGTAAGCTTGACCACGAAACCAAAGACAAAATTTGTGACCAACAATCACAAAACTTGTTTTTTCTGTAAAAATTGAAAACGAGATGCCTAAGATAATGATGAATCTCCTAATTGAAGACTCCGAATTATCCCTCGCTAGAGAACTTCTCGGTGATAAAAGCGACCCACTCGGTCCACTTGTTGAGCAACGAAAATGGCTCACCAAACAGATCGGGACCACTCTCACTGACCATGATTCCCGTGAAGACGCGCGTATTAGCAAGGGATTACTGGTATTGGTCGATGACAAAATTTCGGAAATTTGTCAACCGCTGGCTGATAAAATGCGTCCCATGGTGGCCAAGGTTGATGAATGGGTTTGCACGATGCTCAAATCTCATGGTATTCAGTACGATGATTCTCAGCGACCATCGTGTCAGTGGCCCAATGTTACTAATGCATCTGATGAATCACTGCGCGCGATCCACCGAGAATTGCACACAAAACTCGGGCTGACATTGCGAGCGTAATTCACCACATCCTTCCCCAAAACAAAATTTGTGACTAACCCTCGCAAAACTTGTTTTTTTCGTAAAAAATTGATTCATTTTGCTATAAAATCTGAAGGGGCAGAATGAATGACGGTATCGAGACCGCCAGAAATATGTTCGGGGCGGAAATACAATTCACGAGAGCTATCTCTGTCAGCGCTGCGGATTTTGATGCCATGTGTGTACAGAATCATCGTGCAAAATTAGGAGCCTCGTTAGATGAGATTTTTCCAATTTCAGATCGACCAAGAGGTGCCGATGACATAAAATCTGTCTGGTATTTCATTGAGAAAATGCGAGCCGGTGATGATTATGTGCCAATTATGTTGCTGGAATATGCTGACCGATATTACGTCATCGACGGTGTTCACAGAATCGTGGCAGCGTATTTAACGAATACCACTATCAACTGCCAGATCTATACAGCAATTCATTAGATAAATCACCTAAAAGCAAGACAAATTTGTGACCAAAAATCACAAAACTTGTTTTTTTATTGCAGCGCTGCCGGTGACATTCCGTCTAGTAGTGGTCAATCTGGTTCAGGAAATACAGCTTCAAGATAACTGCGAATCAAACTCGCCAGGTCATAAATATGACACAGGTCGACTATTATAGTAACCGCGCCCGCAATATATCTATCTCTTGCGAGTCGCGCATTAATCATCATTATCCATCTCGCATTTTCAGATAACGTGGATCAATTTTAACACTGGATATAGGTACGATGACCATCTATCTCAATGGATAAAAAATGTTATGGATATTGTTTCATTCAGGCTGATAATGACAGTTATATAAAGGCTGATGATAAGACACACTGCCCATGCGTGCTAGTAGATTTTACCTGCCCATGTTGCGAACGAACCAAACACGGTGTTCCCGAATGGTTTAAATACACTTGGCGGGGAAAATGTTTGAATTGCGATATCATGTGCAAAGATAAATGCGTGTATGACCCGAGATATAATCTATGCACATTTTGTGGCGGGGCACTCGTGCCAATTGGCAAGTCACGATCGAACGGTAAACATCATAATGATTGGAAAGGTCGAACAATGCATAAAAAATGCTGGTTAGAATTGCAAAAAGATAAAAAATAACTCGGGTCGCGCTATCCGCGCCAGCACTCAAAAGTGTACTGGCCATTCAGAAAGTTCAATGAAATACCTCTCAGAGCCTGGGAATCATCTGCGTAAATCTCGTTGAACATTTTCTTGTCGAAAACCCCCGTCCTCGCGCAGGCAATACCCGCCCATGTTAATGCCTCGAAAAATGACCATTTCCCATGTACATCTCCTGCGACAATCTCCCCGGCCCCAACTAACGCAAGGTTGTACTCTGCCTTGACCGCACTGAGGGCGGCAACCTCACCAGTTGTATTCCGAAATTGATAGTTCATTGGCATCATCCACTCGACACAATATTCATATTTTTATTTGCCACCGTATTGGCTACATGATTTTTATAATCGCGTACATAATCATACTACGCACATGGAGACCATCCTCCTTTTCATACTCGTCATAGCACTCATCTTGCTCGCGATTTGTGTTGGCGGCAAATTACTGGCCGGAGGGCTATTATTCGCGGCCGCGACGAGGACAAAAACAGGTGGAAGTGTTGCCGAGCCTACCATACAATCGCGTACGGCCACCCTTTTGGACCAATTCCTCACGGAACAACTAACGCCCGAGATCGCGGAGAATGCAGAAATATTATCTTCGGACATTGCACATGATGTTGATACGATAACCCTGCGTAAGCTCGAAGGCGCCGGCGGTGAAAGATCATCTATTCAGATATCCAAATTGGTTCTGGACACGATTAGTCACTATTTTATTTACATGAAACAACCTAATAGCGCGTCCCGCGCGGGCATTGAAAACAACGTAAAAATCCTCGCCGGGGCAAGAAAATTGAGCCTAGCTGATGAAAAAGTTGGTAAATTATGTGATTTGTGTGTGTCAATGTTGGCCGCTGCTGACAAATCGGCCGAGATCAAAGTGTCCCCGGCGTCCCAGCGAGAATGTTTTCGACGGGAGAAAATATTGACAATTATCGCCTCGGCTAGTCGCAAAACGGCCGATGAAATTGCGAACCTGCGTGATGAACTCAGCCGAAAAAATATGGAATTACGCAACAAGGAATCATCAACGGATCATGTCAATTTGATGAATTGCAACACGGAAAGACGGGTATTACAGGAAAAAGTCTATGAGTTACGCAGGGATGTTGATAGATATACTGCGACCCGCGCGATTGATATGACGGGATCCGTCGAGATGGCCGCGGCCCGAACTCGTCTTGAAGAACTTCGGTCACGTAATATTGCCCTTGAGGAACAATTACGCCGGGCACACACGGCCGTGCAACAAGACCAAGCACAATGTGGCGCATGTCGCGAAGAGTTATCAAACTGTAAAAAGGTCCTTGATGATGTTCTTGGAGCGAATTAAAAATTGATAGAAAATCACCCTCTAGTTAAGAATGGCACGACTCACTCTCAAGTTGACTAATTTGACACGCTTGGGTGAGTCATATGATGTCACATATGATGGGATAAAATACCATGCACTGCGTTTTACCACAATTGATGGATCGACCGAATGGGAGCTAGAGCCAGTCGATCATCTGATACCATTCGTGTATGTTTATGAGTGTATGTGCGCCCGAACGCATAGTAAACACGACCTGCGTGAGTTTGAAAATGCGAGGGCCGCGCTAGGTATCAAATGGGATCTAACTAATATGAGGTGGTCACGCAAGATGATAGTTGAGGGTGTTGAATCCGATGTTTTCTCTGGGATCTGGGTCGGCGACATACCCGTCGAGGTGTGCCATGTGTTACACTATCTCGACAATGAACAATTACACTATGTTGAGGCGTGGAGCTATGTGCACGGAGATGAAGAAATATCGGACATAAGGCCATTACCAAATGATATTGCGGAGGAATTGTTCGCCCGCCGTGAAGAAATTCGGCGAGAAATTATTTTACGCAGAGAAGGGAATATGCAAATCGCTGTTGGCCTCGTCCACCAATCGGCCGCGAGTCAGGGTCAAGTAATCAATGACACGCTGGGCACTATTGCGCAATATTATTGGGGTGCATTCCCTCCAGGTGACGTGCATGAGACCGCCGCACACCTCCTCCCGGTGATAAAAAAATAAATATCTCCGCTCAATTAATTAATTTTTTCTCCGGCGTATTTGCGTAAGGGGTCCTCGAGATTTCTGCGTTCGACAATAATGCGTGAAATATCATAATTTAGTGCCGGCGCGATTTTGAGCAATTTTTCATGAATATGGGCCGTGACCATTTCGCGCACTTGTTCAGGGCTAGCATCGGGAAACGTGAACTCGGTGTAATTAATACATCGCTGCAAGTTGATGGCCTCGATCCAATCAGCATCTTGGAGAACTTTTCGCATCCAATCTTGATCGGCCGGCAAGGAGACAGAATTGTTTCGTTTTGACCATGAACAATTTTCATGAATATGCATGATCTTGTTCGCTTGATCTCGGCAGAGTTCGGTGACATAGAATTCCCGTACCGTTTCTGCGGGAAGACATAGTCCCGCGACCATGGCCTTGTGATCGAGAAAATCGTGGCCAATCATGACATAGGGGAACTCGCATTCTTCCTGGGAGGTCATCTTGATACCCTCGGCGAGTGTAATGATCCTCGCGTTGTCATATACCTTCATAGCGTGATCAATACCATGAGCGGGATCGTGTCTTGCGTAGGCACGGCGGGCGAAAGCAGTAAGTCGGTCCATCATTTCGCTTTCAGTTATTACGATTGACATGATGACTTAGCACACTAACCCTTTTGCTTTCAATTTTATAAAAATTTGAAAATACCGGCTTTATAATTTGCAAAATGGATGAGCTAGACTGTCATAACATGCGAACCGCACGCAATGATCCCCTTAACTACAGGGAATTTTGGACTGGGATTCTGTACAGAGGGGACGCAGTCGACATGGTAAGGACGATATGTCTCGATAGACTGGGCCGGCAATCACACACTACTTGGCATATTATCGGCGCGGAATGTGTCCGCGTATCATCCCGGGCTATGGAGGACGCACGCGCGTTCCGACTGTTCCGATAAATTTGATTTTTTGTACAAATAATAAGATTTTGCCATGGATACCGTCCCGTCATCATGGGAATTCTCGAAGTTTCTGCTCATCGACATGCGTTTTGTTGCGTCGGGAGCCGTCGAGACATATTATGCACGAGGGTCCTATTATGGCCTACCTGAGCAGGATTGTGTCATTACCGCCCGGGTTGTCAATGATAAAATACCTAAATGGGAGATCGCTCGACATGATCATTACCACCAAATATATGACTGGTCGCCACTGGCCAAATCGTTAACCGCATTAAGGCGCACACAAACCGCATGGAATTATTCGAATGCGAAAATCGAGAGAATTGATGACAAATCAGCAGAATATTATACTGGCGTCACTATCGGAGGTCTTGCTATCACATTGCGGCGTATCCAGGGTAAGCGATTTCATTGGCATATTATGGATAATCATATTATTCATCATAGTTTAAGAGTCCATGCCCATCGCGCCGATGATTTGGAAGAAATGAGAGGCAGTATTGCTACTGATATGCGCGAGCGTTACGCAGAGAAAATACTATCCATTCTGATTCCACGGAGTTTCCCCGTTGATTGTTTTCCCTGCGTAAAACGGTATTTATTCGCCATGTGTTCTCGGCCGCTCATACGCGAGGAAATGATATTTTTTAATCAAAAAATGAATTTCATGTCGATTTTGTGATGGCGCGATGGGATGAGTTTGAAAGCGTCCAGGCCCTTTATCGCAGGGAATATCCTGATCATCGCGGTAACTGTTTTCATTTCGAGGTTTATGAAATAATCAATAGCATCGGCCATCATTCGAGTGTTTATAGAAATTGTCTGGACGGGATTTATGAATGGTATTCTATTAAATCAGAGGGCCGAGTACGTTATTTTAATATTCGGCGCTGCGATCGGCTGGACATTATTCGTAATAATATCATTATGTCTACCATGGATGCGCTGAAATTGGCAGTAGAAAAAGTGGTCCCAGAAGAACTTCTTGCGCTGGTGAGGTTTTATGCAATTTAGTATTTAGATCGGTAATGATGACGCATTGTGAAAATTGCTCCACATCGTGTTTTTTGCAGGGTCGCCGATTTGATAATTCTCCTTCATATTATCAAATGATCCAACGCTGACTGCTGATGAGAAAGGCTCTCCCATGACTCCCTTTCCCCAATTTTTGACTCGATCAAGAGATGCCCGGGCGGAAAATCCTTCAGCGACTTTGCGAGTGGCTGAAAACATGCCTAACGCAGCGACGCGTTTGCCAACATTCTTCATCCCATAGCACATGTGTGCGTAATCACCATCTGTCGCGCTGAACCATGTGTAGGCGTTACACCAGTCGAGCTTAGCACATGCTGCCTCTGCTTCGGCTTGAGTGGCGAAAGTACCAACATATTCGACATTTCCATCGCCAGACCCTCCCTTGGGTTTAACATCGGACGCTGCCAATCCCAAACCTGTGGTAATGTATGATACATTGTCATCTCGCACCCATTTTGGGGCCGCGCGCGAGGACATAGCGAATACGAGGAGTAAGACAAGGACAATCGCAAGAGCAGTTTCCATCAGAGGTAGTAATACACAGTGGGCGAGAAAAAAACGAATCTATTTATTTTCTAAATTTTGACACTTATGCAAATGTCACATAGGTCACTTCGAACAACGGTCAACCTTGATTTAGTGCTGTACTAAATGCCAATCTAATCCAGGTAACAATATTGAAACACTTGTGAATAATGTGTTCACTGTTGAGATCGAATTTAGGTCAGTCATCGGATCACTTAAGAATGTGGAATGTCGTGGCAGTTGAACAGAAAACAACACTGGTCTGCGGTATGGTGAAAGAATATTATACTCATAGCCGGTCCCTCCTCGGTTACGCAATGATGCATACCGTTTGTTATTTTATACGTCACAATTTTTCGCAATTTCATCCGCCCGGGCGACCATTTTAGGAGTTATTTTTATTTGCTGAGTCCATGCCGCGTCGTCCAAAACATAATCATCAAAACCATTCACGAGAATATCGAGGGCAATATTTTCGGTGATGCGGTCGCTTATCGTGGGGGCTGCCACGAGTGAATTGGCAGATAGCAAATTAACTAAACTATTGATATTTTTTACCTTTTTGGGGAATTTTTCACGAATTTCGGTGATTTTGGTATCATTCCCTGCGGCCTCCGCAAGTCTGGCGCAAAGATCGGGATCGGTGACGATGAACAATAACACCGAGAAATTCTCTCGAATGGCCGCCTCTTTTTCTTTGTACAATGGCGTATTAAGCAGAACATATAAACATTGATAAAGCATTGCTTCCCTGCGTGAGGCATATTTACTCAGAGTACTACCCTTGGCATATCGCAAGGAGCTCTCAGCAATCATATTATTCATTCCAGAATATTCATATGCATATTGCGCAGCCATGGAGATTCCAATGGTCTGTAGCACAATCACCCTATATGATTGATCTTTCCACGCGGTTCCAGAATACATGAAAAATATCCAAGTCATAATCAGCGTCGCGACGAGCGTAACTGCGGTCACAATGACAGCGTCGCGGGTCGTGATGGCCAAGGGTTTACTGCTGATGGATTTTAGGGCAGAGTCATGTCCGACCCAGTGTTTCAAAAGATTTGACATAATATGTAAATTAGTCCTTATTTTATGCAACATTCTTAGACTAAAATTCTGAATACTTGTCTAGCCCACACAAACAATTGCAAAAAATACTCATTGGGTTTAAAAAGATTGCATCACAACTTCTGTTTTACATACCCAATTAATGGTAGTCGCGGCTATCCCCGTGGCCATTACACGAATGTTAGTACCTGATATGTCCAGGGTTGCGGTCACATTCTCGAGTCCCGCGTCTAGAATGGACACTAATTGAACTCGTGTTCCTACGGTAGCAGTGCCCCCAATATTCCGGCCCTTTGCAACGAATGAAAACATACCAGATGCCGAGCCTCCCACGATACCCATTGATACTGTCACATTAAGGGCATACACCCTACCCGCAGCCGTCGGAATAACGCACAGGGCCGTTGGGGTGGCATTTGTAGTTTGTACATTGGTTACGTATGATACAGCGTCACCCGCAGCAACAATA
>Ga0172380_10003417_pt1 | contig 21839 bp, 19 predicted proteins | sample Leawe162metaG_FD_119747 | JGI IMG/M metagenome (GOLD analysis project Ga0172380, IMG submission 119747) | Leachate microbial communities from a municipal landfill in Southern Ontario, Canada - Leachate well 162 metaG | ecosystem: Engineered > Solid waste > Landfill > Unclassified | place...
CTCCTTAAACCGAGAAAAGTAATACCATCCAATTCCGGCATTGATAGCGGGATGGCGGACTACCAGTTAACAAATATTTAAGTATTCAAGAAGAAACAGCCGACCTCGGGGTTCCTGCCAATCGGCAACCCCATGAAATGGGTTTACTTCTTTTGCCAGGAATTTGTCAACCGAAGGGAAATGCAGGCTATTTTTTTTACCCTTGGAATATTTTTTTCAGGCGGGCCATCATTTTTTCAAAAAATGATTCCCTTTTCCGCTCAGCAATCGGAGCAAGCTCTTCCTCGGCAACTTCCTCTTGAGCGAGCTCTTCCACCGCGGTTTCGGGCAGCCCGACTGTATCCGCCGGCGCGAACTCAGGCTCTGCAGCCGATACGATTTTTTCCTCTGCTATCTTCTCAGCCATCGCTGCAACCGCAATCCCCTGCTCCGGAGCGGCTTCTTCCTGCGGTTCCGGTTCCTGGGCTGCGGCAGGCTCTTCAGCCGGTTTTTCTTCTTCAGCCTTTTCTTCTACAGCAACCGTCTGCCCATAAACGACTTCTTCCAGCTCTAATTGCGTTTCTGCGGCTGTTGCCGGCTGCTCTAGGGCCGGTTCTTCCTCCCCAGCCATCTCTGCAACCCCAATCCCCTGCTCCGAAGCGGCTTCTTCCTGCGGTTCCGGTTCCTGGGCTATGGCAGGCTCCTCGGCCGGTTCTTCTTCCTGAATCAGCTCTTCAACGGTAATCGTCAGTTCTGCAGCAGCCTCTTCCTCCTCCCATTCCAACCCTTCCAACGCGGCGGCCTCCTCTGCCATCTCCGCCAGGGCAACCGGCTGCTCTTCCGGGATTATTTCCAGCGCCAGCTCATCACCCGCAATCGGTTCCAGTTCGGAGAATTCATCGGACAGGAATTCAACCTCAAATTCCTCATCAGGCAGATCAACAGCCGTTATTTCCTCCTCTTCGCCCATATCAAAATCATCAAGACTGACATCAAGGGAAGGCAGCTCGACCGGGGCACCATCCAGCTGTTGACTTTCACCTTCCGCGGGACTCTCGGCGACCCGGCCTGCCAGCTTTTCGTTCATGTGGCGCTTTGCTTCCTGCCAATATTCAGGAAGATGCTCTTCCAGACCAAGCCCTGCTGCCTTCAGCTCCCATTCAGCGTTCAGCGCCTCGATTTCCCTGGCGGTAAAACCATACTGCTGGACATTTTTTGCAGTGAAAATTTTTATCTTCGGCATTGTTCTTTCCCTGCTGGTGTTTTGCAGCCACAATAGGGATCTGTATGATCAGGTCAGCTTCCGGCAAAGTCCTTGTAATGGAATGGCGAAAGCCAATCTCAGCAGGCAGATCGACAAAATAATGGGCAGCTTCAAAAGCAAGCTGCCGCGATGTATCCAGTGATACTTATATTTATGACTTTCTTGAAAATTTTGTCAACCTGTTACCAGAGACAGCCAGGTAACGGCAAACAGGGTCAGGCTGATCAGCCCGTTCATGGTGAAAAAGGACATGTTGATGCGGGAAAGATTTTTGGGATTGACAATGAGATGCTGGTAAAAAAGGGCGCAGGCCGTCAACACGATGCCGATATAATAAAAATAATTGAGCCGGCAGGTTACCCCTGTCGCCACAAACAGGGCAAAGGCCACCACATGGAAAAAGACCGCCAGGCGAAAGGCCCTTTCCCGCCCGAACCGGGCCGGCAGGGAGAAAAGACCCGCCTGCCGGTCAAAATCGGCATCCATACAGGCATAGACCGTATCAAAGCCGGTGACCCAGAAGAGCACTCCCAGGGAAAGCGCCCAGGGGAAGCCGGCCAGGGTGCCCTTTACCGCCACAAAGCCGCCCAGGGGCGAAAAGGCCAGGGCAATGCCCAGCACCACATGGCAGAGCCAGGTGAAACGCTTGGTCACGGAATAAAAAAGGGTGAGGCTTAAGGCCAGCGGCGAAAGCTTGAAGGTGAGCGGATTGAGCTGAAAGCAGGCGAAGAAAAAAAGCAGCCCCGCCACGATCACCATGGTCCAGGCCTCCCACATCTGCACCGAGCCGGCCGGGATGGCCCGGTCCGCGGTGCGGGGATTGTCCCGGTCAAAACGGGCATCGGCAATGCGGTTAAAACCCATGGCGCAGGTCCGCGCCCCCACCATGGCCATCACCACCCAGAAAAAGACCATCCCCCGGGGCACCCCGCCCTGGGCCAGGAAGGCACCCATCAGGGCAAAGGGCAGAGCAAAGACCGTATGCTCGAATTTGATCATTTCCAGCAGTATGGCAATTTTCTTAAACATCAATCCCACTCCACGCTTTCAGTCCCGGAACTTTTAGCCCGATCTGGGCAGCCACCCGGCCGGCGAAATGACGGGCCATGTCCCGCAGATTTTCCGGCAGGTGGTAAAAGGCCGGCATGGCGGGACAGATGATGGCCCCGGCATCCGAGGCGGCCAGCATATTCTGCAGATGAGTCCGGTTAAACGGCGTCTCGCGCACGGCGAGCACCAGGGGCTTTCGCTCTTTCAGCATCACGTCCGCGGCCCGGTGGATCAGATTGAGCGACAGGCCGTTGGCTATGGCCGCCAGCGTCCCCATGGTGCAGGGCAGCACCACCATGGCATCATAGCGGGCCGAGCCGCTGGCCATGGGCGCGGCCAGATTGTCAATCGCATACCATTGCCGCACCGTTGTCAGATCCCAGGGGGCGAGTTTTTCCTCGAGTCCGAGGACCTTCTCGCCGGCCCCGGAGATGATGCCGTGCACCTCCACCTCCAGCCCGCTGACCAGCCGCAGAAACTCCACGGCGTAGAGCGAGCCGCTGGCTCCGGTTATTGCCAGGATAATCTTTTTCATTTGACGCCTATGTACACGGAAACAATGCCAAAGGTCAAGGGCCTGCGGGATACCTCGGCAAAACCGGCCTTTTTCATCATGCCCAGCAGTTCCTCCGGTTCATAAAAGGCGGCAATGGAGCTGGCCAGATACTCATAGGCCTCCTTGTCGCCGGAGACAATACCGGCGACTTTGGGCAGCACCGTGTTCAGATAAAAGCTGTAAACCGGTTTGACGATGACATTCCGGGGCCTGGAAAACTCCAGGATGAGCAGCTTGCCGCAGGGCTTCAGCACTCGGTGCATCTCGTTTAAGCCATCCTGGGTGCGGCCGAGATTGCGGACGCCGAAGGCCACGGTTATCCCCCAGAAGCTCTTATCCCGGGCCGGGATCTTTTCCCCGTCCCCGCAGACCGGGAAGATGCGCTGCCGCCGGCTGTCCACGGGCAGGGTTTTGATGCCTGCCCGCAGCATGTCCTCACAGAAATCAATGGCCACCACCTGCCGGGCGGGGGCCTGCCGGGTCAGCTCCAGGGAAAGGGGCAGGGTGCCGGCGCAGAGATCGAGCACCGCCCCGTCGGGAAACATCTTCAGCTCCCTGGTGGTGACCCAGCGCCAGTAACGGTCGATCTGGAAACTGAGCAGTGAATTGAGAAAATCATATTTATGACTGATGGAAGAAAACTTCTCTTTGACGAATGTTTTCTTTTCATCCGGAGTTTGCATTGTTTATTGGTCCTATTGGTCTTATTGGTCTTACTGGTCTGACTGGTCTTACTGGTCCTACTGGTCTGACTGGTCCTACTGGTCCTACTGGTCTGATTAGTCCTGCTGGTCTTATTAGCCTGTTTGATCCTGTTGTTCCGACCAGTCAGACCAGCCAGACCAGTCAGACCAGTCAGACTATCTGCATAATTTTACCGGCAGGGCTGCTGCCTGCCCCTCGCCGCGTTTGATCAGAAAATCAAAGAAAAGCGTAAGCGCCTGCATCTTCTGCGGGGTGAGATCATATTCAATACCGAGGAGATACTTATAACATGAATCAACGGTCATGGGAATTCTCGGGGCCACCTGGGTGCAGACCGCCTGCAGTTTTTCCTTGCCTTCGCGGATGCAGGAAAGCAGCTCAGCCCGGATTTCACTGACGCAGCCGGGCTGCCGGGCAAGAAAATCTTCACGCACCGCCCAGACGGCAAAGACAAAGGGCAGCCCGGTGTGCTGCTGCCAGGTCTCCCCCAGATCAAGACAGAAGGGATAATCCCCGTTGGTTTTCAGCCGCAGGGCCTCATCGCCGATGGCCAGCACCCCGCTCACCTCGTCACCTTCCATATTGTTGCCGGTGTGGTAAAGGGGTTGCACCCGGTAAAACTCCTCCAGAATGATCTTCACCAGGGCCACCGAGGTCTGCGACTGGGTGCTGAGCCGCACCTTTCTGCCCGCCAGTTCTTCCGGGGCGAGCCGGGAAAAGAGAAAAACACTGCCCACCGGGCCGGAGGAGCTGATGGAAATATCCTCCAGGATGCGGTACAGATGGGGATGGGCCGCATATTCATGGGAGGAGACAAAACCCAGGTCAAGCTCATTTGCGCAGAGCATCCTGTTCAAGGTGGTGGGCGCCCCCTCGGTCACCAGCCAGCCCGGCCTGGCGGCCCGCTGCTGCCAGGTCACATAGAGCGGCGCCGTGTTGATAAAGTTAACCATGCCGATACGCGCTTTCATCTCATGCCTCCTCAACCCAGCGGACCCGCAGGTTTTTCCCCGCATTGGTCAGAAAATCATCCGCCTTGCCGGCGGTTATCCCCTGGGCGTGAGCGGCGATGATGTCCGCCCGCCGGCCCGGGGCCAGCTCTCCGCTGTCACCTGCGGCCAGACATTGCGCCCCGCCCCGGGTGGCCATGGCCAGCACCGTGGCCGGTGCAAGCTGGGGATGGTCCTCGCGCAACAGACGCATCTCTTCCCAGATGGAGAGCTGCGGATTGCTGGCCAAACTGTCCGTGCCCAGCCCCAGCACCAGGCCGGACCGCACCATTTTTTCCACCGGCGCCCTGCCCACCCCCAGCTGCCTGTTGCTGCCCGGACACAGGCAGACCCTGGCCTGTCTTGCGGCAAGCAGGGCAATTTCTTCGTCCGTGACGTGCACGCAATGCACGCAGAGGGTTTTGTCATCGATGATGCCCAACCGGTCCAGATAGGTGACCGCCCCGCAGCCGGGCGGCACAAAGGAACCGTCCCAGAAGCCCCGTTCCTCGATAAAGGAGCGCAGCGGCCCGGAACCATCCAGCAGCAGGTCGATTTCCGCCCGGGATTCCGCCACATGAATGGGAAATATCCGGTTTCTGCTGTTTGCCCGCTGTTTTGCCGCAACCAGCAGCCGGGCATGATTGGAATAGGGGGCATGGCTGGTGCAGTCACCCTGGCTCTCCTGCATCCTGGCCAGGGCATTGGCCGCCGAATGCTGGGAGAAACCCAGCATCTCCAGAAAAAAATGGACCGCAACCGGGTGCCCCTCGCCGATTTTGGCGCTCCCGGGCAGATTGCCGATATCGGCAACCAGGGCCACCCCCTGTTCATGCAGGGCGTCCAGGGCGAGACGCCCCGCGCTGGAGCCGTCATCAGCAGAATGCTGCCGGGCGGCCAGGAGTTCCCCGATCCAGCCGGTCATATCACCCTGCAGGGGCTGCCGCTGGCCGAGCACGGCCAGGTGGGAAAGCTCCAGGTGGGCATGGCAGTTGATCAGGGCCGGCAGCAGGATTGCCCCTTCGTGGTCCCGCACCTGCCCCCTGCCCCGCAGCTGGGCATAGGAACCGACCTCGACAATAAACCCGGCATCGGTGAGTATGGCCCCATCGCTGATGGGCGGGGCGCTGATGGGCAGCACCACCGGGGCCCGGTGCACAAGCAGCATGGCCCTGCTCACTCCCCCACCAGGGTATAATCCATGGTGCGCTGCCTGGGGGCAAACCCGGCCTGGCGGACGATGCGGCGGATCTCTTCCTCGGACAATCTGAAGCTGACCCCGGCCGCGGCCACCACGTTTTCCTCGATCATGGTGCTGCCGAAATCATTGGCCCCGAAAAACAGGGAAAGCTGGGCGATCTTGGGTCCCTGGGTCACCCAGGAGGCCTGGATATTATCGATATTGTCGAGATAGATGCGGGAGAGGGCCAGCATCTTTAAGTAAGCAAAGGCCGTGGTCTTGGGCAGATGGGCATACACCGTATTGTCGGGCTGAAAGGGCCAGGGGATAAAGGCGGTGAAGCCGCCGGTGCGGTCCTGCAGGCGGCGGACCCGCTCCAGATGCTCCAGGCGCTCGGCCAGGGTCTCGATATGGCCGAACATCATGGTCGCCGTGGTGCGCATGCCCAAATTATGGGCCTCCTCCATCACCGCGATCCAGGCATCGGCCGAACACTTGCGCGGCGCGGTTTCCTGCCGCACCCGGTCGGAGAGGATCTCCGCCCCGCCGCCGGGAATGGAGTCCAGCCCCGCCTGGCGCAACCGGATCAGTACCTCTTTGACGCTGAGGCCCGACAGATTGGCAAAATGGCAGACCTCCGGCGGGGAAAAACCGTGGATGTGAATGCCGTACCCCTTGATGAAGCGCAGCATCTCTTCGTAGAATTCCAGGGGCTTGTCCGGATGCAGCCCGCCCTGCAGCAGGATCTGGGTGCCGCCGAGTTCTTGAGTCTCTTCAATCTTTTTGCCCAGTTCCTCAAAGGAAAGCACCGAACCGTGCGCGTCCTCCGGGGCCTTGTAAAAGGCGCAGAACTTACAGGCGGAGATGCAGATGTCCGTGTAATTGATATTGCGGTCGATCACATAGGTGACCAGCGGTTCGGGATGCAGCCTTTTGCGGATGGTGTCCGCCAGCCCGCCGAGCTGATAGAGATCGCCGTCCCGCAGCAGCTGCAAACCCTCGTCCGCGCTGATGCGCTGCCCTGCCTCCACTTTCTCGCTGATGTTTTTCATGTTCATTTTGGTCTTATTAATCCTATTTGTCTTACTTGCCCGACTAGTCCTACTGGTCTTATTGGTCCGACTTGTCCAATTAGTCTTATAGGTCTGGTTCCTGCCGTTGCGTAAACGGTCTTCTTTTTGTAGGAACGGGCCTTGCCCGCGATAAATGTTCCGGCAATGCCAAAGGGTCGCGGGCAAGACCCGCTCTTACAACCCCGAGAATTTCATGGCAGCGAGGCAGGGTTATTAATCCCATTAGTCTCTTTGATCATGCCGTTCAGACCAGCCGGACCAGTTAGACGAGCCAGACCAGTTAGACCAGTCAGACCAGTTAGACCAGTCAGACCAGTTAGACCAGCCGGACCAGCCAGACCAGCCGGACCAGTCAGACCAGCCAGACCAGTCCGACCAGTCAGGCCAGCCAGGCCAGTCAGACCAGTCAGACTAATAAATCTTAATCACATCATACAGCGTGCCGCGCTGCACCGGCGTGCGGCCCGCCTCCTTGATCAGCCGGACCAGCTCATCAATGGACATGGCCTGCTCGGTCTCGGCCCCGGCCATATGGGTGATGATCTCCTCCTTCACCGTGCCGTCCACGTCATCGGCGCCAAAGGACAGGGCGACCTGGGCCAGCTTCGGCCCGATCATCACCCAGTAGGCCTTGATATGGGGGAAGTTATCGAGAAAGCAGCGGGCCACGGCCAGGCTTTTCAGATCATCCATGCCGGAGGTGCGTGACAGATCGGCCATCTGGGTGTTTTTCGGGTGAAAGGCCAGGGGAATAAAGGCCAGAAAGCCGTTGGTCTCATCCTGGGCCTGGCGCAGGGCATCGAGATGATCGATGCGTTCCTCGATGGTTTCGATATGGCCGTAGAGCATGGTGGCATTGGTCTTCAACCCGAGCCGATGGGCGGTCTTGGCCACCTCCAGCCACCCTTCGCCGGACAGCTTCTTTTCGCAGGTCAGTTTCCTGATGCGCGGGCTGAACACCTCGGCGCCGCCGCCGGGGATGGAATCAAGACCTGCGGCCATGAGATCCTCCAGGGTACGGTCCACCGGCTTGCCGGCAAGCTTGGCCAGATGATCGATCTCCACGCAGGTGAAGGCCTGGATGTGGACCCCTGGCCGAATTGCTTTGATTTCCTGAAGCAGACCGGTGTAGTAGCTGAAGGGAAGATCCGGATGGATTCCGCCCACCATGTGGATCTCGGTGATGGGCTCATCCAGGCGTTCCCGCACCTTGGCCGCCACCTCCTGCCGGGTCATCTCGTAGGCCTTGTCGGAATCCTTGTCCTTGCCGAAGGCGCAGAATTTACAGAGATTGGTGCAGATATTGGAATAGTTGATATGCTGGTTATAGATGAAGTAGGCATTGCCGCCGTTTAAGCGTTCCCGCACAATATTGGCCAGATAGCCCACTGCCAGCAGATGGGGAGTCTGATAAAGCCTGATGCCGTCCTCCCGGCTGAGCCGCTGGTTACTCTTGATCTTCTGCAGGATATCATTGAGCCCTGCCTTTTCCACATATGCGTCCATGAAATCTCACCCTCTTTGTCTGAAAGTCTCTTTTTGCCAGTTGCCTTATGCCTTCTGCCCCGTCCCGCCATCCGCCAGTCCTTCCCGCAACACCTGCAGAATCATCCTTATACGGGCGAGCAGCTCCGCTCTGTTGCGCTGCACCAGATCCAGGTCACGGTCAAGGGCGCCCTGGGCATAACCCTGCAGAAAACGATCAAGTGTGGCGTCCAAAATAAAAATCACCACCGCCAGCGGTACATCCCGGCGGATGGCACCGCTTTTTTGCCCTGCTTCACACAGCGGCCCGAAATACTCCCGGGAAAAAAGCCGGACCTGGGCCAGCAGTTTCTCCCGCATGGGCACATCCTGTTCAAACAGCACCCGGAGATAGATCTGGAAATATTCAGGATGGCGGTCAATAAATTCAATGCCGGCCAGCAGCACCCTGCCGACCTGGCTGAAAAAATCATCCTCCTGGCCGACGCCAGAGCTTTCGCCTTCCCTGGCTCGCACGGCATTTGAGCGTCCCTGCTCGGCAACCGTTTTTTTTACCAGCAGGGTAAAGCGCTCAAAAATAAAGACAAAAAGCTCTTCCTTATTATGAAAGTACTGATAGAGCGATCCCTTGGCAATGCCCGCATCCCTGACAATGGTGTTGATGCTGGCTTTTTTATAGCCATGCCGGGCGAATTCCCTGACCGCTGCGTCAACGATTTTCTCCTGCTTTTCCGGCGGCAGGTTGCTGAATGTCGTCCGTGCTGATGGCTGTAAATTTTCCATAATGTGACCAGGTGGTCATATTAGTGCGGGAAAAAAAATGTGCAAGCAAAAAAATTCATCTTTTCTTCATGAAAATAATGTATAAAAACGAGGATCTGATTTAATGTTTAATTTTTCCAGGAAAATAGTCATGCGAGAAAGCTTTCTCCCCTTTTCAAAACCCTCCATCAGCGAAGAGGAAATCGAGGACGTGGCCCAGGTGCTGCGCTCCGGCTGGATTACCACTGGGCCGAAAACCTCTGAATTCGAGGAGTCGTTTGCCCGTTACTGCGGGGCCGGGGCCGGGGTGGCCCTCTGCTCGGCCACGGCCGGCATGCACCTGCTCTTAAAAGCCCTGAACATCGGCCCCGGGGATGAGGTGATCACCCCGTCCATGACCTGGGTATCCACCGTCAATATGATTGTCCTCTGCGGCGCCACGCCGGTTTTTGCCGACATCGACCGCCACAATCTGATGGTCACGGCTGCGCATATCGAACCCTGCATCACCGAGCGCACCCGGCTTATCGTGCCGGTTCATTTTGCCGGGGCGGCGGCGGATATGGACCCCATCCGCCGCCTCTGCGCTGAAAAGTCAATCGCCCTGGCGGAAGATGCGGCCCATGCCGCCGGCACCGGGTACAAACAGCAAAAAATCGGCGCCGTGGGCACGACCATCTTTTCCTTTCATCCCATCAAGAACATCACCACCGGTGAAGGCGGCATGTTCTGTTCCGATGATGCCGGCCTGCTTGATGCCATCCGCCGCCTGAAATTTCACGGGCTGGGCGTTGACGCCTATGACCGCAAGAGCCAGGGCCGCAGCCCCCAGGCCGAGGTTCTGGAGCCGGGCTACAAGTATAACCTCACCGATATCGCCTCGGTTCTCGGGCTCGGCCAGCTCAAGCGGCTGGATGATTTCATAGCCAAGCGGGCCGCGCTTGCCGCCCGTTATCACCAGCTGCTGGCCGGGGTGGATGAAATCCTGCCCCTGGCCGTGCCGGAATACGACATGCGCCACGCCTGGCACCTCTTTATCGTCCGCCTGGATACCGAGCGGGCAGGCATGAGCCGCAATGCCTTTATGGAAGAACTGAAAAAGAAAAACATCGGCAGCGGCATCCATTTCCTGGCCGCCCATACCCAGAAATATTACCGCGAGTCCCGCCCGGAGCTGCTGGGCACCCTGCCCGACACGGAGTGGAACTCCGCCAGGATATGCTCCCTACCGCTTTTCCCGGCCATGACCGAGGAGGATGTGGATGATGTGGTGCAGGCCGTGAAGGAGGTACTGACAAAATGAGCAACCCGGCTTTTTCCGTGGTTATTCCCGTCTATAATGAATCAGCCTGTCTCGATGAGCTGATCAATCGCTGCCTGGCGTCCTGCCGCAGCACCGGGGAGTCCTTTGAACTGATCCTGGTTGACGACGGCAGCCGGGACGGCTCCACCGAGATGATCGGCCGGGCCGCGGACCAGCATGCCGAAGTGGTGGGCGTGCTGCTTAACCGCAATTACGGACAGCACGCCGCGGTCTTTGCCGGTTTCCGGCAGAGCCTGGGTCAGGTGATTATCACCCTGGATGCCGATCTGCAGAACCCGCCGGAGGAGATCCCCAAGCTGCTGCAGACCATGAACAAGGGTTATGATGTGGTGGGTACGGTGCGGGTTAACCGCCAGGACAGCCTGTTTCGCAAGGCGGCCTCTGCGGTGGTCAACAAGGCGGTGCGCCAGGCCACCGGGGTGATGATGTCCGATTACGGCTGCATGCTGCGGGCCTATCGCCGCCACATTGTCAATGCCATGCTGCAGTGCCGGGAGCATTCCACCTTTATCCCCATTCTGGCCAACAGCTTTGCCCGGAGAACCACCGAGATAGAGGTCGGCCACGCGGAACGCACCAAGGGTGAGTCCAAATACAGCCTGTTCAAACTCATCTCCCTGCAGTACGACCTGCTCACCTCCATGTCCACCTTTCCCCTGCGCCTGCTCTCCCTGCTGGGCACCGTCATTGCCGCCTGCGGGGTGAGCTTCGGCATCTTTCTCATGATCATGCGTATCTCTTACGGCGCCACCTGGGCCGCCGAAGGTGTGTTCACCCTTTTTGCCGCCCTCTTCGTCCTGATCGGCGCCCTCTATCTCGCCCTGGGTCTGATGGGTGAGTACATCGGCCGCATTTACCATGACGTGCGCAGCAGACCCCGCTATTTTATCCAGGAGGTGCGGGGCGGCAGCAATCTGGAGCACGCCGAAAACATGATTCATGCCGGGTCAATCAGTAATCACCCCTAACCGGGACCCGGCCAGAAGCCAGGAGTCAGGAGTCAGGAGACAGGAGAATGAAACGTTATAAATCAACCATTCTGAATTCTGTCTCCTGTTTCCTGTCTCCTGACCATATTCTCCTCTTCCATTAACTGCAAATTTATCCATCGGAGTTTCATCATGAAAGCAATCGTTCTCGCCTATCACAATATAGGCTGCGCCGGTATCAGATCGCTGCTGGCCAATGGTTATGACATCCAGGCCGTGTTCACCCACCCGGATGATCCCAAAGAAAATCAGTGGTTTGAATCGGTGGCCGTGCTTGCCGCGGAAAAAAACCTGATGGTCTTTGCCCCGGAAAATCTCAATCATCCCCTGTGGGTGGAACGGATCAAGGAATTCCAGCCGGACATCATTTTCTCTTTTTATTACCGCAACATGGTCGGCCCGGCCATCCTGTCCATCCCTCCGGCGGGCTGCCTGAATCTGCACGGCTCCCTGCTGCCCCATTACCGTGGCCGCTGTCCGGTCAACTGGGCGCTCATTCATGGTGAGAAAGAAACCGGCGTCACCCTGCATTACATGACGCCCAAGCCTGATAACGGTGATATTGTCGGCCAGAAAAAGGTCGACATCACCCCGGAGGACACCGCGCTTACCCTGCACAGCAAGATGACGATTGCCGCAACCGCGCTGCTGGCCGACGTGCTGCCCGCCGTCAGGGAAGGCAATGCCCCGCGCATCCCCCAGGAGCACCGGCTGGCCAGCTACTTCGGCGGCCGCAAGCCGGATGACGGCGAGATCCACTGGGACAAAGAGGCCACGGCGGTTCATAACCTGGTGCGGGCCGTCACCCTGCCCTATCCCGGCGCCTTCAGCTATCTGCGCAACCGCAAATGCTTCTTCTGGTCGGTGCTGCCGGTGGAAAACCACGATGAGGTCATTCCCGGCACGGTCATATCCAGTGATCCCCTGGTGATCCGCTGCGGTGAGGGGGCGATCCAGGTGCAGGCCGGCCAGAGCGAGGGTGGCGTGTTTGTCAGCGGCGCCCAGCTGGCCGCCGAGCTGAATCTGGTTCCGGGTCTGCGTTTCAGCAGAAAAATCGCCAGCGAGATCGAGCTCAAACGCAAAAAAACCGTGCTCATCCTCGGCGTTGACGGCTTCATCGGCAACCACCTGAGTGAACATCTGCTGGACAGCGGCAAATACGAGGTGCACGGCATGGATCTCGGTTCATCTTCCATCCAGCGCCTGCTCAGCCGCCCCGGTTTCCACTTCAGCGAAGGCGATATCTCCATTCACCGGGAGTGGATCGAGTACCATGTGCGCAAGTGCGACATCGTCCTGCCCCTGGTGGCCATTGCCACGCCGGCCGAATATGTCCGCAACCCCCTGCGCGTTTTCGAGCTGGATTTCGAGGAGAACCTGCGCATCGTCCGCTACTGCCACAAATACGGCAAACGCATCCTCTTCCCCTCCACCTCGGAGGTCTACGGCATGTCCCAGGATCCGGAGTTCAATGAGGAGACCAGCAACTTCGTGCTTGGCCCCATTCACAAGCAGCGCTGGATTTACTCCTGCAGCAAACAGATGCTGGACCGCGTCATCTGGGCTTACGGCGCCACCAAGGGCCTGCAGTTCACCCTGTTCCGGCCCTTCAACTGGGTGGGGCCCCGGCTGGACAGCCTGATGTCCGCCCGCATCGGCAGCTCCAGGGTCATTACCCAGCTGATTCTGAACCTGGTGGAAGGCACGCCCATCAGACTGGTGGATGGCGGCAGCCAGCGCCGCTGTTTCACCGACGTGAAGGACGGGGTTGAATGTCTGTTCCGCATCATCGAGAACAAGGATAACTGCTGCGCCTCCAAGATATTTAATATCGGCAACCCGACCAACGAGGCCAGTATCAGCGAGCTCGCCAATATTCTGGTGGAAAAATTCGAAAAACATCCTCTCCGCGCCAAGTTCCCGCCCTTTGCCGGCATCCGTTCCATTGAGGCGCGGGCCTTCTACGGGTCTGGCTATGAGGATGTGCAGCACCGGCGTCCGTCCATCCGCCAGGCAAACCGCCTGTTGGACTGGCAGCCGACCGTGCCCCTGGAACAGTCCATTGAGGAAACCCTGGACTATTTTCTCAGTCACGAAACCGGACAGAGCGGCCTGTGATTGCCAAAAACACCAGCGCAGGGCTTCGCATCGATGTGGATACCCTGCGCGGCACCAGAATCGGCGTACCGGGGCTGCTGGCCGAACTGAAGCGCCACGGCATCAAGGCCACCTTTTTCTTCTCCGTGGGGCCGGACAACATGGGCCGTCACCTGTGGCGGCTCCTGCGGCCCGCCTTTCTATTCAAGATGCTGCGCAGCAGGGCGGCAAGTCTTTATGGCTGGGATATCCTGTTCAAGGGCACCCTGTGGCCCGGCCCGCTGATCGGCACAAAGGCGGCGGGGGAGATCCGCCAGGCCGCGGCGGCAGGCCATGAAATCGGCCTGCACGCCTGGGACCATCATCGCTGGCAGACCAAAATAGCCGGCCTTCCCCACCAGGAGGTGCTGCGGGATCTGAGCCGCGGCATGCATCTGCTGGCGGAAATCATTGAGCGTCCCGTGGACTGCAGCGCGGCGCCGGCCTGGCGCATCACCCCTGCTGCGCTGAAGGCCCGGGAAAAGTTTCCCGGCCGTTACAACTCGGACTGCCGGGGTTCTTCCATTTTTTATCCGCGGCTTGACGAGGGGCTTCTCAGCCAGCCGCAGATACCGGCCACCCTGCCCACCTATGATGAGCTGATCGGCAGAAACGGCATTGATGCCCACAATTACAACGAGCACCTGCTCAGCCTGTTCAAGCCCGACAAGCTCAATGTGCTCACCATTCACGCCGAGGCGGAGGGCGGGGCGTGCCGCGCCATGTTCAGCGATTTTCTCGACAGGGCGCAGGCCAGAAAAATCGATTTTCAGCCGTTAGGGGATCTGCTGGCCAGCTGCCCGGAGATTGCTGCAGCGAAAATTATTGCCTCCCGGCTGGAGGGGCGTGAGGGCTGGATCTCCTGCCAGGAAAACGAATTGCATTGAGTATAGAGGATAACGAACAGCGGTTGCCAGGCCCGCAGGGGCCGTGGTTCGCGAAACGGGCGGTTCACGAACGGGCGGTTCACGAACCGCCCCTACATCGCAAGCAAAACATCCATTCATGAATGAATAACTGCAACAGAAATGTCAACTACTCAGCAACAGAGCCTTGCGGGCAGCCCTCTTTTCCCCCTGTACCTTTTCCTCGGGACTTTTCTTGCCTATATCTGGGCAACGCCCCTGCGGGATCTTTTCGGCCTGGAGGCGAGAAACGGCCTGTTTACCAAAATCATGGTCAGCAACGGGCCGAGCCTCGTCCCGATGGTCATGGGCACAAGCTATGCGGATTATCCGCCCCTGTACTTCTGGCTTTCCTGGCTTTTTTCCCTGCCCACGGGCCAGGTGACGACGGTTTCCGCGGTGCTGCCCAGCGCCCTGGCCGCCGCGGCCATGGTCGTTGTCACCTTCCTACTGGCCAGAAATATCAGCGGGCAGACGGCGCTCATTGCCGCCCTGGCTCTGGCCACCTGCCCTGACTACTGGCTGAAGGCCGGGCGGGCAACCATTGACATGCTGCTGGCCATCTGGGTGAGTCTTGCCGTCTTTCTGCTCTATCTCCGTTATCGCCGTCCGGCGGCAGGTGGCGGTGGTGTGGCGGAGGCCGCGGCCTTTGTCATGATGCTGCTGGCCTTTTTCACCAAGGGGCCGGTTGGCCTGGTGCTGCCGGTGGGCATCTGGGGCGCCTTTCTCATCTGTGAAAGAAAATGGCGCGCTCTGCTCATTTTTGCCATGAAATCGCTGCTGCTGGCCGCAGCGTGCATCGGCATTGATCTGCTGCTGCTCTGGCAATCCGGCGGCAGCGAACTGATCCAGAAGGTATTTGAAGCGCAGCTGGCCGGCCGGGTGGGAGATGAGGCCAATGAACCCCTCTCTTATTATCCCCTCTATCTGCTGTCCGGCGCCGCCCCCTGGTGGATCCCGGCCTGTTTCGGTTTTTTCCTGGCCGGCAGGCGAGGTGCCGCGGGCGTCAATGCCGGAACTTTCATGGCCAACTTTTTTTCCCATGAAATCATGCGGCTGGCAGGGTGCTGGCTCTTCTTTGTTCTTGCCCTGTTCACGGCGGCCTCAACAAAGCACAGCCGCTACCTGCTGCCGCTCTTCCCCGCCCTTTTTCTGCTCATCGGCCGCGGCATCGAACTTTTTGCCGAACACAGCAGCCTGCTGCGCCAGCGGGGTTGTGCATCCGCGGCAAGATATCTTTTTTTTCTGCTTAGCACGGCAGTGACGGTGATGTATGCGGCAGCTCCCATGTCCTATCGGCCACCGGTTTTTTTCTGGCTGGCGTGGTTGATCTGCTCCAGCCTCATCTACCTTCTGCTGGCCAATAAAACAGGGCAGAACCTGCGCCCTGTCAGCCTTGCCCTGCTCTGTGTCGGCTGCGCCATGGCCGCCGAGGCCATGCTGGTTGAGCCCTGGATCTCGCAGCGGGAGTCGGGCCGCGACTTTGTCCGGCAAACCGAGGCGGACATTGCGCCAACCATGCCGGTGGTGCTCTATAAAATCAACCCGGACGGCGACGGCATTAAATATGCCCTGTACAGCAGCAGACCCTCAGAGGATCTTTCCTTTGTGAGTACCCCCGCGGAGCTTGGCACCCACACCCTGCCCTTTGTGCTGGTTGCCTTCGCCAAGATGGAAAATGAAGTGTCAATATATGCTCACCGCAAATCCATGCAGGAAATCACCCAGGGTCTTATGCACCGCAAAAACATCACCTCCTGGCTGATCGGGGAACAGAAACAGGACATCCAGCCGGGTCAGCAGCTGAACGGCGCACCTGCCTTGGGCAGCGGGGATTAAGCAATGTCATCCGCAAGAAGATACGGCCTGCTGGTGCTGCTGCTCATTGCCGCCCTCTACATTGTCCCCCTCGGCGCCCGCCCCATGTTCGTACCCGACGAATCACGTTACGCAGAGGTGCCGCGGGAGATGATAGCAAGCGGCGACTGGGTTTCCCCCCATCTTAACGGCCTGCGCTACTTTGAAAAACCGGTTCTCGGTTATTGGGCCATTGCCGGCTCGATCATGGTCTTCGGTGAAAACAATTTCGCCATCCGCCTGCCCTCGGCCCTGTCCGTGGCCCTCACCGCCTTTTTTGTCCTCGGTATGGCCGCTGGCGGAGCCAAAAAGGATGAGACCATTGCGCCGCTTGCCGCGCTCATCTTTCTCACCTCACTGGAGGTCTATGCGGTGGGCACCTTCTGCGTGCTGGACAATCTTCTCTGCTTTTTTCTCACCGGCACCTTGGTCAGTTTCTATTGGGCCAGCACAGCCGCGCCCGGTTCCCGGCAGGAAAAAAAATACCTGATGTTTTCCGGCATCTTCTGCGGTCTGGCTTTTTTGACCAAGGGATTTCTCGCCTTTGCCGTGCCGGTTCTGACCATCGCTCCTTTTCTCTTGAGCCAGCGCCGCTTTGCCGATATTTTCCGCATGACATGGCTGCCACTGCTGATCGCCCTGCTGGTGGCGCTGCCCTGGAGTGTACTTATTCATCTGCGTGAACCGCAGTTCTGGCATTACTTTTTCTGGACCGAACATGTCCAGCGTTTTCTGGCCGATAATGCCCAGCACAAAAAACCTTTCTGGTATTTTTTCCTCAGTGCCCCGCCCATGTTTCTGCCCTGGATCTTTCTTGTTCCGGCAGCCGTTACCGGTTTTTTCAGCCCAACAGCCGCGGCACGGACCAAACAAAATCCAATTTCACCCCTTATTACTTTCTGCTTTTGCTGGTTTGTTTTTCCGTTCCTTTTTTTCTCCGTATCAAACGGTAAACTGCTGACCTATATCCTGCCCTGTTTTCCGCCCTTTGCCATTCTCATGAGCCTTGGCCTGCACAGGGTGCTTAACCGTGGACGCTTTCGCAGCTTCCAGCTGGGCACTGCCGGCGCAGCTCTGCTCTATGGAGCACTGCTGGCCGCCATTATTGCCTTTTTGTCCGCCACCCGTTTTTTCGGCTTTGACATCGCTCTGCCGGAAAACAGGATCTGGAAGTGGCTCATGGCAGCCAACGGCCTTTTCGTCATGGTCCTGTTTTTCATCGGGGCTTTCCGCAGCCGCATGGCCAGCCGTAAAATTCTGTTCTTCGGCCTGGCGCCGGTGCTCCTTCTTTTTCTCGCCAATTTTATCATGCCAGACCTGACCCTTGAATCAAAGGCCCCGGTGCTGCTGCTCAAACGCCACGAAAAAGACGTGACAACGGAGTCGATTATTTTCTCCGATGAAAAAACCGTGCAGGCAGCCTGCTGGTATTACAAGAGAAACGATATTACCATGGTGGAATCCGCCGGTGAGTTGGACTATGGTTTAGCCCATGATCAATCCGCGGCACGGCTTCTCAAGGTGCAAGAGGTCAGCCGGCTGATCGCCGAACAACCCGGCAGGTGTGTGCTGATTGCCAGCGTGAAACATTACGAAGACTGGAAAAAATTCCTTCCTGCCCCCAGCCTGCTGGACAACAGCGGCGCAAAGGGGTATGTTTTTGTCAAATATTAACGCAATATACCGGCTATCTTTCCTGATATTTTTTATCATGCCAGATATTCATTATTCTCACTCCCAAAGGGCAGCCCGCCTCAACCGGCTCCCGTAAAAATGACATTATTCACTTCCAACCGACAGCAATGAACAAATATCTGCCGCTTATCCTGGCCGGGGTTCTGCTCAATGCCCTTGCCCAGCTGGCCCTCAAGCAGGGCATGCGCACCATCGGCCACTTCGCCTTCCGCCTGGAAAACGCGCCCCAGGTTATCCTGGCCGTTGCCTCCAGCCCCTTTGTCCTCGCGGGTCTCACCTGTTACGTGGTCAGCGTGCTGATCTGGCTGCTGGTTCTCTCCCGGGTCGAGGTCAGTTACGCGTACCCGCTGCTTTCCGTCGGTTACATTGTTACCGCCCTGGCCGGGCAATTCTTTTTCAATGAAACCCTCGGGCTTACCCGCTGGTCCGGTATTGTGGTGATCTGCCTGGGAGTATGGTTGATTACCCGTAGCGCTTAATTGCCGGCAAAACCCCAAGGAGGCTGCCATGAAAATCCTCATAGTTGATGATGAGGAAGAACTGCGGCAAAGGCTGCGCCAAGCCCTGAGCCATGAGCAATATATGGTCGATACGGCGAAAAACGGGGAAGAGGCCCTGGATAAAATCGCGGATAATGACAGCTTTGATCTGATCATCCTCGACATCATGATGCCGGGACGGGACGGCCTGAGCGTCTTGAAAGAGTTACGGCAGGAGCGCATCAACACTCCGGTGCTCATGCTGACCGCCTTAAGTGATCTTGATAATCGGGTGCGGGGACTGGACCAGGGTGCTGACGATTATCTGGCCAAGCCCTTTTCCATGTCCGAACTGCTTGCCCGGATCCGCGCCATGCTGAGACGGGGCCGGGGGAAAAATCCACTGCTCACCTTCGGCTCTGTCAGTCTCAACACGGTTAACCGTTCCGTGACCCTGGACGATGTGCCGATCACCCTCACGGTCAAGGAATTCGCCATGCTGGAATTCCTGCTTTACAATAAAGGCCGGGTCGTTTCCAGGTTCAGTCTGGCCGAGCATGTCTGGGGTGACAATTTTGATCCCTTTACCATGTCCAATTTTATCGATGTCCACATGAAAAATCTCCGCCAGAAAATCAACAAAGGCGACCGGGATACTGTTATCCGCACCGTCCGTGGCGCCGGCTATATTATTGACGACGTTCCATGAAAATCCGCCAGAAAATCACCCTGTGGATTTCCGCCGCGACCCTCATCGCCGCTGTATCCTTCTCGTCCTTTGTCTTTCTGGAAATGATCGAGCAGCCCTATTATCTCATTGACTCGGAACTGAAACACATGGCGGCGGCCCTGCTCGGACAATTCCGGCCCAATTCCGGGCAACCGCTGACCGTTGATGAAAAATTCCTGCCCAACCCTACGGCCAAGTACTGGATCAGACTTCTTGACCCAAGCGGCGCGACCCTGTTCGCCTCTGCCATGACCCGCTACACCGACATTCCTCTTTTACCGGCAAAAAAAGCCTATAATGTGGAAAATGTGATCCCCAGGGAACAGATTCAGCTCGGCCAGGATGCCCATGACGAAGTGGCCTTCCGGGTTCGGGTGGTCAAAACGGCTGTCAACGGCACCGGCTACACCCTGCTGATCGCCAGGCCCATTGAAGAACTTGAGGAGGAAATGGTCGACTTGCTGCATGAACTGGGCGCCATTCTGATCACCTGTTTCATTCTCGGCGTGCTGTTCAGCTACACCCTTGCCGGCCGCATCCTGCAGCCGATTGTCACCATCAATCGGCTTGTCAGAGAGATCAATGAAAAATCGCTGGATATGCGTATTCCGCTGGGTAAAAGCAAAGACGAACTCTACACCCTGTCCGTCTCCTTAAACCAGATGTTTGACCGCCTGCAGAACTCATTTGCCAGACAGAAAGACTTTATTGCCAGCGCGTCCCACGAACTGAAAAGCCCCATCGCCCTGCTGCTGCTTTCCCAGGAGGAAATGCTGCAGTCGCCGGACCTGCCCGACCATGTGCGGGATGACCTGGCAAGCCAGCATAACAGTCTGCAGCGCATGACCAGGCTGATCCGCAACCTGCTGGACCTGTCACGCCTGGAGCAGCAGACTGCCTTAGCCCGGGAGCAGGTCAACTTGGCGGAACTGGCGGAACTGGTGCTGGAGGATTATCGGGAGGTGCTGGCGGCCTCACTGATTTCGCTGGAAACCGACTTTGAGGCGGAACTTTATGTTCAGGGGGATCAGGAAAAACTGCGCCGCCTGCTGATCAACCTGGTTGATAACGCCATTCGCTACAACCAAGAAACCGGGGGACGGCTGCGCCTTGAAGGACAGAAAGATTTGCACGCCGTGCGGCTGATGGTGTCCAATACGGGACCGCATGTGGTTCAGGAGGATATCAGCCGGATTTTCGAACAGTTCTACCGGGTGGAGAAATCACGTTCAACCCAGTTCGGCGGCTCAGGGCTCGGTCTTGCCATTGCCAAAAGAATTGCCGAACTGCATGGGGGAGAGATCTGCTTTACCAGCAGGGAAGACGGCTGGAACACGATAACCGTCAAATTGCCGGGGCAGGAAGCGTTCCAGCGCTGAAACGCGCAAATGTCTAAACGCTCCATCGTTCGAGCGTCAACACCCCCCGACATCAAGCATGACCCTGTTTTTGCCCTCGCTCTTGGCCCGGTAGAGGGCCTTGTCCGCCCGGTCTATCATGCAGGCCGCGTTTTCCGGCCAGGTCAGTGTTTCATCACGCCGGCAGCAGACAAGTCCGACACTGAGCGTGGTCCCGGAAAAACCGGCCTGCTGGAAATTCTGCAGCACCCTTTCCATGATTTTCACCGCCTGCGCTTCACTGGTCTGGGTGAGAATCGCCGCAAACTCATCGCCGCCGTACCGGAAGGTGAAATCCACATTGTGCCGGGTGCAGTCATTTAAAATCATACCCACGGCGCTCAGCACCTTATCTCCGGCAGGGTGGCCGTAGGTATCATTGTATCCCTTGAAATTATCCACATCGAGCAGGGCCAGATAAACCTGAAAATCCTGGCGGTGGGCGCGCTGCACCTCCTCTGCCAGTTTAATGTCAAAGGAACGCCGGTTATACAGGCCGGTAAGGGAATCGCACAGGGAGAGCTTTTCGAGCTTCCTGATCATACCCCGTTCCCGCTCGGCCCGGTTCAGCTTCGCCTCCAGCTCATCACGTTCAAAGGGTTTCTTGATGAAATCGATGGCCCCGGCCCTTATCACCTCGGCATACCCTGCCTTTTCCGTATAACCGGTGGCCACGATGACATCAGTATCCGGGTAGCTTTCCTTGATATAGGCCAGGAGTTGCAGGCCACCCATTTCCGGCATCACCACATCGGTTACAACAATATCAATGGCATCTTCCTTGAGTTTTTCAATGGCCTCAAGCCCGTTGGCGGCCGTAAAACACTGATAGCCGAACGATTCCACCAGCAGCCCCAAGGCCTCAAGCACAAGCGGGTCATCATCCACAACAAGAATTTTTACTGCATGGTTATCGGTGAATTTCATCCAGTCGATGTGCAGGTTATAGTTGTTTAGGAGCCGTTACGAAATAACCTGGCCATTTTTTCAATTTCGTTACGGCTCCTTATACCCCTCAAGGGGGTACTGAAAAGAGTGCCGTTGGGGCGCATTTCTCTAACCATGTTATTTTTTCAACTTTCTGAGTTGTGGTAGCATGTTGAAATTAAATTGATATCCTCATGGTCCCCGCAGCTTGTTTCCAGAGAATTCAGCAGCCAGAATCAGGAGCCAGAATAAAACGTAATAAAATCAACCATTCTGAATTCTGTCTCCTGTCTCCTGAATTCCCATGACGGAGATCAGAGCAGCAACTATGTCACAAAAATACCGTTATTTCGACAA
>Ga0172380_10003418_pt1 | contig 21832 bp, 17 predicted proteins | sample Leawe162metaG_FD_119747 | JGI IMG/M metagenome (GOLD analysis project Ga0172380, IMG submission 119747) | Leachate microbial communities from a municipal landfill in Southern Ontario, Canada - Leachate well 162 metaG | ecosystem: Engineered > Solid waste > Landfill > Unclassified | place...
GGTGTGGATAAGATCAAGATAGCGAGTTCAAATGCCGAGAATAACAATGAGGATATGGTGTTCATAAGTAAGCTTATAAAGGAGAGTTCTACACAATGAAATACGGCGTGACAACATATCAACATTCTTTTCACAAAGTTTTACACGCAATGTTAACAATTTTTCACGCTCGTGTTATTGCGCGTATCCACATATCCACCTATACTACTACTAGTACTAATAAATATATATGGAAGTAGAGCTATTAACAGAAAACTTAGAAAGGCACTTACCAACTCTTGTAAGAATTTTACCAACGAATTCTCAGGTGCCTATACTAAATAACATTTTACTTGTTGCAGACAGTTCAGGATTTTATGTTAAAGCAACAGATTTGGAATTAGGAGTAATTATTAAAATTCCTGCAAAAATTAATGCTGAGGGTAGTGTGACAGTGCCAGGAAAGCAATTTATAGAAACGATAACAAACTTACCCAAAGATAAATTACTAATAAAGCTTGAGAAGGAGCAGTTGAGACTTTCGATAAGAGATAATAAGCTTACATTTCAAACATTAAGCGCATTAGAATTCCCAGAGCTTTTAAAGAAAAAAGGAGAAAAAATAATTTCGCTTAAAAAAGACACGTTTGATCATCTCTTTGACCATCTGTCCTTCTCGGCATCAACAGATGACATAAGGCCCCATTTAACGGGGGTATACATAGTAAAAAAAGACACCTCTGTCGACATGGTTACGACTGATGGTTATCGTCTTACTGTAAAATCTGCAGACAGTGCGAGTGTTACAAAAATAGAAGCTCCTATTATTATTTCAATGGAGGCGATAAGTGAGGCGATGAGTATTAAGTCCGACAGTATAGATATGTATATTAATCTCGACGAAAGTCAGGTGGTTTTTGAGGGCGGAGACGTGAGCCTGGTCGGGCGCTTGATAGAGGGGAAATTTCCTCCATACGAAAAAGTTATACCTCAAAACTCAGCAACAAAAGCAATTGTGGATAAGGATGAATTTATTCAAAACATCAGGCTTGCAAACGTTTTTGCAAAAGATCAATCAAATATAGTAAATCTAAGCGTCGAGGGTAGCAGTCTTAAGCTTAGTTCAAAAACATCAGGTGTGGGTGAGGGAGAATTTGTTCTAGATTGTGAAAACGAGGGAGACGATAATAAAATAGCTTTTAACGTCAGGTATGTTTTAGACGCGTTAAAAAACTTCGAGGGGGATAAGATAACGCTTGAGATAAATGGTCCGCTTCAACCTGCGATGTTAACAGATGAGAAAAATTCATTTAAGCATATAATTATGCCTGTAAAGATCGACTAGGCATCATTATTGTTTAATTGCAGGTAGATAAATGTAGACCTGCTCCTGTTCTCCGGATTGATTAGTGTATTCACCCATAAAAACAAATATTGGCTGGATAAAGTTTGTGGTTCTATCATCTACAAATGCCAACTCTATAGTATTTAAAGTTATGGGTGTGGTTGGGGGTGTTGCAATAATAAATTCATTTTCGGGTCCTATTTTTGCTATTTGTCCTCTCCCTTGAGACAAGAGTGTTTTTATCTCAGTCATGGAAATTATTGGGTAGGTTTGTGATGTTGGTTCTAGTGTTGGATAAATGTACTGTAGGCTCTGAATAGTTCCTGATGGATTTACTAAAACCAAAACCTGTCTTTTTGTAGAACCTTGATGGTATACAGGTTTTTGGTCCAGGTATCTGGAGAATGTTACTGCGTATAAATCCGCATTCGTGAAGCTGTCCGCTTCCACTGTGTCTCCGCCTTCTTCTGCAATAAGTAGTTTTACATCCTGTATCGTTGTTTTAAGGTCCTGGTGGTAAACATTGTTTTGCGTGAGAAATAAAGATGCCGCATTTATTACATCCCGAGTAGAGCCCATTAGTCTTTGTATGTTTTCTGGTTGCGAATTTGAGTACAGGATTTCTCCGTTATGTTTGTTTATAACTAGAGAACGGTTTTCTTCGTTCCATAAAAAGACCGTTTGTCCCTGTCCATCAATTATGTTTTGCGGCTCTGTTGTGAATTGAAAGCTGGATCCCAGGGCGATAATCGATTCATCTGTTAAAAAGCTAGATTTTTTTCTGAAGACCGGCGCGGAGGAGGGAAAGGTTTGGTCAGCAAAATTAACTATAATATTAAAAGCATTATTGTTAGTTAATCCTGGCGGTGGTTCTATGGTTAGGTCAGGCAGGATCCCTGGATACCCGGGAGCAAGTGACGGGGCTTCTTCAGGGGCGTTTGTTTCATTGTTAACTAAAGCACGCAGTATAAAAACCGTAGATATAAGAAGGAGTATAAAGAAAAGAAAAAATATAAGAATTTTAAATTGTTTTAGTTTTTCAATCATGTTTATTCAGCCTTTTGGGCAGGTGCGGACAGGTCTACGTCCGATCCATATTCAGATAGATACTGTTCTAGTGTAGTGGGTTTAAAAAACTGAACATACATAACTCCACCATTTATGGGGCTTGCGAGCGCAGCAAAACCCTTTGTGTGATAAATGTAGAACATTAGATCGTCGCCGTAAGTTTTAGAGCCCTGAATTGTTGTATTAGGCGCTCCATATTGTGAGGTGATTTCAGGAAGCGTAGTGTAGCCCTCCATCTGTTCGTTTTCGGGAATGAATAGTTTTTCCGAAACTACAATACCATCTTTTGTTAGTATTTCTGTGAGTGGTAGGTTGTCTTGCGTTCTTATTTTATATTCAGAAAGTTCACCGCTAGTTGAGCTTGTGACCGATGGATATTTCTGGTCAAGTTCGCTTTCTGTGGTTCCTCCAATTGTTGAAGTGGTGAGGGTGTTAAGTTCTAGTGTTTTTGCAGGATCTTTTGGAATGAGATTTATAATAAGGCTGGTTGCCCAGATTATAAATAATATTAAAAGCGCGGCAGCAGTAAGCGTTGAGAAAATTAGAAATATTTTTCGTGTTTTAGTATTCATATGTTATGGGTTAAGTATTTTTTGAGCAAGCTGTCTGTGAGCAGAGTAGTTAGAGGTTTCGTAGGGGTTGATTAGTCTTCCGACTCCACAAACATCCTTTTGTTTTCCTGAATGAAGATAGTAAGCAAGCATGTCGGCGTAATCTTCGTTTACATTCGAAACACTTCCCGTTGGGCACTCCCATGTGGAAAAACCCTCAACTGTTCCTATGGTTGTGCTGGACTCGTTTGCATAGCGAGCATAAAAAGACAATCCACCCTCTACATTATTGAAGATGTTTGCATGTTCTCCTCTGAGTGATAATGTGGGTGGTGGACACGTTTGGATTAAGTGGGCGATTTCGTGAATAAGAGTAATTTTAAAAATTTCCTCAACTGGCGTGTCCTGATCTTCGACTAGATTTATATTAGCAGATCCTTGGTTAACAGCACACCCTGGTGTAAATGAAGACCATGCGCGCCACCCGCTCCCAGCTTCTCTTGGTGCCCTTTGAATTATAATTTTGTCACCGTTTGCGTTATTCATACGAGCAAGTTGTAGAAATCTTGGGGCTCTACTATTTACTTCTTTTAGCTTATCATATGCCCACTGGAGGTGATTGTTGCCAAATCCGTTCATTTCTATCTTAAACTCTGAAAGAATGCTTCCCCTCAGGTCGCTTATAGATGATGCTTGTGGCCCTGAGCAGGCACTCAGACTGAATACGACAGAATTGGGAGTGCAGTTGCCCATGGTGCAGCTAGGTGGCTCAATAAGCTGAGGAATAAGAGGTGGTACAAGTGGCGTTCTATTAATTTCATAATGAAGATGTATTCCGAAAGCGAGCCCTGTTTCTCCCTGAATACCTATTTGTTGACCAGCTTTAACGCTGTCGCCTCTTGCAACCTGAAGAACTGACATGTGCGCAAATATGGCAGCATATCCTCCTGCCGTATTTTGTATTTGAGCATATTTTCCATATGTCGTACTGCTGGCTTGATCAGCTACAAGGACTGTTCCATCAAATGGAGAATATATAGGAACAGCACCACTCGATATGTCTACTGCAGCACGCCCCTCAGATGCGTATCTGGCATGGTTGCCTGCTCCGGGGCCCTGGGTGAGCGTTCCATCGGTTGGCCAGCAGCCCCCACCGAGAACGGGACTCCCTACGAGTGTTCGCCATGTAGAGCTGCTTTGAGCGTTTATATCGTTAACCACAATTTGCGATGCTAGCGCGATAAGAATTGTAAGAAAAAAAATTATTCTACCCATTCGTAACTGTTGTAAAGTATATTGAGCCCTTCGGTGCTGCTAAATCCATTTTGCAAAAACCATTGTCTCGCAAGTTCTGAATTTTCTGCAAAAGGAGACTCTTTAATCGTTATGACAAAGGTGTTAGTTAGTGACAAATACTCTATGTCATATTTTTCTGTTGAGACGGGTAGTCTGTCAATTATTTGCTCGATTAATGGTTCTTCCTGATTTAGCGGTGGCGGTGTGGCTGTTGGTGCGATCTGTGATTCTGTTGGGATAGGTAAAACAACTGGACTTGGTGCTACCTCCCGTCGTCTTGAGTTAGAAAGAAAAAGGAAGAGGACAAAAAGAATAAATAATACAAAAATAACGGTTGCTATGAATAGTGTTTTTTTCATTTAATTATTGTACTCCAGATAATATGACCAAACGAGTCCTTCATACGTTCCGTATCCGCAGGCTTCTTCGTTTGTGCTCGCATCAGGATTTCCAGCACAGTAACTTCGCGCTAGTGCTTTGACCTGGTTTTCGGACAGACTTGCTAGATTTGCAGTAAAATTAAACCGTAAGTCATAAGTGTCTATTTTATCTCTTAAAAATAGTCCCGCTGCATAAATTATATCCCTTACATACCTTCTGTCAGGATCATGTCCGTCTGTAAAACTAAGACGGGGCTTAAATCCATTCCAAGTTTGAAGCTCAAACTGCATTGCGCCTCTAACATCAGCGCCTGCAAAACAGCTAACATACTGGCATGTATTATACGCATACCCTTTTTTAACAAGAGGGTGGTTATCTTTGAGCAGTGGCGCATTGTCTGTGAGTCCTGCCCACCAGTTGAGCGTGTTAAATTGGTTTACGTCTTCTGCCAAGTATCCTAATACTCCAGACTCCTTTTTTGCAATTGCTTTTAGAAGCGCTACGGGAACATTTGAGACGCGTGCCGAGTCTTCAAATATCGCGTTCAGATTTTCAGCGCCTCCATCAATTATTTTACTAGATGGGGCGAGCGATCTGCCATAAACAGTATTTGAAATCTCTACATTGTCGATTGTGGGCTTTACGATAAGAGTAAACGAATACGAACTTGTTCCTGCAATAAGTGGCCACTCTATAGTGTTTCCGCTTTGAACATACATACCGGTTGCTGATACGAATTGTGTGTTGGTAGGTAGCTTGTCGACAATTACAATTTTATCTGCAGAAACACCTCCCGTAGACTCGCTATAACTTACCGAGATGGAGTAGGTTATATTTTCTCCAAAGTTAATTTGCGTGTCGCCCGTTTTGCTTAGTGTAAGTCCTGGAACAGAAGGTTCACCGCCAGGGTTAGCGATGACCGGTACCTCCTCCTGGGGCACAGTAGGCGAGTCTCTAAACTTGCCGAAAAATATAAAGAGTAGGACAATAATTGCAAGTATTACTAATCCTACAATTAAGCCAATAGGGGTTCGCGCAAGTGCCATTACTGCTTGTCTGGCTAGCTTTAGTGCTAGTTTGCGAAGAAGCCTTTTCCCCTGAAATTCTGCAAATGATTGTAGTTTTGATTTGTTTTTTTTCTCTTTATTCTGAGATTCGTATTGATCAGTATATCTGGGATCGTTTGATACATCTTCATTCATTGTCTAGGGTTGGTTTGGTTTGAATGCGGCGAGCCGTTTGTTGATGGCGCTGCTTGCTGAATGCTCCCACTTGTTTGACTTTGACTAGTTCTAGGTGCCATATTATTGCTGGCTGGAGCTTGTGGTCTTTGAAAATAATTCTCTGATGGGCGGGATTGTGTCTGGAAGTGTCCCTGCTGTTCATTAATGTTGACTTCTGTGCCCTCAGCTACCTTGGGATAATTTGCCGTAGGAGTGTTTGGTGCAGTGTTCATGGGCGCCTGGGGTTGTTGGTAGGCTTGTTGTGACACAGTAGGAGCTATGGGCTGATCATGTGTTTGGTTAGTCTGGGTTATTGGTGCATTTTGAGGCATTGGCTGCTGCATCGCCTGTCCCATGTTCGCTGGTATGGGAGCTGGTTGAGGATCTGGCTCAACGGGTGGAGGTGGAGGGGCATCCTCAGCCTGCTGATCTAAAATGTCTTGAGGTTTTGATGTGATCAGGTCGTATTCAAATTGAGATGAGATAAATTGCGTAGTGACATGATTTTGGCCTGCGAAAAGTAGTCCTTCTCCAACTTGTGCTGTTAGAAGATACTGCTTTTCTCCACCGGAAAGGTTGAGCGTTTTGGCAAGGGTCTCTACCTCTGAAGAACCCTGTTTTAGAAGTATTTGAATAGAAGAGTTAGAAAGAATTGCCTTGCCGTAATCGCTGCTTAAAAAGTCTTCAATGTCTTGAGTAAGCGTTGTGACACCAAGGTAGTATTTTCTGGCACGTTTTGCGATCCCCTGGAGGAATGCTGCAGAATCAGGATAGCGCATAAGATACCAAGCCTCGTCTACTACCAAAATTCTTTTTTTGAGTTTTGTTCTCACCCTAGACCAGACAAAATCGAGAATGACGTGCATCGCAATTGGTCTTAAAACGTCTTCTAGCTGTTTTAGTGAAAATACAGTCATTTTGTTCTGGACGTCGTAATTAGTCTGTTGGTTAAATAGCCCGGAAAATCCTCCTTTTACGTATTTTTCTAGTCTAAATGCAAGATCTTTTGCGTCTGCCTCCTCCATATTTAGAAGAGTTTTATATAAATCCTCAAGTATTGGGGGCTCATTTTTATAAGTTGCAGGATTAGGCGTTATACCTTTTTGTTTGTAGGCAAGAACTATCGCACGGTCGAGTATTGCCTCCTGGGTTGCGGTCATCTCGCCAAGCATTGTTTTTAATAGTCCATGGACTGATAGAATTTTAAGACTAAGCTGGTTTTCTGACACGTCGTCAGAAAGGAGTGCAAAAGGATTAATTTTTACCTCAGAGTCTTTTGAAAACGTAATATATTCGCCATTTAAAGACTGGCAAAGCGCTTTGTATTCGTCTTCAGGGTCGATTATTATGATTTCCGTATCGAAGATATACTGGCGCATTAGTTCTAGTTTTACCAGGAATGATTTTCCAGATCCGGATTTACCGAAAACGACTTCGTTTGCGTTCTCAAGCGAAAATCTATCGACTATTACTAAGGAATTATTTAACGTGTTTACGCCATAAAGAATTCCGTTGGGATGCGAGATCTCGTAGCTAGTGAACGGAAAAGTAGACGCGACAGAGGTTGTGTCCATGTTGCGAGTAATCATAAGCTTGTCGTCTCCCTTTGGAAGAGTGGTTTTGAATCCATCCTCCATCTGAAGAGTCGCAGGCTTAATAACCAAAAGATTTGATGCAAGAAGCGATGTGAGCTCTTTTGTCTTAAGATTAAGCTGTTCAAGACTATCAGCAGAGATTGTGACATAAAGCCCGAATTGAAAAAATCGTTCGAGTCCCCGTGCGAGTTCTTCGCGAAGTGCAACAGCGTCTTCAAGTCCTGCTTGAATTTTGGGATCGGGTACTATTCCGTTTTGGGCATCTGACTGGAGTGTAGCTTCCATTTCTGCAATTTTACGCCTCAAATTAGATAAAACGTCTTTACTCTCAACTGGATACAGAAACATAGAGATGTTCATAGTCTCTTTGTGATCAATAAGAATAGAAAGCCAGTTGGGAGAGACTTGTCGGGGATAGTCTACGACAAAAAACGTCCTGTAGAACTTGTCTCCAACTCGAATGTGGCGAAAATCTACTTCTACCGAAGACGGGGCGATGATGTCGACGATTGAAACAGATCCTTTCCTAAGCTCTTCCAGATGTTGATTTGGTTGGGGCTTTTGAGCTTTTTTGGGCTGTTTTCCTTGCGCGGGTGGGGTGGTTGTTTGTGTGGGCTGCACAGCGCCTACTCCAGGCTGTGCTGTAAGCACAGGAGGAATTTGGTTATTTATAGCTGCATTATTTTGTTGTTTTTTGCCTAGTCCAAACATAAAATTAGTGATTAGTTATTAGTAAATAGGTAGTAGTTAGGTTCATATTATTACGTTTTTAATATCTTGTGAGTCAAAGTTCAGATTAATCATTTCGTCATTTAAGAGTTCATAGAAGACTTTTATTAGTTCTTCGTGGGCCAAAATTCTAGGTGCAAGTCCCATTCTCTCAACCTGTGCCATAATAACCCCCGCTTTAGAGAGCAGAGTGTTTTTTGCCTGATCTGCAAATGCAAGCTTCCCTGGATTTTTGGCAGTTTGAGCTGCTGTCGCCGCGCCTCCCTCTAGATAAGAGTATGGGATAACTATATATATTTTTTTGTCCAAAAGCCCCTCTCCCTTAACGAGCTCCTGGATGAACTCTTTATAGTAAAGCAGATGCTCCTTGATTTGTGGCTGTTGGGTCGTTGTAATTTTTTTGTCCAGATTATCTATATAGGCGTCCATATCGACTTTTTTACTAACTATTAGTATCTGGATCGCAAAAGAGAGAGAATTTATGAGCGACATATAGCCATAAACCCGCGCGTTTTGTTCGTCTGCAGAAAGTAAAAAGAAATTTACAGATGAGACTTCCATCATCATACAAGCTCTTTTATTTTTCAAAAGAACTACATCGTCGATAATATCGACTATTTCTGTAAACCCTTGTGTAGTGGACTTTATATCTTTTTTTGCCATATTAATTATATTGATATATTGCCTTATTGTTTTATTGCTATATTTATTTACTATAACAATTTGACAATATGGCCATTTGGCAATTTACGCCGAAGGCGTATTTCCAAATAATTCTTGTCTTAATTTCTCTCTCTGATCAGTTGAAATGATTTCAATAGGTTGGAAAATTTCGTTATTTATAACTATATCTACTGGATTAAATTCGTGAACACGTCTGGTGTCTTCAAGCAGAATTTGATAGTTACCTACAGGAAGAGGCGTTGCTGACGCAAATTGTCCGAGGGCGTTAGTTTTGAATGCTCTCACGGGGTTAGAACCGCTGTCTATGACCTCGACAATTATATTTGGTAGTACTTTGCCTCTTGCGTCTTTTACAATCCCTATGACGATATTTGGAGTGTCAGGAATATCAGGAAATCCCGATGCGATTTGGTTTTCTGGCGCAACTGTCGTTGCTGGCATGTTTGCTTGTTGAATTGGTTCTGCCTCAGGCTCGGGTGGAGCAGGTTCAGTTGGTGCCAAAATCGGTTCTGGTTGCGGTGTGGGAGCAGCTTCTGGTATCACGGGCTCCGTAGGTATTTCTACAGGTGGCGTATATGTATCTGATTGAGCAGGTATTTGTGGTGCAATTGTTGCAATAGTTTCGGTAATAGATTCTGTGTTGTCCTGTGTATCTATATTCATCATTCCAGTTACAGGCACATCAGAATTATCAAACATTCCGGATATGTTCTGCATTTGCTCGCGTTCTTTTTCGTCTACCTTATACGGCAAATTTTTTCTTACTAATTGATTCATAAGTAGCTCGCGCCTATTGTCTTTTTGGACGGACTGCGTAATGGGCTGCACCCTGGCGACAGGAGACGGAGTAAAGTAGTCATGGAGCAGTCCTTCAGCACCTTTTTTATGGAATATGAATCTATTTTCGGCGGGAAGCGCTTTTAGAAAATTCATAACCATAATATCCATCGGGCGTCCCTCTATGGGTATAAAGGCGAGCCCTGCACCTACTCCCGCTATAAACATAATAGCAGGCCACTTAATAAGAAATGAAATCGGCATGATAAAGAAGACTCCGCAAAGAGCTCCTGCGCCTAGAATGTATAAAAACTGCTTTACTGTAATTGAGCCTATAAGCCGGAATTTAAATCCAGTTACATCCTGCGGTATAGGGTGGTTCTCCATATATTTATACTGTTATATAGGTAAATTGTTTTATTGTCATATAGATTATATTTTTAATTTTTCATTGGTAAAGTTTATTAAATGGTTAATTTCCTTCGGAAGTCTTTTTAACTCGTCCAAAATTAAAATATAATCTTCTTTATTTACCAACTTTCTAGCAAATGCTTTTTGATTCCAGTCTAGGGCTTCAATAAGTGAAGCATAAGCCATTCGATAAAAACGAACCTTGTCTTTTTTAGAATATCGTCCGAACCCCTCGGCAATATTTGCAGAGACTGAGTCTACAGCGTTAACAAATTGGACACCAATGGTTGTTTTAGCAAAGTAGTCCCATTTAACCACAATGACCCAAACCTTATTTGCAAGAAGAAACGCCTGCTTATAGGATTTAATGTCCGATAATTTCAAATATTTCTTTTCTGTCATTAAATAGCAATACAACAATAAAACTGTATAACAATAGTATTACCCGTGAAAATTTTTAATACAAGCGTATCAGAGTAGTGCAAACTATATGATATTTTGAGGCTAGTGTGAAAATTATCTTTTGGGTTATAGCGACGCCGCCCCTTTTGCGGCTGCTCCGGCTGCCATTACAGCTGGGGCAGCCGCTGTGATGGTTACACTTGCTGCAAGAATTGCCAGTATAGCAAGCAGTATTTTAAGCTTTCCGTTATTTTCTGCGCCCATCTCTTTTAATGCCTTCTTAAGTCCCGTTTTTTCTAGTTCTGAATCCATAAGTGTGCCAAATTGCTTATTTAAAATTCTTATTTCGTCATCTGAAAGAGAGAGGTTGCCCTTGCCGATTTTATCCATAAATCCTCTTGAGGCAGCGAATGTTTCAAACACTCTTTTGTTAAAGTTTTCGCTGTGTTCTGCATATATAGCTTCAAAATCGACAGTTCTTTGCTGAATTATGTTATCAGCATCCAATTTTTGTTCGGGTGTAAGTTCGTCGTACTTTCTGTTTCGTAAAATTTCTGATGCAACAGAGTCTTTAAGCTCTTGTGGATCGAGCTTAAACCCAATCTCTTTTGCAAACATCACTCTTGTTCCATTTTCTCCTTCTGCAGAATAGGTCGCAAGATTGTGAGCGATTTTTCCTATATTTTCAGGCTTGTATTCAAATTTTCGGGTTTTAGGATTATATTCACCCATGCTTTTGGAAAGGTTTTTAATTCGGTCAATACCGCCTGCTTTCCAAGTCTTTCCGCTCTTTTCCGCCTTTTTCTTTGAAGCCTCGAGAAGGATGTTGTTGTCTTCTACGAGCTTATTGTATCTTTGGGTGAGGGTTTCTGCTACAGCAGTATCAACAACACCCTCGAGTCTCCTGAGAAGATCTTGCCGAGCTTTATTTGCTTCCTTAATTTTTTGTGCAACTTCTGGATTGTTCTCTACAGCGTCAACTTGCGCCTGTGCCTCATTAAATTTTTGATCACTTGAGTGGATGAAATTAATGGTTTGACTAATGCTGCTTTGAGGATCTTTCAGATCTTTTGCGCTTTGAAGACCCTGAAGTTGATTTGTGAACTTGGCATCATCAATACTGAATGTATCCATATAGTGCTTTTTCGTATTGTTTCGTGCGGTTTCTGCAGCTGTAATGTCTGTGTCGGCTTGTTGTATTTGATTTCTTAGGTCGGTAACTCTAGTTGTATTTGCTTTTTGTCCTTTTGCGGTCTCCGTATTTAATTGAGCTTCAAGACCTCTCTTCCGATTTTGTTCTGTATTAACGATCGATTCTTGTTTGGTGTAACTTTCTAGCCATGGAATGCTTTGAATTCCCTTTGCTTTAATAATTGCATCAACTGTATTTGAGAGGGTGAGATTAGGGTCGCCAGCATTGACTGATTTGAGTATATCTTCGATTATGGCTGGATCAGTTAAGTCTTCTGCAGCAAGTTTTTGCTTAAAAGAGTCAATTTGCTGATCTCGCACATCTTTGATCTTATCCCTATTGTCTGTAAGCTTTTTTAATTCTTCCGCTTCTTTTCCAGGGGGCGGCAAATCTTTTGCGGCATCGTGTATTTCTGTAAGTTCTTTTACGATTGTTTTTTGGAATATGGAGTCACGACCTAGGTTTTGTTCTATGTATGTTGCGGCTGCAGTCTCATTTCCTCCAAAAGCGGTCTTGAGCACTGGAAATTTTTCAAATAGCCCTCCGCGGTTTAAAATAAGTTTTCCTATTTCTTGTCGAATGTCAGAAATTTTATCGAGTTCTGTGTTTAGATCGGTGCCTTGTCTTTGAGATAATTTTATAGCTTCCAGATATTGAGCAATTGGCTTTAGGGTTGCCTCGAGTCCTGCGGGCTTACCAACTGCGGTTATGGTTTCGGAAAGGTCACGCTGAGTATATTCAGGAACTTCGGCCTTTTTTCCTAGCGATGCGAGAGCTGCTTCTGGAGACTCGCCTTCTGCGTTTTTTAAGTCTTGGATTTTTTTATTTCTAGCCTCAGATTCGCGGATCTGGTCTCTAGCTGCTTGTTCTGCGACGTTTCTAAGACTAAATGCATTAGGCTTAATTTCGCCTCCTACTGTAAGGGTATCTACCATTTTAACTGGTGGCGCTTCTGGTGTTGCTGTTGTTCCGTCTGGCATATTATTGATTTAGATTTTTAATCTCGTTTTGTATATTTGCGATGTTTTGTTCATCGATGACTTTGGCTTCTGCTTCGTGTTTGGGCTGGAGTAGTGGGGTAAAAATCGGCCATCTGTCTACGAATTCCTCCAAAAGTGCATCGAGATAGAATTCGTCTGTAGCCTTATCCAGTCTTTCCATAATAAACATCGATGCTTCCTCTGAGTCTTCTGCAGTTAAAGCGTTGCTTTCAAGACCGATTAGCATTAGGTCTACTATCTGCTGATATATCTCATTTTTTGTCTCTTCTGAAATTTGACTACTATTATCCATATATAAACAATACGTCAAATGGGGGCTTTGTGTCAACGAATTAGAACGTGGGGTTAGTGATTTGGCCGACTCCCGTGACATATCCGATCAGATTTAATATTCCAAAAGAGAGAAGGATAACCAGAAGGCCGATTATCGCATACGTAATAGTTTTTTTTGCGCTATCTACTTGCTGAGGGTCGCCTTTACTGGTGACGAATTGAAAACCTGCGTAGATTATAAGAAAGAGTGCGATGATACCTGCGAAAATAAGTGCCCATTGGATAACATTTTTTATAACTATTGGGATGCAAGCAAGTGTGGCTATGCCGTCGTCGAGACATGAAGTCCATTCCATAATACGTTATGTTGTTGGGGTGGGTACAAATCCTGGAAGAACTGGAATGTCAATGCTGGTAAGTGAAAGCCCAAATAGCGTAAGTACAAAATTAAGAATGAAGAATGATAGAAATACTACGATAAGTCCAATAACTGCAGCAATTATTTGATTTCGGGCACCTTCTACTTTTGAAGAATCTCCGCTGGATGTAATCCATTTTATGCCTCCTATAACTAGCCATATAAGCGCGATTACGATTGCAAGTATGAACATTACTATTATGACTGTGCCGATAATAGGCCCTATGCTATCTGAGGAAACATTGCAAAAGCCACTGAATTGTCCTTCTGGACAAAGATTTAAAGTTCCTGTTGTTGGTGACATATATAAATTTATTGTTACAGCTTTTTATACCTTTGTCAATAGTTGCTTATAAAAGGCTAACATTGAAAAGTCCGCCGAAAAAATTAATCATTGCGAAAGCGAAAAATGACACAAAAAGCCCAATAATCGCAAAGATTATTTGCTGGCGGGCAGACTCTATTTTTTGCGGGTCGCCGCTGGATCTAATCCAGTTAATGCCTGCCCAGACTAAATAAAATAGTGCTGCCACGATGACTACTATAAGAAAGAGCTGTATTCCGACCCCTATTGCATTACCTAGTGTTCCCTGACCTCCCTGGGGGATGCCATCCGGGGCGTTTATGTCCCCATATCCAGGGACCTTTAATTGTGCGATTCTTTCATTCATATTGGTTTTATCTGACTCCTCCTTCGTTTAGCTCGCCACCAGGGATCGTACCGTCATCGACGCGGTCAACTCCAGTTTCGAGGTTTAGTTCTTCATCGGGATCGTTAAAGCCTGGAACTCTGAGAATATCACCAACAATGACCTGAAGAATTACGAATGAAAAAATAATAAACAGGAGACCGAAAATTGCTGACGTTATAGTTTCACGGGCTCCTTTTACTCTTTCAGGATCGCCGCGGGAAATCATATATGTGTATCCTCCATATATAAGAAGTATTAATGCTGCAATTCCTGCCAGAGTAAGAACTATGCTAAATAGTCTTTGGATAAACGCAATTGGGTCTGTGGGCATGCTACCAATTGCGGTATTAATTTCCAGACATTCTACTTCATGCTTTTCGTTATATTCGAATTTGCTGCATTTAATGTCAAATGTGGTGATAAATCCCAGTTCTTTCATTAGTTTGTTAAAGCCTTTAATGTCACTATCATTAGGGTCTTTATCACACTCGGTAGGATTTTCTTCAGCGGTTCCTAGGCAAGTTGTTTCTAGTGGTGCCATATTACCGTTTTTATCTATATTTACGTCAATATGCCAAAAAGTATATCCGCCATTACAGTCATCGAATCCTCCTCTAATTCCGCTCTCATTTACTTGCTCATTAACTTTTATTAAGTAATTTCCACTCCACAATGGATTAGGATCATCAATTCTTTCGTTTCCAAACCTAACTGTGGTAGATTCTTCGTTCGGTTTTATACTCGTGCATTGGACAAATTTTCGCCTATTTCCATAAATATCTGTTCCCTCCATGACAACTTGATAGTTGTTTCTGTTTTCAAAGCCTTTATTATCAGGAGGTGGAAGTTTTGTTCCTGAGATTACGACTTCGACTGGGGTGTTGCTTGCGCTTACTGTTACATCAGGATAAAAATGGTTTACATAAAACTTAATTGATGGGCCACGCCGTTCTTGTGTTTCTTCCTGAAATAGGGTGATTGCGTAAACTTTTCCTTCGTGGAAAAAGTCATTTTCATCGCAGCTTTCCTCGTCCCCTCCGTTATAGCCGTCACGCTGTAATCGTTCATCTCCAGCTCCACATACAGTTAATGTTAGTGTGCCGTCAGATTCGACTGATGCATTATCTTTAGCACTACCACAACCGTCAGTTCTTGAGCAGATATGCCACTTTTTTCCTGGTTCAAGACCTCTAAATATAATTTTAACCGAAGGAATGTCTCCGGTTATTTCTTCCGGGGAGGGAATGAGTTCAATTGGCGCTCCGGATTCCTGAGGAGCTCCTGGAACGACAGTTGGTGCAAGTTGTCCGCTTATACATTCGTCTCTAGTTGGGAAATTTGTCCCCCCTGAACAAGAAGGAGTATACACATTTTGCTCTACGCATTGAGCATCACCTGTTAACCTGGGATTATTAAGAACCCTGGCCCAGCAACTTGTGGGATTGTTAAGTTTTGTTGTGCAGCTTTCTTGAGAATCGAATCTTCCCAAATTTGGATCGGGAGAACATTCGCTGTCCTCAACGCAGCTTGGTCCTCGGGGTCCTGTTTCTACTTGCCAACATGCAGCATTTGCATCAGTAGGAGCATAAAAACTTATAAAAAAAAGCGCACTTAGAAATAGAAGAACTTTTTTTAACATATTTCTATCATACACTTAATGAAATTTTGTATGCAAATTATGAAACGAATTTATAGCCTGTGCCTTTTACAGTTACTATGAATTTAGGATCTGATGGATTTGCTTCAATTTTTTTCCGTAATCTATATATAATCTGGTCAAACGCCTGGTCAGTAACACCTTCTTGAGTCTTTTGATCATTCCAGACAGCAGTTATAATTTCGTCTTTAGTAAGAATTTTGTCTATATTTTCAAGCATATATTTAAGAAGTCTAAATTCGGAGGAGGAGAGTGTGCTTGAAATAGAAATATTCCCTTTTAAAATATCATTTTTCTCTAAGTCATAATAAATTTTTTCATTATTTTCTATATTTAGACTTTCTATATAATAGGAGAAAAGTGGAATTGCGATTTCATTATCTTTAACAAGCCCAGTTTTGGTCAGATACGAATTATCAGAAAAAGTTTTATTTTTTAGCTCAATTTTTTCGCTGGGAAGCAGGCTGTCCCAGATTTCATCGAGCGCTTTTATAATAGTTTCTTGATTTAATAGATAGTTTTTAACATCAGAAATTTTATCTTTTTCTGATACGATTTTTTCAAAAGAAAGCTTGGTAAGCTTCGCGTGTCCACCGCAAAGGGAGAGTATTTCATCCCGCACCTTTTTATCGATCGAATTTCTGGCAGCTTTTTCTATATATTCTGTGCGAAATTTTATCGCAACATCATCCACGAGCTGTATATAAATTTCGTTTTTGGAAATAATATCTGAAAAGTCGGAAATAAGCTCAATGTCAACTGTCTCCTCAAGCGGTCTTTTAAGAGAAAAAACTACACCAAACCTATACTTTGCGTGATTGCGAAGAGTTTTAAGGCTGGAAAAAAATTCTTCAGTAAGACTTGGTGCGATAGTATCAAATCTGTCAAAAAGTAAAATTACCGAGAGCTTTTTTTCAATCGTTAAAAAGTCTATCGCTTTTTTTAGATACTGAAACATTAAAAATTCGTCGTTCATGTTAATGCCTTCAGCGAGAAACAGATTTATTCTTTTTGCTTCGTCTAGAAGACTCCTTTCGCCTAGAGAAAAAGCGATAGAGGACATAATAAGCTTAATTAGATCCTTCGGTGGTCTATTTTTAGCTTCTGCTGAGTCTATATACACGAAGTGAACAGTATTTTCGTAGTGCTTTAAATGATAAGTCCTGGCGTCTATATTATACGCAAGAAGTCTGAGTAAATTATTTTTACCGGTTCCAGGGAGTCCAATTATTTGTGCAGAAAGACCTTTTTTAAGAAATTCGAGGTACTGGCGGATTTCTTTTTCACGAGTATTTTCTGGGTAAAGCGCCTCAAAGTATTTAAGCGGAGTAAGTGTCATATACATATAATACCATTGAAATATACGTGTAAGGCAAGTGTTAGATAGGTGTCAAGTTAGATTATTAGCTAGAGAGTATATTTACCTCAATATGGAAAGATTGACACCTGGAGTACAAAACACATATCCTTTAGATAGGAGAATTATGGAAACAGTAGGAGAAAAAGATTCAGTTTTGCTAAAACGTAAAAACCCCGAAGCAAGGGTTATGGGCATTGTCGAGAGGGCAAAAAAGGAACAAGAGAAAAACCCTAAAGACTCAAGAGCAAGAGTTGAAGCGCAAAAACAAAAGACAAGCGAAAAGGAGCCAGGTTTTACTCCGGGTGGGCCAGCAAAAGGGTTCGCAGGATTTGACCCTGAAAGATTCAAAGAAAATTCGCACTTAGAAGAGCTCGCAAAAATGGTAAGAGCTGCTGGAAGGCAAGGCAAGATTGATAAGGAATTTTTAGAGAAAATTCAAAATGATCTTGCCGATAGAGTTAGATTGGGACTTGTTTCAGACAATTGGGCTCAAAAATTTTCATCCTATTTTAATGAAGTTGTAGTTTCGGAGAACTTAAATGAGGCAACAGATGATGTGCACGAGCTGTCTCAAGATGTTGCGGCACTCGTTACAGTTAGAAAAGAGCGTGGTCTAAGTGCAGAAGAGGCTCAAGCATCACGAGTTGTGTTCGAAAACGCTTTTGGCAGAAGACTTACCGACGCAGAGTTTCAAAGAATTGTAGGAGGTAATAAGTTGACTGAAAATATTGCAAGTTCAAATGCTTTTGAAAAACAAATTCAGCTAATCGAAAAAATAGCAGGAAATCCTCGTCGCTTTGAGGCTCTCATTGCGTCTACCACTAAGATCGATGCAGAGTCAGTAAGACAGGTTATGAGTGGTAAATCTGGTGAGCTTGTGTTTGGAATGCTATTCGATAACGTAGAAGATGTAGAAGTTTATAAGAAAAAACTCCGAAACATTATACAGGGAAATGTATCTGAATTTCAGGAAAAATTTATAGCGCTTGTTCGTGAAGTCGAGCAGGCAGAGAAAAAAGTGATCCCAAAAGTTGACCCTGAAAAAGTAAAGTTGGCTTACGAGGCTTGGGCAAAAAAACTCGAAGAGATAAAAAAAGTGCGAGATGTTACAGCTGACGATATAGACGCAATAAGGTACTTAGCTGACCGAGGCCGCCCGCCCGAGATAGGAGGAGCCTCAGATGATCATGAGAGTCATTTTCATTTATTGCTGGAGACAGTAAATGACCTACCCGATGTTGATAATCAGGCATTTAAGAAAGGTAGAGACGAAGCTATAGATATAGATTTTATTGACCTATTAGCAGCACAAATTCATGACGGTGATGAGTCAAGGATGGTATTTGAAAAAAGTAAATTTGAATCGTTGCGTGAACTAGAACCGGTTATTTTTAAGCAGCGCTATAGAGAATTTATAGCAGATCTTTATAGGCGAGCTGAAAAAGCGAAATCTAATTCAGATAGTGCAGAACAAGATCGGGAGGCACAGAGGCTTGCCGCGCAAATGGCTGCAACCGGCGAGGTAAAAACTAAAGGAGGAAAAACATATAACACGGTGGGTCTTGAGGAAATAGAAAAAAGTATTGTGTCAAAAGATGCCCCCGACCGGAGGCCACTTTTTCAACGAGAACCCCAGAACATACGAGAGGTTGCTGCTTGGATTATGGCAGGCGATGACAGAAGTATTTGGGGTCCAGATGGGGTATATCCTATTTTCACACTAAGTGAAGACAAAGATCCCGAAACGGGAATAAGAAAAGCAGAATTTCAGTCGCAGAATTTAATTAGATGGATTAGAAATAAAGCTTTGGAGCATCATGGAGATAATCCCAATGATCCGATTAATCTTTTGAATGGCATAGCTATAGAAACTCTATTTAAATCTGTAAGCATTTTGACTATGAAGTACAACAAGCAGAAGTATTTTGCAGATGAAAATAATAAACCCCTTTCAAATCTTGCTGACGAAGTAGTAAATGAGGCATGGCTTTTTGGAGCTAGAAGAAATAAAAATCTGGGATACATTCAGGTTATGAATAGTGACGAGAAGCTATTTGATGCGATAGTTGAGTTGAGCGGGAAAAATGATCACACTTCATCAACGAATTTAGCTGACCTTTTACAGATGGGCGAGGATTTTGACGATAAAACGGGAAATAAGGATAATAAGGCAGGAGACGCTATGCTTGCGGCAAATCAAATATACAGAAATCTAGCTGATATTGAAAAGTTAAGAAAAATTCTTCCCGCAGACTCACCAATATTTACAGTAGAGGGTTTTAAGAGTGCATCCAGATTTATAAATAAGCTGGACTTTGGAGAAGAGACGGATGGGTCTGGAAATCTTCACATAGAAGGAAATAGAGTGTATTTTACAGATCCTAAAACAAAAGTCAGAACAGAAATATTTAAATCCGATGGGACTTTGGTTAGCGATAAAAATTTACTAAAATTCTTAAACTTTTTCCCAGAGGCAAATCCCCAAGAGACTCAGGAGCTTTTTGTAAGAGAGCTTGTGAAGCAAAGTGTAGCTAAGATTATTGGATTTGATACTGGGGTTGATAAGGAAGAGTACGAAAAATTTGTGGGAGAGCATGGCGATATATCATTTTTAGAATACAGAAAGTTATCGAGAATGAATTTGGAGTGGGCCGAGACAAACTCTTGGGTCGAGCAGAGATGGAACGGAGCTGCCGCTAGAAATGACACTGGATACAGAGGATATGACGCATGGACGAAGATGTACGTGCAGTACTACAGGGAGCGCCAATCTGGCGATAGAACGGCTGGTCCAATAGGTAATCCGCACGATTTGCAAATATTTAGGATGCTTACGCCAGACATGTGGCTTGCTATAAGAACAGAATCAGGAGAGTCAGTGCAGGAGATTTTCGAAGAGCTTCACATGACAAATTTGGATCTATATAAGTTTAAAGATAATTTAACTCCAGAGCAAGAACAAGAAAAGAAGAGGCTTACAGAGAAAAAGGAAGATGCATACAAAAGGCTGCGATTTCCGCGATGGACTGAGTCAGACTGGGCTTCAAATGGTGTAAATAGACAGGCTCAAGTTTGGCACAATATTATGAATACTGAAGATCTTAAATTTAATGAGCTTGCTAAAAAAGATAGTTGGGGAATTTTGAGATACGATAGACAAAAATTTGAGGAAGTCGTAAAAGATGACTTTATAAAAAAGCGCAGATACGCTTTTTCATCAAATAATGCGATGAATTATGGAGCAGTGACTCGTATGAGAGTGCGAAGTAAAAATAGTCCGGACGGTTCTGGTTTTGAATATCAGGATATGTATCTTGCGGAGGCGATGTTCGGGGGGGTTGTAATGGATTCAATTCGTCAGGACTGGTTTGATGGAAAGATAGCTTTTGAGTCCGGAAACGATGAAGGTATTGAAGTTCCAAAGCGTGCCTTTGGGCATGAAAAAAAAGCAGAAAAAGAAGGCGAAAAGGACGAAGTGGGTGCGACTTTTCAAGAATATCTTAATTCTAATAAAGCACGCGAGAGAATACTTAAAAATGTTTGCCGCGCAGGGCTGGCCGCGCAAATAAAAGCTCATAGAGAAAGAACAGGTACGACCGAGAGATGGGATGCAGATGTCGTTCGAAAAATGTATAAGTCACTTAGATCGATGCCTGCATATAGAGAAGATCCTGCTACTGGCGAGGAGATGAGAGTAGATGGTGAGCAGTTTTTTTCTGAAGAGGATATAGAGTGGATAAGAAAGAATTCAGGAACAACAAGAGGGCGCTTATTATGGGAGGATACTTATCACATGGCGTATGATGCAGCAGAAGAGGGGCTTGGTGATATGTTTGAGATTTTCTATAAGGATATAGTTTCTTAAGTTTTATTAAGAGGTTGTTGTGCCCTCATTAAAATCAGGGTCACCTGCCTGTGGAGCTGGAGGAGTTTGTGATCTGGTAGCTCTTTCTTTTTGAGTCATGCGTATTGCTTCTCTTTTCTTTGATTTCTCAAATCTATCTTCTATTTGCTCCGGAGTGCTGAATTTATCGCGAAGACTCGTAAGTTTTTTACCTATCACAGGGATCTTGTCCATTTTTTCCATTGCTTTTTGTCCGGCAAATGCCTTGAGTCTTCCTGGTTCACCTGTATGAGGATTTGTATACCAGACAGATTTTTTAATACCTCCTAGTCCTGCGCCCATAACTCCTTGGCCTACGCCTAGAGACCTACCAATTGCAGACGTGTATTTGAATTCAGGTGCTTTAAGAGCTGATTTTGCGATATTTACTGCTTCGGGTGCGAGTAGAATTATTCCCATTCCGATTATTGATGAAAATACACTCATTTCACCAGGATTTCCTATATAAGGAGGTACAAAAGCAGTAGTAGGGTCTGCTTCGCTAAAACCCTGTTGCAGAGTCTTTCCTAGCGAAAATAGAACTAGTACGAGCGGAAATGCTAAAAGATCTGATACTAAGGCTCGGATCCAGTTGCCAAATGTCAGGCTGCTTCCTGGAATAAGTCCAAATGCAATCCAAATTGGGGCAAAAGTAATGTTAATCAGGATAAATACATAAGTTTTGATAAGTGTGAACCAAAGCCTGAAGAGTGCAGAAAGTAGTGCAATTGCAATAATTACCCATGCTATAGCGCCGACAACTATTGTGAAAGGTTCACCAACTCCCGGAATATATCCCACAGCACCTCCTAGAATCCCTCCTATAACTCCGCCTAGTATAGCTCCCACTCCAGTAGGAGCAAGTGCAGCTGCGCCCAGAAGTGTACCAAAAACTGTATTAATCAACCCTTTTAC